>Ga0224497_10000764_pt1 | contig 21688 bp, 23 predicted proteins | sample SF_Jul11_sed_USG_4_FD_167970 | JGI IMG/M metagenome (GOLD analysis project Ga0224497, IMG submission 167970) | Sediment microbial communities from San Francisco Bay, California, United States - SF_Jul11_sed_USGS_13 | ecosystem: Environmental > Aquatic > Marine > Sediment | place: USA...
AACTCATCTGATGACAACTCATCTGATGACAACTCATCTGATGACAACTCATCTGATGACAACTCATCTGATGACAACTCATCTGATGACAACTCATCTGATGACAACTCATCTGATGACAACATCAAAACTGAAGAAAATTTACTGGATGAATCATCTGAGGCCAAGGAAGAAAAATCAAATACAAATACACCAGAGATAACCACTCAAAGAAAAACTGACAATCTTTCTGTTGAAGACATTGAATTAGGTATAATATTGAATCAAATAAATTTAGAATGTGATAAAAGTACATACTCAGATACAATTTCCTACTATGATGGAATGGGCCCTGCGCTATACCGTCTATGTAAATTTGATAACTCTCTTCAATTCTTTAGTGAATCATTATTAGAGGATCCTGACAATGCAGAGATTTTGACCAATAAAGGATCTGCACTTGGAAAATTAGGATATTATAAAGATGCGATACTTCATTATAACAAAGCCATAGAAATCGATTCTACTTTTCTTCCCGCATTAAACAACAAAGCAAATGCACTTGCAAATATCGGGAATTATGAGGAAGCAATTTCTCTATATGCTGAAGTATTAGGAAAAAACCCAAGTTATGTTACCGCTCGACAAAATCTTGAAACAGTACTATCTGAGATGCCTCAAAAAAATAGTTTAACTCTTCAGCAAATTTCCTTTCAGAATGAAAATAATCATGAGACATCAATATCTATGAAAACATCTGATCAAATTAAACTACAAAAAGAAAAATCTCCAGACTTGTTTGAACAAATAGATTCCATATTATCTTCAATTGTATCTTTATTTGTAAATACAACTTAATTTTTTTATGCGTAAAGTTTCAATAAACCTATAAAACCCTAAGTAACCGAATTAAAATAAGGAATGAGTAAGATACTAGAAAAAGCACTAAAAGATGCCTTAAAGGAAGATAGAATTACTATGGGATCTAAACAAGTATTAAACTCTGTAAAAAATTCCAAACTAATTGTTTTGTCTCAATCAATAAGAAAAGAAACCATTGAGAAAATTCAATCCAACGCACAAAAAGAAAAAATACCCTTTGTTAACTTTCAAGGAACTTCGGTCGCATTAGGTAGATTATGCGGCCTACAATTTAGAATTTCGACACTATCTTTTACTTCTCTGACTGACGCAAATATAAAATCAATTCTCAAAGAAACTAAAACTGAGGAAACTAATTGAAAAATCATAACACATTAAATGTAGATTTAAATGAGACAAATTTTTTTCGGAGATAATTAAGATTTATTATGACACAATCAATCAAACTTACAACTGAACAAATGCGAATGATGTCGCTTTTTCAAAATGTTACTGGTGCAACAGCTCGGGATTGTATTGATGATGAAAAACAAGACCGTGTAATATTTGTGGTTAACACAGGTAAAATGGGTTTGGCAATAGGCAAGGGAGGGTGTCATATAAAATCATTGCAAAATATCGTAAAACGAAATGTAGAACTTGTAGAATTTGATGAGGACCCAATAAAATTTTTAACCAATTTGCTAAATTCAAAATTGATTTCTGAAGTAAAAATAAATACACGAACAGACGGGACTAAACAGGCAATAATTATGGTTGATGCGAGAAAGAAAGGAATAGTAGTTGGACGTGAAGGACGAAATGCGGAAAAAGCAAGGTTACTTGCAAAACGATATTTCGATATAAGTAGCGTACTTATCAACAGTCCTCAAAGAGCAACATTGGAGATGTAATATATGAGAAAATCACCACTTGGATTATTTGCTGGACGTGTCCTAAAAGAAAAAAAGAAAAAACAACGATGGGCAATTTCAAGTTATAAAAGAAGAAAATTGGGAATTGATAGAAAGGCAGATCCACTTGGTGGTGCCCCTCAAGGAAGAGGAATTGTTTTAGAAAAAGTAGGAATCGCTGCAAAACAACCAAACTCTGCTATTCGAAAATGTGTTAGAGTTCAATTAATTAAAAATGGAAAATCGGTTACTGCATTTTTGCCTCGAGACGGAGCAATGAATTTTATTGATGAACACGATGAAGTCCATATACAAGGAATGGGTGCAACACAAGGTGGTGCGATGGGTGATATTCCAGGAGTAAGATTCAAAGTTTACAAAGTAAACGGAACATCACTTCATGAACTTGTAATTGGCAAAAAGGAAAAACCCAGGAGATAAAAATGACACAAACAAAAAATCTATTATTATTCAGAAAATGGGATTTATCTGAAATAGAGATAAAGGATCCAGGACTTAAAACTGCAATATCTCTTAGAAAACAAATTTTACCTTACACATATGGGCGTTCTGCCCTTAAACGATTCAATAAGGCTGATGTTAACATTGTTGAGCGCCTTTGCAATAAAACAATGCACTTTGGAAAAAAATATGCAAAAAATACTGGTAGGATGACAGGAAAAAAAGTACGAGTCTTAAACACCGTTAAAGCTGCTTTTGATATCATTTCTCTGAAAACAGGAGAAAACCCAGTTAGTGTTTTAGTAAAGGCAGTAGAGCATTCTGCTCCAAACGAAGACACTACACGAATTGTGTATGGTGGAACAGTTTATCACGTTTCAGTTGATGTTGCCCCAATTCGAAGAGTAGATTTAGCTCTAAGATTCATTTCAGATGCAATCAAAGAATCTACTTTCTCAAATCCAAAACCTATTGAAGAACATATGGCAGAACAACTTATTTTGGCATCAAAAAATGATCCTAACGCTCCTTCTGTTAAGAAGAAAAATGAGCTAGAAAGAATAGCACAGGCGTCTAGATAAAATTTTTCAAGTAGCCCGAGGCAGATTCGAACTGCCGTCTCCGCCTATCCACTCTTGAGATCCAGAGGGCAGAATCCTTGATCTAAAATTATTTGACCGCTAGACTATCGGGCTACCGTTTCAAATTCTATTGGTTAAGAATATAATTATTTGGAACTTCATTTTATTCTAACTTCATGAATTGCCGTCGCATAATCACAATCTGCTTTTACTCTCATATATGGAATTAATCTATAATGGATAGAATAAATGTCGCCCTCCTTTAGTAGAATTTCTTTTTGCATCAATGAAACTAAACCTCGTGAAGTCATTGTGATGTTTACATTTTTTTTTGAACATATTTCATCTCGTTTCTTCTGATATTGTTTTAATGAAAATGCTACCTGATTTAATTCTAAAATTAGAGGCCAAACAATTTCTGCCCACACGAATCTTCGATTTTCAGTAGCTGAAGCGTATTTTCCTTTTTCACTCAACATTAATAACATCTACAAAAGATGTTATAACTTAATACTTGTCTCAAAATGAAATTGAAGAATCGTTAAACTTATTACAAAAAAATTGGGACATCGACCCTGTTTTGAAGCGATTTATGTTAGGCAAAATTACTGATATATCTGATTATCCAATTAAAGTAAAGGATGTAATTTTTCATATTCCATATCTTAATCTGGAAAAAAAATATATCTTATGGAAATGCTTTTGGCCTGATTGTCATAATTGCTGTGACCGACAAGGGAGATTACCACTAACTTCTGATGATTTGATAACAATTGGAAAGGGATTGAAGTATCAAAAAACTTCAGAATTCATAAAAAATGAAACCTTGACTGTTACATATCAGGAGCAAGGACCATCCGGACAATCGACAACAATGACTACGATTAATCTAAAAAGAAAAACAGATGAAACTTTGGAAGATGATGGAACCCATATTTCATGTAGATTTTTAGATGAAAAAGGGGGATGTAGTATGCATCCAGACCGGCCTGGTGTGTGTTATTTGTACCCGTTTTCAACTTGGTTGGAAAACGAACGAGGGTTGGCACGTGTTCATGCTACATATCAATTTACAGGTGACTGTCCGGGATTTTACCTCTCAGAGAATTTAGTTGATATGAAAGAAGAGTTTCAGGAGTATTCTAAAATAATTTACCAATACAACATGTCCTCAAATAGAACAAATAGAGAAAATTTTGGTTCTGTTAGTTTTAGTTAGGCTTTTGCTACTTTCATTAAATCACCGATGTGAATTTCCATCCCAAAACGGTCCTCATTTTTTTTCATGTATCTAAAAATTGATAATAGTTCTAAGATTTGCTTAAACATACTGAATTTATTTTTCATTTTGTTTCTAACAAAATTGAATACTTTTCCATAAATTGCAAAGTGTTCCATAACCTCTTTTTCATAGGCTTCATTGTTTCCTAAATTTTTAACAAAAATATCTACACACTCCATACTTGGAATAATCCCTTCCCCTAAAAGTGGATACACTGTTCCAATTGATTCTCCCACTCCTACTACTTTTCCTTTGAAAAATGGCTTGCACATATTTGGAGTGGCCAATCTAATGGGTCTTCCAACGGTCTTTATCACTTTGCCACCATATTTTTCTAAAAATTCATCAGTGGCCTTTACATGGTTTTTCTTGTAATCACCAGCACCGATATGAGCTAAATTTTTTCCCAAGGGGAAATACCAAAAATAACCTGTCATTTTATCAAATGGTCTAACAAGAAAGTCGTCATACGGAACTTTGCCGTCATACTGTACTTTGTATTCATAGGTCGGTAAGAAAAAATCTTCTTTTAACTTTGGGAGATATACTCTATGAAAACCTGTACAATCAACAATTAAATCGAATTCTTTTTCTAAATCTTCGAGTTTTGGGGATATTCCAAAATTTACTTTACATCCCTTTACAAAATCTTTGATCAGCTGAATTTTGTCATAGGTGCATAATCCATGCAAACCAATATCGAATTTTTCTTTATTATTCATCTCAACATGCATATTTTTTCCATCATGAATAACATAGTCTTCGAAATTTATTCCCGATTTACTACATAATTCCATCATTCTTGGTTTACATGTTCCCCAGGCACAAATTGAATCATGCTTGTCCTCAGGCATCCTTTCAAATCCCACTACTTCATGCGAATCCTTTATTCTAGATATAAGATAACTTCCTGCGACTCCAATTCCACAAACTGCAATTTTCATTTAGCTAGAATCTGCCCCAACCTAATAAATACACTATCTGACCGTATGATTTCAAGATTATTTTTCAAAAGGTAAATTACACATTAGTTAAAGATGCCCCTTCTTTTCAAATTCTTTCTTCTATAGGCACGTTTTTTAAAATATCTCCAAACCAAATATTTTTGATTTTAGCCAGAAAATTTTGCTTTAATCCTGGACTGTCTGTAATTTTTTTCACATACTCATCCTTAAGTTAATTCTCATTATAGTAAATATGAAACTCAGGTCCCACTCTCTATCGCCCGATTCTGAAAAAGGGCTTGACGTTTCTTTTTTTTATCTTTAATGTGTTTTGAGTTTTTTAAACAAGATCAAAATAACATTGATTCAAAAGGAAGATTGTTCTACGAGTTTGAAAAGACTAGAGTTGGAACAATAAAACAAAACATCAAGGTTATTGGAATTGTTCTAACAATAATTCCACTCTTAGTATGGATTCCAATGATGGCGATGATACCGATGATGGGCGTTTAGAAAAAACTAGGAATTTCCAATAAGCAAACTCTCGTTATGCCCTAAGTCATACCGCGTTTTTTATGCCTGAAGCGGGGGGATACTATTTTTACTGACAGTAGATAAACTCGTTAAAACTTGAATTCAACTAATGGATATTTTCTAATCTTTGATAAATTCATGCATATCATTATTTGGGATCAGAGAAAATTATTTGGAATGAAATTATTCAATTAAAATAGCAGGTTTGAATGGTCTTGCATGCCTTGATTTTCCTTTAGGATCATAAATATTCTTATCTGATTCAGAATATACTGTTATCTCTACACCAAATTCCTTCGTTCCAATTTGTGATAATTCCTTTGACAAGAACTTCTTTTCATCAAACTCTTTTGATTCAAGTCTCATCTGTTTCATTTCTTCCGATTCAGAATGTAAATCCTTAATTGTTTTTTGTACAAAGTCTGGAATCTTTTTGGCATCTGTTGTTTCAGAATTTGCAATTAATTCTTTCATTACCATACCCATATTATTTTGGCCTCCTACCATAATCTCTAATATTTTTCTATAAACTTTGGATTTGAAATTATCTGAATTAACATAAATTATGATTCTTTGTGGAAAAATTTTTGTTACTTTGAGGATATTTGAAATATCATCTATTGTTGATTTTAGCAATGCTTCTGATTGAAGAGCCGTAGCATCTATTTTCTCTGGTGAAAATTTTGGCCATGTAGATTTTGATACTGAATCAGAATGACCAAGTTTTTCCCACATTTCCTCTGCAATGTGTGGCGCAAACGGGGATAACATTGTAACGCGTATAGAATTAATGTAGTGTAGTATTCCTGAAATATTTTCTCTATTTTTAGCATTTACTCTTTTAGAATACCAATTCAAATCTAATTCAAATGAAAACAAAATATCATGTAATGCTTCCCGTAATCTCATCTTTTCGATTGCTTCAGTTACTTGAGCAATCATATTCTGAGTTTTAGATAAAATCCACCGATCTTCAGCCTCCAACTCTATTTTATTACCAGTTTTGAGCCTGGAACATTCATCTAATAATGATTCAAGCTTGTTTTGAATGCCTGAAACTGATGTCATATTAAAATCAGCATCTTGAAGTAATTCTGCAGATGAGATGATTGCTAATCTGATTGGATCTGCCCCATGTTCTTTAATTGCTGTTCGTAATGGAATGATATTTCCCATACTCTTTGACATTTTAGAGCCATTCATCATTACAGAACCATTTACTACAATTTCTTTTGGCCAGTATTTTTTATCAAATATTGCAACATGATTTAATACAAAAAATGACAAGTGATTTTGAACCAAATCTCTACCTGAATGTCTTGAATCAACTGGATAAAAATACTGAAATTCTTTCTTGACTTTATTGATAACTTCTTCAGATATTTTTGATGTATGAGAAATCTTAGATACATCACCTTTGTCCAAAAAAATATAATCAAAAAATTCCTTTGTTAGATTTTCGGGGGTAACTGTACCATCATTTACAAATCTTGAAATGGTATAGTATGCCATGTAAATAACACTGTCTGACAAACTCTCTACAATCCAATCTTTATCCCATGGTAACTTTGTTCCTAATCCTTGTTGTCTTGCACAAGCTCTCTCATGAAGCCAATCAATGACATCATTGAACTCTGCTTTAATTTTATTTGGCAATATGTTCATCCCATCAAAACATTTTCTTGCCAGATCTTTCCACTCTTCATCCCCATAATTCAAAAACCATTGGTTCGATAAAATTTTGATGACACACTCAGTTCCACAACGACATCTTATTGGACCGTTTTCAATAATTGGAAATTTTTCTAACTGTTTATTTTTAATTAACCAATCTCTTACTTGATCTCTTCCAAATTCAACTTTGATATTCTTGAAATCTTTACATTTTTCATTTAATTTTCCACTGGTAAATTCTTTTAGATATAATTCCTCTGTAACATCATCTAGTTTTTCATCAGATTGGTTTAAAATTTCAAATTTCTCACAGATGTCTTTTGCAGGAATTTCCCCATAACCTTCAGTGATTATTATAGGAACAGGCTCAATTTTTAACGCTAATTCATTTTTTTCCTCTTTTAAGTCCATTAACGCTTGATAATCTTTTGGTGCATGAGCTGGAACTGACATTACTATTCCTGTTCCCATCGCTGGTTCCACAAAATCTGCTTCAAGAATTGGGATTTCTTGTTTATCATGCAAAACAACTACATATTTTCCAACAATATCAGATCCTGCAATTTCTCCTTCCAATGAAATTTTTTTTCCAAAGAATTCTAGTTTTTGTGCACATTCTTCTGAAACTATCCATTTTTCATTATCTGCATGGATTTTTTTATAAATATTATTTGGATTCACCCAAAGATTGGTTATGCCAAAAATTGTCTCAGGTCGTAGTGTTGTAATTGGAATTATGTAATCTTTGAATTTGAATTTAATCAAATAATTTTTATTATCAATTTTTGGCTCTACATCTCCCATTGTATCATGTTGTGATACAGGATTTTGGTCACGTGGACACCATCCTACAGGATGTGAACCTTGAATAATTCTCCCATTTTCTTTCAGGGTAGTAATTTGCCATTCAATAAATTTTTGATAACCTGGCACGATGGTGGTGAATTCTCTGCGCCAATCAATGGAGTAACCCATCTCAACCATCCCACATTTAATCTCTTCATGAAAATAATCTGCAATCTTTATTGGTTCAACAAAGGTCTTGATGTTTTCTTCCGGAACATGGTAAATATTTCTCAATCCTTCCAAAATTTCTGCATCTTCCGATTGAATTCTTTTTGCCATTCCAAGAACTGGTGTGCCAGTATAATGAAATCCCATTGGGAATAAAACATTGTACCCTTGCATTCTATAGAATCTTGCATGAACATCCGCTAGTGTGTATGTTCTTCCATGCCCTATATGCTGGGGTGAGTTAGGATAAGGATATGCTACTGTAATGAATTTTTTTTGTTTTTTATTTGGATTTGTCTCGAAATCTTTGTTTTCATTCCATTTACTTCTCCATTTTACCTCGATTTTATTCCAATTTACTGTCATCTCAAAAACTCATCCTAAAACCATTGATTTTGCTTTGGATATTACTTGCTCTTTTTTAGATGTGTCTTTTCCTCCACCTTGAGCAAATTTTGCGTCTCCACCACCAGAACCGCCTAAGATTCCAGAAATTTCACGAGCAATTTCACCTGCTTTTTTATTTGATCGTTCTCCACAATATACGACAACCCGAATAGTTGCACCTGACTCAAAAATCCCACAATATACAGATGTTGGTTCTTGACTAACTAGCTTTTTACCAAAGTTAATGTGGAAAAATTCATCATACTTGTCACTTGCAGTAAAACACAATTTTTCTTTTACTTCAATACCTTCAAAGTCTCCAGACTTTCCAGCTGAAATTTTTTCTAATAATGAAGGCATCATCTCTCTTGCTTTTTGTTTTCTCTCTTCTCTTTGTTTTTCTAGATGCTCTTTCCCTGCATCTAATGCTTTTTGTTTTGCTTTTTCATCTTTTTGTTTTTTTACATATTCAAATGCAGTAGGTCCTGAAACAAATTCTAAACGAACCACTCCGTCTTGAATTCTTTTCGTTTTTGTAATTTTAATCAAATCAATCTCTCCTGTCTTTTTAACGTGGGTTCCACCACAAGCTTCTATATCAAAATCCTCGATGGACACAATTCTAACTGACTTTACAGGAACTACTCCACCCTGATAAATTTTAAATCCATATTGTTGCTCCGCAACTCCTCTATCAAAATTCTCAATTGTAACTGACATATTTTTTTGCACTATTGTATTTGCTTTATTTTCTATTTGAGAAACTTCCTTATCTGTTAGTGGCGAATGATGAGTGATATCTAATCTAGCATGATCATCTTCTTTAAAGGCCGAATGTTGCCAAACCCAGGAACCTAGAACATTTCTTGATGATGAGTTTAAGATGTGAGTACTAGTGTGATTTTTGGTAATTTTTTTCCTTCGCTCTGAGTCTACTTTACAATTTACCATTTCACCTTCCTTAGGGATCACTCCTTCTATTTGATGAACAATAACACCTCCATGTTTGTTAACATCAATTACTTTAGACTCACCAATAACTCCATGATCTGGTTCTTGTCCACCCCCTCTGGCATAAAAGGAAGTCTTGTCAAGAACTATTGAATTTCCAAAAACTTTGAGAACTTTACCATTAAATTCCATTGGATCATCCTTGTAAAATAACATCTCGGTTTCAGGAATATCTTCCAAGGGAAGTTTTACAATTTCTTTTTTCTTCTCAGATTGATGCAAATCAGATAATTTTGAATAAAATGTAGATGGAATTTCAGAAATCACGTCTAATTCTTTAAGATAATCCGGAGTGATTCCATCAGACTCGTACATTGTTATTAGTTCATCCACATTTAATGGCTTTTCTCTTCCCTTGAGTTTAGTTGCAATTTTTTCCATCCTTGTTTTAGATTCCTCATATCTTCCTGATTCAATTTTTAGAATGGATTTTACGTCTTCTCTGCTAGAGTTCAGTTCAGGATATGTATCCTTTAGATAATCTATGTGAAAATCGATTAATTCGTCTAAATCTAATTTCAAATTCATTCTGTTTATTGTTGCAATTACTCTACGCAAAATCATCCTCAAGTTATATCCACCACCAACGTTGCTTGGAAGAGCTCCATCAGATATTGCAAAGATTAAGGTCCTGAGATGATCTGCAATGAGATACATTCCTTCTAATGGTGTAATTATATGGTTTAATTGATCGTCTGTCATACCAGTATTTTTTACAGCATGTTTTCTAACATCAATTAAATCATCATACTTTTCAAGTGCTTTAGCAATCTCGGTAAAATAACTTTTTAATAATCCAGAGTTTGAATCAATTCCAATTTTCTCAAACAAGTGGTTTGTAATTGGACCAAAGCAGCAATCATATGCAGTAGGTGTTCCATTTGTAATCCATGCAAATCTCTCAAGTCCGGCACCCATATCAATAATTTTCTGATCAAGTATAGTGTGCCTGCCTAAATCCCCTTGAAATTCAGTAAATACGGCATTTCCTAGTTCCAATCCTTTAACAAAATACTCCAACGAAGATCCAAACGAACCACCACCTGCCCAAACATCTTCTACGAAAATAACTTCTTCTTTTCTAATGCCAAATTGTTCTGTTAGTAATCTAAAATCTAAATCGACACATTCATCTTTCCAATACCCATCTGAATTTGGGATGCTGTGTTGCCCAATCATACAAAAACTTGAAAAGTGCCTTCCAGTAACTCCAACATTTTCTAAATCTTTGAATCTCAGACATGTTTGAGGTACAACTAATGGGTTTGAGGGAAATTCAAACACTACTTTTGATCCCATAATTCTCTGAAAGTCTACAATAGATGCAATGGTAAAATAAAGATCATCTCGCCACCTGCAGACAACTGGATATCTAGAAATTGAGGCATGCCCATTTTTCACAAAAAATGATTCTACCTCTTTCCATGATTGAGTATAATCAAATCTCTTGACAGTGGGAGGATCCCCAATAAACGAATAGGTATCTGGTGAATCATCAGGACAGGTTTCTCGTCCTGAATCTAAAGTCCAAAAAAACCTTTTACATTTTGCACATGATTTTCTAACAAATCCCTGTTCTTCGAATAGCTTTACTTTATAGTATCTATCAGGATCAGCTGAAAACTCCCTTAGAATCTCTTTTTTATCCAACGAAGTGCCTGCAATATCCCGATATTAAGAATTAGCGATGGTAAATAATCTGAAACAGGTGATGTCTTTTTAAAATACGCCCTGTTTCTTATGTCATTTTTCAAATATTAGATAATATGGAAACGAAATCAACAGAGAATCATGAAAGTCGAAATAATTTAGATTTTGAAAAGTTCATGAAAAATATTGGATTTAATCAAAGATAATCAAAACTTTGTAAAATTTGATTTGGAACTAGTCATACTTCCTCTTCTGAATAGGCGAAGTTGGGAAAATAACAGTCTACTTTTTTGTTCGTTTAGTTTTATTCATATGCACTCTGATATTTGTCTAATTTTTTATAGGTGAATTAGTTGTTGCTGGTAAAACTAGATTTTGAATGTATTTTTGATCAAGAATTTCATTAACATTAAATCATCATTTTCTGTTTTAGAGTCTTCAGTTAATACATTAAATACACTACTTGTTCCACTCTAATCATGTTTGGTAAAAAACCTCAATTGAAGGAGGGATTACATATTTTCTCTGTTAAAAAAAATGGTGATTATTATGATTTTATTTTTGGAGTCATTACAGGTCTCGAGGGTAGAAAAGTTGGTGTTAATGGAGTAATTGTAAATCCAGTTGGATTGAAAAACAAAGTTTCTCAAGGTAAAGCCGGAGAACGTTCAGTGGAAATTTTAAAACATCCAACTCCAGATAACATTATTTTAGCCATGGTCTATAGGGTAGAACATGAAAATTTTGCTGGAATATTGGATTTGGATCAAGACCGATGTGACCTAATTCCACCAAAAGTATATGCAATGTTAGATGGTTGGATTCGAGAATCAATACCCGAACTTGTAAACAACGTTTTGTCCTTACCTGATGGTCCTGAAAGAGATCAAGCAAAACGAGTGTTAAATCAAAAGAGGGATTCTCTAGTTGATAAAAAACTCAAAAGGACACTATATTCTATATCAAGAAGTCTCAAAATACTAAACTAGGTTTTATCCCGATATAATCTCCATAGTTTTATATTATACTCTGAAGGATTTTTGATATAATGGAATATGTTTATGCTGCTTTATTACTTCACAAGCTAAAAAAGGAAGTAAATGAGGCAAACATCAGTTCAGTTGTAAAAGCATCTGGTGCTGAAGTTAATGATGCTCAAGTAAAAGCCATGGTAGCAGCATTGGCTGATATTAACATTGAAGATGCAATCAAAGCCGCTCCAGTAGCAGTTGCAGCAGCCGCTCCAGCAGAGGCAGCAGGTGAAGCAAAGAAAGAAGAAAAACCAAAAGAAGAAGGCAAAACAGAAGAAGCTGCCATGGAAGGATTATCCTCACTATTTGGATAGAAAAATTTCTGTTTTCCAAATTTAATTTTAATCTTTTTTCATCAATCTTAATTAGCAATAGTTGCACTTTGATTGTAATTGGTTGATTTTTCAATTCCATCTGAACTTTTCATCTATGTTTTAGATTTATTTGGAACCATGGCCTTTGCAGTTACTGGAGCATTTAAAGCAATAGAACATAAATCAGATTTTGTAGGAATAGTTCTACTTGCAACAATTACGGGTGTTGCCGGTGGAACCATTAGAGACATAGTGATGGGACGATTCCCAAATTCCATTTCAGATCCTACATATGTAATAATAACAGTTGCATCAGGAATAAGCATCTTTTTTTTGTATTCTAAGTTAAAAAAACACTGGGATTTATTTTTAAAATTTGATGCTTTTGGATTGGGAATCTTTACAATAATTGGTGGTACTTTTGCCTACAACATGTTTGGCTTGAATTTTTTGGTAATAATATTTGCTGGAATATTAACTGCTGTAGGAGGTGGAATTTTAAGGGATGTTTTTGTAAATCAAATTCCTATTGTATTTGTAAAAGAGCTATATGTCACTGCAAGTTTTATTGGGGTTTTTGTTTTTTATTTTATTTTGTATTTTGGAGGAGAGATTTACCTTGCAACAATTGTGGGTGTTGTAATTGTAACTGGAATAAGATTGACAGCCATGAAATTAAATTGGAACTTGCCAAAAGTTAGGAGAAATTTAGATTAAGCAGGGGTATAATCTTTGGCTTTCCCTGCCAATGCTTTTGCCTGAGCATCTGCTTTTTGTAAAATCTGTTCTTTTGTTTCATCTGTCATGAATCCAGATTCAATTGAAACTGAACGAGCAGATTGTGCTGCCTTGCTTAGGATTTGACCAATATTTTCTGGAGTTATGTAGGCCGCTTCAATTGATAATGATACTGCCTGTTGATGAGCCAAGGCAAACTCTTCTCTAATTTTCTCAACATCAATTATCATCTCAACTTCAGAGTATTTTACTCCCTCCTCCAATGCGGAATATAGGGCAATTCCTGCTTCTACTGGTTTGATGTCTAGTTTTCCTAGAAGCGGTGCTAATTTGTCATTAATCATCTCTCCTTTTTTGACTGGAGTGGTTTCTTTTGAAATCCAAATTGTTCCTTGATCAATTTTAGTTGGTATTCCTGCCTCCTTAAACTCTGTAAGCATTGGACCTGGAGCAATTCCTGTGTTTTTCGCTGGCACTACTATGTTAATACTTGAAATATCTCCGCCTCGTGCAGCTAACATTATCTTGTTTTTGGCAAGTAAAACATTTAGCTTGAATGGAGACATATTTGTAAACATCAAAAGACACTGTCCAGTCAATTCGTCTATAATATCTTTAATTCCTGGAACATCAACTTTCTGCAAGGCTATTTGAGCTAATTTGTCTTTAATACAAAAAAACTCTACTTCCCCCTTGAGTTTTTTTCTTAGCGGTAAAATTTGTGATGCCCTAACTTTTGTCATTTTTACAAGAGCTAAAACTTTGTACTGCTTTGGAAGTTCTTGTAATTGCTGAAACATCTGGGTCTTTTTTTTAGGATATGCTGTTCTATTTTCATGCATGTTTTTTTCTTACCTCTTGTACCTGTTTTGTTGGTTTGCCCATTGTAGATTTTATCATGATTCGTCTGATGTTCTTTTCTCCATTTGGTAATTTTTTTTCAACTGCATTGATTATGGCATGTGCATTTACTGCCAAATCTGAATCTTCCATTGTTTCATCTCCAAATTTACATGATAATGATAATGAACCTCTAACTCTAACTTTAATCGATGATCTAAATCTTTGTAAAAATGATTCGATAGGTGCATCAAAAGGAACTGGTACAGGCATCTTACCTCTTGGACCTAGAAGTTGACCTAATACCTTACCAACAACTGGCATAATTTTTGTATCTGCCAAAAAAAAGTCGTATTTGTTTATGAATTTTCTTGATTCTCTTTTATTTGTCGCAAATCTATCTAGTTCTTCTGTTCCAATCACTGCATCAGCATTTGCAGCCTTTGCCTTAACGCTCATATCACCAGTTGCCATAACACATACTGCTGCAGGAGAACTGGTCTTGGGTAATTGTACTATTTCATTTAATGCAAATCCCTTTTTAACATCAATATCTTTGAAAGTAATGATTATCTCAAGTGCCTGTTTGAATTTTCTCTGTTTGGTATCTTTTTTCACAGTCTTTATCATTTCTACTAATTGTTTCTCTGTTATCATTACGAACATTTTCGAGAAAGCCTACTTAAAATCGTTTAGCGAGTCTAGTTTTTGATCAGTCCTAATATGTGAAAATTTTCACCTTTCATGAGTTTTATTTGAAATTTCAGGGGTAAAATAAGGCTAAACTTACATTTATTAAATCTCTTTTAAGATTTTTTAGCACAATGCATAGATTTGATGAACTTGACATGAATTTACTCTACGAGTTGACATTGGATGGCTCCATCTCAGTTCCTGCGCTTTCAAAAAAATTAGATATTAATGCATCAGTTCTCTACAGTAGAATTAAACGCCTGATTAAAAAAAAATTAATTAAAAAATTCACCATCGTAATAGATGATTCTCTTTTGGGGATAGGAGTAAAAGCTTCAGTAGGAATTAACCGTGATCCTAAATTTAAAGATGTCATAATGAAACAGCTCCTTGAAACGCCCGAAGTAATTTCAATTTCTGAAGTTACTGGCAGATTCGACATGCTAATCAAAGTATATGCTGAAAATCTTGAAGAATTACATTCTATAGTGATTGAGAAGATTGGAAAAATTGAGGGAATTCAAAATAGTGAAACTTTTGTTGAATTACAAAGGACTGACAAAGATCCCGTTTATTTAACAAAATAGATTATTGGAGTTTTTCATCCCACTTGCCTTCGTTTATCTCGACAGTGATTTCTTTTGGGGTTTTTCCTTCTATTTTTATTCCTAATGCAAGACAAGTTCCAATAATGGTTTTTGCCACTGATTTTAAGGATGAAGAATAGGATTTTTCAAGTTTAGTTTTTGCTATTTTGGCAATTGCATCAATTGTGACATCTCCGACCCACTCAGTTCCAGAAGTACCTGATCCTTTTTGAATTCCTGCCTCTTTTAGAATAAGGGCCGCAGCTGATGGGATTCCAACCTCAATCTCCCATTTTTTTGTATCAGGATCAACTAAAACAGTCACTGGAACTTTCATTCCTTCAAAGTCTTTGGTTTTATCATTAATGGCCTTTATTACTTCCATAATGTTTACTCCTAGTGGACCTAATGCTGGACCTAAAGGCGGACCGGCAGATGCCCCTCCTCCTGTAACAAGTGAAGATATTTTTTGTGGTTCTCCCATAATTATCAGCTTTATAAGAAAAATTTAATCCTTGCTATGACTCACTGGTCAATTTTAGATAGTTGGCATCCACTGTTACTGGCAATTGATATGATGCATCAAGTAAGACAACGGTTGCTTCTTCCTTGTCTACCTCAATTCTTGTTATTGTAGCTTTCATTCCTTTGAATGGACCTCCAGTTATCTCTACGATGTTATCTACTGCTAATTGTGAAACTGTTGATTTCTTTATTAGATATCCTTCAATATCTTTGAACTCTAATTCTCCACGAAGTTGCCCTCGAATATGTCGAACTCCTTCTATGGCCATATATGCATCACTTGGATTAATTGCCTCAATTACGACATAGCCCTTTAGGTTGTCTACAAGTAAAACAGATTGAATGTTAATTTTATTTGCATTTGCTTTTGCTTCCATTAAACGCATTACTACTTTTTCTTGGCCACCAGTTGTTCTTATAGCAAAAAGATGAGATTTTATTTCTTCTGACAATTTTTACCTACCAAATGTAATCACCGAAAAGACAAACTGAATTGTAAAGCCTATTGCACCAACTCCCAAAATTCCTAGGAGGACCAATCTAAGGTGTTGTGAGTACTCATCTCTGTCAGGCTTTTTGGCCATCTTCATCGTATTGGCCATGTTTTTCAAAGTCTGTTTAGGGTTCATTGTCAGAAATTAAGCCGCTGTCTTTATATTCTTATTCCAAGGAAAATTTTAAAATTCTTAGTATGAAATCAAAAATTTCCTTCCAATAGGGCTCAATTTGGAAATTTCATCAACATACGTCAAATGATCATATTTTCCTCAATTTCATTTTACTAACTGAAGATCAAATCATAATATTTCCAATAGAAAATAATGGAAATATCTTTGATAATTATTTTTTTATCCTAATTTTTGGGATAGGTTTTTTTTACAAGCACCATTAATGTAACGTATCTTATGGAACTTTTAGTCGCATACCGAGATGATCCTGCAGGAAATAATATGGCAAAATTCCTTTCTCAAAAAATGAGAAAGGATAATGAGATTTTTCGAGGAAAAAATTATGATCTATTAATTATTCCTAGTCCTGCTATCTCAGCTGATTGGTTAGAGGAAAAATATAATTATGATGGATTTATCTTTCTCTCAAAACATGCTGCAGAATCAGGAGTACTAGCATTAACATGTCATAGTACAGGAAATTTTTCGGAGGCAAAATTTGGAGGAAATAGTAAACAGATAGCAATCCCTCATCCTGATATTCAAAAAAAATACCTTCAAACGCTTTGGAAAAATAAATCACAATTTTCTGATTTTCAAATTACTATTGAGGCCACTCACCATGGACCCACGGCTTTGAATAAACCCACAATTTTTGTAGAAATTGGAACCACTGAAAAGCAATGGATAGATGTACCTTTATGTTCATCTGTCGCTACGCTAATAGACGAAGTACTTTCTGATAACATTCCCTCAAATCCAACAGCTATCTGTTTTGGTGGAACCCATTATCCTGAAAAATTTACCAATGAGTTACTTAATGGTAAATTTGCATTAGGGACCGTAATGCCCAAACATGCATTAGACCTTCTTGATGAACATATGTTTTCTCATATTTTAGAACGAAACCATATTGCAAAAGCAGCTCTTTTGGATTGGACAGGACTTGGACCAAACAAGAAAAAAGTAATTGATCTGTTGGAGACAACTGATCTTGAGGTGATAAAGTTATGACTCTTGATAAAAAAATATATAAAAAATTACTTGAAGTCCCTAAAGGAAAAATAACAACTTATGGAGAATTAGCAAAATCTGTAAATTTTACTAATGGTCAGAGAGCAGTGGGAAAAATAATGAATAAAAATCCTTATCCTGTCATTATTCCATGTCACAGAGTAGTAAAATCTGATGGCAAGGTTGGTGGATATGGTTATGGTGAAGAAATTAAAATAAACATGTTGAAAAAAGAAGGTGTTAAAATTAAAGATGGTAAAATATTAGATTGGGAAAATACTGTTTATCGATTCTAATCTTTTCTTTTAGTAATGATCTCTGTCATTAATAATCTCAAGTGAGCTTTATTTCTTACCGTGTTTCCGCCTACTTTTTTATAAAGAGTCCAAAACTCTGGATTTGTAATATCTTTTCTGTCTTTTGCTATTTTTAGTAGACGTCTTAATGATCTTACTTTTGCTACATAGATCTCTTTTTTTCCGACACGTGCTCCTTTTCTACCTTGTTTTGATCCTTGCCCTGTACCTCTCTTATTTTTTTGATCTTTCTTATCTTGGGCTCTTCCTCTAGAGGTTCCAGTAAATGGTTTAATCTGAATAGTATTTGCGGTAATTAAACTACGAATATTTCCTCTTGTAATTGCGTCTGCAATATCGTCTAGATGATCTGAATCAAATTTTATTCTATGAACTCCGACACCTGTTACTCTTGATGCCAATCGTTTTTTAGCTTTAAGATTTACTACCACTTTGACTCACTCTTGCATTAAATATCTTGAATTTGTTTTCTATTGCTTTTACGATTATCTCCTTTCTCTTTTTAGTTCCAAGGCTATGACCAAATCTAACACCGTCTGTTTTTGGGTTTAATTTTTCTAAATCGTAAAGTGTGAAAACTAAATTATCTGTATATCCTGAAGGATGAAGACCTCGAGATTCTTTTGGTCCGCCAAAACCTACTTTTACGAGACCAGGTCTACCACGACTTTTTTGTTTTCTTTGATGGTGATCAACTCCTTTTGGTTTTCTCCAGGTGGTCTCTAGTCTTTTGTAACGCCAGCTTTCTGGTCTTGCAAAGTCTGGATTGTATTTCTTTGCTTCTGCTCTTTTAGCTAGCTTATCCTTATTGATAGGCATCAGAAAACCTTTTGAAATTTTACATAAATACGTTCCTGAGTAAAAATTTTCAAAACATAGGAAAGAGATAATAAGGAAATTTAAGTCGGATCGAAATATCTCATGGCTGGATTTGGGAGAAAAATTATTTTTGTTGGAGTTAACTGTAATTGACTGAAGTGGTTAGTGCTTATTCCACTGCTGAATTCTCATCACAAATAAGTGAATTTGGGATTAAACCTTCTAAAATTTACAGGAATCTATCAGTTGATGAACTAGTTGATAGTGCAGTGAGTAGGAATGAAGGGGTGCTAAACTCTACAGGTTCTCTTTCGGTAAATACGGGAAAATATACTGGACGTTCACCTGATGATAGATTTATTGTAGTAGATAACATAACTCATGACACTATTGATTGGGGTAAGATAAATCACGAATTCTCTACTGACAAATTTGCAGCCATTTTAGAAAAAATGAAAACCTTTGTAAATAACAAAGAACTTTTTGTATTCGACGGATTTGTAGGAGCAGATAAAGAAACACGTCTACCCATAAGAGTGATTAATGATCATGCATGGCAGAGTCTCTTTGCAAGAAATCTTTTCATTAGACCCTCAAAAGAAGAATTAGAAAATCATACACCTGAATTTACTATCATGTGTATAAATGAATTTGAGGCAATACCTGAGATTGATGGTACAAGATCAAATGTTTTCATACTAATTGATTTAACTCGAAAAATTGTTTTGATTGGCGGTACAAACTATGCCGGGGAAATGAAAAAGTCCATGTTTGCTGTAATGAATTTTCTATTACCTCAACGTGGGATTTTTCCAATGCACTGCTCTGCAAATATTGGAAAAAATGGAGACACTGTATTGTTTTTTGGATTATCAGGTACGGGCAAAACCACTCTATCAGCCGATCCTAATCGAAACTTAATTGGAGATGATGAACATGGTTGGTCAGATAATCTTACCTTTAATTTTGAAGGTGGATGTTATGCCAAATGTATTAATTTAAGCCAAGAAGCTGAACCTGAAATTTGGAACGCCATTAAACCTGGGGCAGTTTTAGAAAACGTCGTACTTAATAATGGAAAACCTGATTATGATGATAATACATTAACTGAAAACACTCGAGTTGCTTACCCTTTAGATTACATTCCTGGAGCTGTATTTCCTAGTATCGGAGGACATCCAAAAATTATCGTTTTCCTTACAGCCGATGCAATGGGTGTGTTACCTCCAATTTCTAGATTGACAAAAGAAGGAGCAATGTACCATTTCATGTCAGGATACACTAGCAAGTTGGCTGGAACTGAACGTGGTATAAAAGAGCCAAAATCTGTATTTTCGGAATGTTTCGGGGCTCCCTTTATGCCTAGACCTGCGGCAGTTTATGCTAAACTCTTGGGTGAGAAAATTAACAAACACAATACCACTGTTTATTTGATTAATACTGGTTGGTCAGGAGGACCATATGGAATTGGTGCTAGAATAAAAATAAAATACAGTCGAGCCATGATTACAGCTGCAATAAATGGAGATTTGGATCAAGTAGAATATCGTCATAATGAATTATTTAATCTCGATATTCCTAAAACAATCGAGGGAGTTCCATCAGAAATCTTAGATCCAAAAAATACATGGAATGACAAAAATTCCTATGATGAATCTGCAAAAAGTCTTTGTAAAATGTTTGTAGAAAATTTTGAGAAATTTGATGGTGTTTCAACAGGAATAAAAAATGCTGGACCTAAAATGGAATAGATCTTTTTTTCCTAGTAATTTTTAGACCCATCAGCCCGACTATAAAGACAATCACAACAACGATTCCGATTTGCTTTTCTGGGAGGTCAAATAATTCAAGAGGTTTGGAAGTGCCAGATGGTAAAGAATTAACTTGAATTATGTTAAACGCATCAAATGATTCTTCACCTACTCTAATTTTAGCTTCGATCCAATATTCCCCATTTTCATAAACTTTTACCTTTTCATTTTTTGTAGGGGTAATAGACGCGATATCTTTACTGCCATCTTTACTATTTATTAAAGAAATTTTTGCAAAAGTCCAAGGCTCTGGATAATAAATTCTAAATTCCAAATTCTCATTTTCTTGAGAAACTGAAACTGAACCTTCTGTAAAATGAAGTAAAAATGGAATTACATATCTTTTATCATTTTGATTTAAAATAACCTTGCCTTCATAATCTCCAAATTTATCTTCTAGGACCTTCAACCTGAGTTGTAAATTATTTCCTTCAAGAACATTTGAAAATTGTATGAATTCTGGTTTCTCCATTGAAACCTCTATATTCTCTAAAGATCCACTTAGAGATTTTAAATCCAATATTTGCTCCCCGATTGGATCATCTGAGGATATGCTTAGAACAAAGGCTGGAGGCTGAACAATTAATGTTGCATCATATGCTCTAGCAATATTTAATCTACCAACACCTACATCATTTAGTGAAAACTCTTGACCATAAGCATCTGATACAGGCTCAGCTGTTGTCAACAATAGGGATTTGATTTCATGGTGATGAATTTCTGGATTCTTTTGAATCAACAATGCTGCAGCACCACTAACATGTGGTGCAGCATAACTAGTTCCGCTTGTGAAATTATAGCCACCGTTAATTTGTGTCGTATTGATGGCAGAGCCAGGTGCTACAATATCTGGTTTAATGTAAAAAGGAGAAACAGGTCCTCTTGAGCTAAAGTGAGTGAGAAAATCAGGATTTGAAAAAAGATGAAGACTAGCAAAATGTTCTTTCAGAATTGTCTCTTTTATTTCTAAACCTTCTTCTCTATCCATTGAAACAACAGGAATTCTAGGTTGGTATCCAGGCTCTACCAAATCATGAG
>Ga0224497_10000768_pt1 | contig 21581 bp, 20 predicted proteins | sample SF_Jul11_sed_USG_4_FD_167970 | JGI IMG/M metagenome (GOLD analysis project Ga0224497, IMG submission 167970) | Sediment microbial communities from San Francisco Bay, California, United States - SF_Jul11_sed_USGS_13 | ecosystem: Environmental > Aquatic > Marine > Sediment | place: USA...
GGCGATACCGGCCGCAACCAGTCCGCCGAACAACCACGACAGGATAATCGGCAAACCCATTCCGCCGAGGAACCCGGTCTTGGCAGGTTCGATTGCCTCGATCGACGATATCGCCGGATCGAGGAACAGCCGGGTCAGCGCCAGCCCGGCGACGATCGTCAAGGTCAGCGCGAGGCTCCGGGTACGCCCCCGGGGCAGCCGGCGGTAACACAACAGGGCAACGGCGACGGTGGCGATGAAACAGATTGCCGCGATCAGCAGGCGCCCCCAGCTCGCATCCCAGGCCTCGACCACGGGCGCCTGCGAAACCAATACCGCGCTGACACCGCCGAGCGCCGCGAAACCCATGACGCCGACGTTGAGCAGCCCGGCATAGCCCCATTGCATATTGACCCCTAGCGCCATCACCGCCGAGATCAGGCAAAGGTTCAAAATGCCCAGCGACACGTTCCAGGACTGCGCGAAGCCGATGACGAGCAGCAGCAGGGCAATAGCGCTGAAGGCCAGCCAGGTTTTGCGGGCGTTGCTCATAACACCTTGCCCCGCAGTATGCCGGTGGGCCTGACCAGCAATACCAGCACCAGGATCACGAAGGAAACCGCAAACTTGTAATCGGTGGAAAGCAACTGCAGCAGGCCTTCCGGCTCCAGGCTTTGCGGCAGCAGGTAAATGAATACTTTTTTGTAGGCATAGGTGACCATGACCTCCGAGAAGGCGATCACGTAGCCGCCGAGGATCGCACCGACCGGATTGCCGATGCCGCCGACGATGGCGGCCGCGAACATCGGCAGTAATAGCTGCAGGTAGGTGAATGGTTTAAAACTCTTGTCGAGGCCGTACAGGGTTCCCGCGATCGTCGCCAGGATTGCCGCGATTATCCAGGTTACCAGCACCACGCGGTCCGGATCGACCCCGGACAGTAGCGCCAGGTCCTCGTTGTCGGAATAGGCGCGCATCGCCTTGCCGGTACGGGTGCGCTGCAAGAACCAGAACAGCAACACCACCAGCATGACCGCGATAACGATTGTCAGGCCCTGCGAGACCTTGATACTGAGCCCTTCGCTGAGCCCGGTCATGTCCTTGAAATCGCGAGCGTGCACGATGAAGCGCTCGCCGTCGTCGAAGCGTTGATCGTTAGGGCCGATGACGAAGCGCACGATACCGTTGGTCATGAACATGACACCCATGGATGCGATCATGAAGGTAACAGGCACCGCCTTGCGATGGCGATAATAGCGGTAGACCGTCTTATCGGTGACCACCAGCAGCAGTATCGTCAACAGTATACCGGCGGGCAGCGCCAGCAACGCGGTCGGCAGCGGGCCCAGGTTAACGCCCTTCGATTGCAGCCACCAGGTGACCAGGATTGTTACCATGGTGCCGAAAGCCATGGTATCTCCGTGGGCAAAATTGGCGAAGCGCAGTATGCCGAAGATTAAGGTGATGCCGAGCGCGCCGAGCGCGAGCTGCGAGCCATAGGAAAGTCCGGGAACTACCACAAAATTGAGCACCAGCACCAGCGCGTTGACGAAATCGATGACAGCCTCCATTCAACCCCCGAGGAAAGAACGTCGAACCTCGGGATCGGCCAGCAACGCCGAGCCGCTGTCGGTATGCCGATTTTCACCGACCACCAGCACGAATCCGCGATCGGCGATATGCAGCGCCTGACGGGCGTTCTGCTCGACCATCAGAATCGCGACGCCGGTATCTCTTACCTCGAGTATGCGATCGAACAACTCGTCCATGACGATCGGTGATACCCCTGCAGTCGGCTCGTCGAGCATCAGTACCGCGGGTTGCGACATCAGCGCGCGCGCCACGGCAACCTGCTGGCGCTGTCCGCCGGACAGTTCTCCGGCAAGCTGATCGCGCTTGTCGGCCAGAATCGGAAACAGTTCGTAAACCTGTTCGATGGTGTCGCCGAAATCGTCGTCGCGCAGGAAAGCGCCCATTTCGAGGTTCTCGTATACCGTCATGCTGGTAAAGACGTTGCTGGTCTGTGGCACGAAGGCGATGCCTTCGGCAATGCGGTCCTGTGGCGTCAGCGCGGATATATCCTTGCCGCGAAACCTGACTTCGCCCCGTTTCAGCTCCAGCATGCCTAGCAGTGCTCTCATCGCGGTCGACTTGCCGGCGCCATTGGGGCCCACGATAACCGCGATTTCGCCCTCGTTGACGTCTATCGTACACCCCTTGAGGATATCGGCGGCGCCGTACCCGCCGACCATGTCGACACCGCTCAGAAAACTCACGACGCGGCCACCTTGTTTCTGAGACCGCGGCCGAGGTAGGCCTCGATGACGTCTTCGTTATTTTTCACCGCTTCGGCCGTGCCCTCTGCGAGTACCGCTCCCTCGGCCATACAGATCACCGGGTTGCAGAGACGCCCGATGAAATCCATATCGTGTTCGATCATGCAAAACGTATAACCCTTTTCCTGGTTCAACCTGATGATCGCGTCGCCGATTTCCCTCAGCAGGCTGCGATTGACGCCGGCCCCGACTTCGTCGAGGAAAACGATCTTGGCATCGACCATCATGGTGCGGCCCAGCTCGAGCAGTTTTTTCTGCCCGCCGGAAAGATTGCCTGCGATTTCGTCGGCGACGGGACCGAGGTTCAGGAAATCGATGACCTCGCGGGCGCGTGCATAATTTGCACTTTCCTCGTCGGCTACCAGCCGCCGCCGAAACCAGGCGTTGATCAGGTTCTCACCGCATTGCCGGGCCGGCACCATCATCAGGTTTTCGACGACCGACAGGCGTGTGAACTCGTGCGCGATCTGGAAGGTGCGCAGCAATCCCTTGTTAAACAATTGATGCGGTTTCAGGCCGGTGATCTCTTCGTCGTCGAGATAGATATGGCCCTCGGTCGGCGTATAAAGACCGGCTATGGTGTTGAATAGCGTTGTTTTACCGGCCCCGTTGGGCCCGATCAGCCCCGTGATCGAACCCCTGACGATTTCCAGCGAAACACGGTCGACAGCCCTCAGGCCGCCAAAGTGCTTGGAGACCCTGTCGACGCGAATCATCGGTTCATCGATGTTGCTGTTGCTGTGCAATGGATAGCCTGTTATCAGTTGGCCGCGGCAATGGTAGCGAATTCGGTGTCCGAAGGCGAAAAATAATCGGCCTGGCGATCGAGTATTTCGGCCAGATAAAAAAGAGTCCGCCGCTCGGCCAGTAGCGATGCGATCGATATATATAGCCGTCTAGCGACGCGGTTAATCGCTTTCAGTCCGCGTCGACCAGTGGTACGAAGGCAACCCCGATCAGGCTGCGGGTGCCGATTTCGCCGTTTTCATCGCGGGTCACCAGTTTCAGTTGCTGGTGCGAGTAGGGCATGCCGATGGGTATCACCATGCGACCGCCCGGCTTTAGCTGGTTTAACAGGGCAGGCGGAATGAACGGAGCCGCGGCGGTCACGATGATACCGTCGAACGGGGCTTTTTCCGGCCAGCCCTGGTAGCCGTCTCCGCAGCGGGTTTCGACATTATCGTAGCCCATTTCTAGCAACCGTTGCCGCGCCGCCTGCGCCAGTGCCGGGATTCTTTCGATACTGTAAACCTGTCTAGCGAGCCGGGACAGGATTGCCGCCTGGTAGCCGGTGCCGGTGCCGATCTCGAGCACGCTGCTATCCTGCCCGAGTTCGAGCAGGTCGGTCATCAAGGCGACGATGTAGGGCTGGGAAATGGTTTGCCCATGTCCGACCGGCAGCGCACCGTCCCTGAAGGCCGCGTGGCGCATGTTTTCTGGCACGAAAGCTTCGCGCGGCACTTCGCGCATCGCCGTCATGACGCGTTGACTGAGGTGATCACGCCCGATCAGATCGCGCGTGAGTTCGACCCCGCTCTCGATGTCCGCAAGCATCTGCAGGCGTTGCTGGTCAGTATCCACGGCTGAACACGATAATGCTGGTTCGGGAATCAGGGTCCAGCCGGTAGATTTGCCGTTCAATCCTCATAGGGCGAGACCCAGGCGTCGCCTTGTAGTTCCTCGTCGTCCTGCTCGAAATCGTCGTCCGACTCGATATTGTCCATCGGACCGGTCCAGTCTTCGGGCGCCGCGACGGGTTCGACCTCCATCGCGTACCATTCACTGAACTCGAATTCGTCGATGGTACCGTCGAAGTACTGAATTTCTATCGTGGACGAGCTGTCCTCGATCGCGGTGACCATAAAGTCCTGGGTTTCATGTGGACTTTGGTACCACTGTTCGATGATCGGATCTGTGCTCTTTGCCATTTCTTCCTCCCCGTTATGGTCTGTCAAATTTTATTATCCCGTACGCGAATCGAGCGTCTTGCCGTAGTGCTTGTAAAGGGCAAGTTCGTAGTCGTTACCAATCAGCTTTTTGCGGTCATAGGACGGTGCCGATTCGATGGCCTGGCGATCGAGGTTGACGACCACCTCCTGCTCGCGCCAGTCGATGGCGTGAATCCAGACGGGTGCGAGCAGCACGTGTTTTCCGGGTAACCAGTTGCGGGTATCGACTTCGAAGTATCTAATCGACCAGTCGAGGTCGTCGACGATAAAATCCTCGACGTGACCCACTTCGCCATCGAGGGCGTGAAGCCGGTAGCCGGTGACCGCCCTGCTACTGCGCAGGTGCGGCTGGTCCGGCTCGCGCGGCTGCAATTCGTCCGGCACCGGCCGTGTCTCGGGGATATCGCCGAGAAACGGATCCGCCATCCAGTAGGGATGCAGACCATAGTAGCCGAAGTAGTCATTTTCGAAGTGTCGCGATATCGGTAGGGAAGTGTCAGCCTCCGGGCAGTTTTCGATTTGCTCGTAGGTCAGGTCGACCTGCAGCAGCCTGTGTTGCTCATCCAGTGCCCGAATCATCGATGGCAGGATCAACACGTCCCGGCCCAGCAGCCAGCCACCGGTGTGCACGACCAGGTATTGCACCGACCAGTTGCGATCGTCGAAAAACACCTCCTTGAGGTGCCCGATTTCGCCGTCGCAGGCGTGCAGGCGATAATCTTTCAGTTGCGCCAGTTTTCTAAGTTGTCTCATGGTTGCTGCCTCCATCTGCGTGCTGGTTCAACATTTCATGATCGATTGAATCTCGTCGGATTCCAGGGTTTCTTTCTCGAGTAGCGCACTTGCAAGCGCCTCCAGCTGCGCCCGGTGCTGTTTCATCAGGGCCGCAATTTCCTCCTCGATTTTTTTCAGCAGGGTGGAAACTTCTTCATCGATGATCTGCGCCGTGTGTTCACTGAAATCGCGTTGCTGGGTCATTTCCCGACCGAGAAATATGTGCTCTTCGCCGCGGCGAAACGCGACCGGGCCGACCCTGTCGCTCATGCCCCAGTGTGTCACCATGTGTCGCGCCAGGCGGGTTGCCTGTTTCAGGTCGTCTTCGGCACCGGAACTGACCTCGCCGAAAATCAGCTTTTCGGCGGTCCTGCCGCCCAGCATCACGCCGATGCGGTCGCGCAGGTAGCTTTGCCGCAGGTTGTAGTGTTCGACGTCCGGAATCTGCTCGGTGGTGCCGAGTGCGAGACCGCGCGGTATGATGCTGACCTTGTCGAGGGGATCGGCGGTCGGCAGCTGGCTGGCGACGAGCGCATGCCCTGCCTCGTGGTAGGCCACCAGCGTCTTTTCGTCGTCGCTAATGATCAATTCACGTTTGCCGCCGAGCACTATTTTATCGCGCGCGCTCATCAGGGTTTCCATATCGACCGCCTCGCGATTTTCCCTGCCGGCCAGCAACGCCGCCTCGTTGACCAGGTTCTCGAGGTCCGCGCCCGAAAAGCCGACGGTCAGCGCTGCCAGCCTGTCGAGGTCGGCATCGTCTGTCAACGGTACATTGGCGACATGGATGCCGAGTATTGCGCGACGTGCCCGCTTGTCGGGTAAATCCAGCGTGATCTTGCGATCGAAGCGTCCGGGCCTCAGCAGGGCGGCATCGAGCACGTCGGGCCGGTTGGTTGCAGCCAGCACCACGACCGCCTCGTGCGGATCGAAACCGTCCATCTCGCCGAGTATCTGGTTCAGGGTTTGCTCACGTTCGTCATGCCCGCCGCCGAGCCCGGTGCCGCGCGCCCGACCTACCGAGTCGATTTCGTCGATAAAGATGATTGACGGCGCTTCCTTGCGCGCGCTCGCGAACATATCGCGCACCCGCGATGCGCCCACACCGACGAACATTTCGATAAACTCGGAGCCGCTGATGCTGAAGAATGGCACGTTAGCTTCACCGGCAATCGCCTTGGCCAGCAGGGTTTTGCCGGTACCCGGTGGACCCATCAGCAGGATACCTCTCGGAATCTCCGCGCCCAGCTTGCGAAAGCGTTGCGGCTCTTTCAGGTATCCAACGATTTCGCGCATGTCGGCCTTCGCGTTTTCGAGCCCGGCGACGTCGTCGAATGTCAGCTTCGAGTCAGACTTGCGGAAGCGCTTGGCGCGCGATTTACCGAAGTCGAACAGGCCTTCACCGCCACCAAGACCGCCGAGGCGTTTCTGCATGCGGCTGGTCGCCCACCAGAAAAGGCCGATGATCAACACCCACGGCAGCACTCCGATTAACGCTTTTGCGAGCCAGTTCGCCTCACCCGAGACGGCGCGAATCTCGACCTTGTGGCGCTCGAGCAGGGCAATCAGATCCGGGTCCTGGACCGGCGGCAGCGTCGTTATGAAGCGGTTGATGGAGCGCATCTGCCCGGGTGTCGCGGAGGTGACAGCCTGGTTAAACTCGCCCGCAACCTGGTCGCCTCGGAATTCCACCCACGCGACCCGGTCTTCTGCAATTTCTGTCTTGAACTGGCTGTAGGACAACGCCTGCTGAGACGGATCGCCCCGGCTCACCCAGAACCACGAAAATATCAACAGGATGATAAACCACGCGACGTAACGCCACCACGGCAACGCCTGCTGCTGCCAGTCGAGTGGCTCTCTCGGTTTATCGCCTTGTCTATTTTCGGCCATAGGGTCTTTTGCCAGATTTGCGGAAAAATCGTAGCAGAGCGGGCAGGACAGTCAATTGCGGCCGGTCAAGTCCGGGCTCTTTAATCGAGCAACGGCCGGTCAAAGCCGGAGGAGGTGTGCTGGCCCGCCATTTTTCCGAGGGTTGCGGGATCGGCTTCCTGTTGCATGGCAACCGGTGCCAGTCGATATCCAGGGAATATAAAAAAAACTGATAGATGCAGGTAGATAATAAATATAACTTATTAGCTGTGTTATTCCACCGATTAATAATTTTGTTTTGCATCGGTGCCTACGACTAATAACACTACCTGCCTGTTTATTCACGCAGCAGGTATACGAAATATGGCTGAGGCCAGGGCTCGTCAACGCGAGATCAAATCGACCACATGCTACATGTGTGCCTGTCGTTGTGGTATCAATGTCACGGTCGAAGACGGCGAGGTTCGTTTCATCCAGGGGAATCCGGAGCACCCCATCAACAAGGGCGTGCTGTGCGCCAAGGGCGCCTCCGGAATCATGAAACAGTATTCCCCGGCACGACTGACCAAACCGCTGCGGCGCAGGGCGGGCGCCGAGCGTGGCAGCTCCGAGTTCGAGGAGATTTCATGGGAGGAAGCCCTCACCACGATCGTCGAGCGCCTGCACCAGATTCGGGAAACCGACCCGAAGAAGTTTGCACTCTACACCGGGCGTGACCAGATGCAGGCGCTGACCGGGCTTTTCGCCAAGCAGTTCGGTACGCCGAACTACGCCGCTCATGGCGGATTCTGCTCGGTCAACATGGCGGCTGGCCTGATTTATACCATCGGCGGTTCGTTCTGGGAGTTTGGCGGGCCGGATCTCGATCGTTCGCGTCTCTTCGTCATGCTCGGCACTGCCGAGGACCATCACTCCAACCCGATGAAAATAGCGCTGGCGAAGTTCAAGCGCAACGGCGGCAAGTTTATCGCGGTCAACCCGGTGCGCACCGGCTATGCCGCCATCGCGGACGAGTGGATTCCGATCAAGCCGGGCACCGATGGGGCATTGTTGCTGGCGATCATCCACGAAATAATCGCAATGGGACTCTACGACCGTGAATTCCTGTCGCGCTATACCAATTCTCCCGACCTCGTAAACGCGGAGCCGGACAGCGACGAATTCGGCCTGTTCCTGCGTTCGGAAATCGAGGTTGCCGAATCCTGTATCGAACCGCCCAACAAGATGTGGTGGGACCGGCATCTCGATCGGGCGGTGCATTCCCATAGCGACGATGCCGATCCTCGCCTGATGGGAGAGTTTTGGCTCGAACACGGCGGCAAGGTAAAACCGGCGTTTCAGCTGCTCAAGGAAAGGGTCGAGCATTACACCCCGGAGTGGGCCGCCGGCATCACCGGGATAGACGCGGGCACGATACGGCGGCTCGCACACGAAATGGGAATCACCGCACGTGACGAAAAAATCGAATTGCCGTTGCCCTGGACCGACGCCTGGGGCAAGGAGCACGAATCGATTACCGGCAACCCGGTATCGTTCCACGCGATGCGGGGACTCGCGGCACACTCGAACGGTTTTCAGACCATCCGCGCGCTCGGTATCCTGATGACGATACTCGGCACTATCGATCGTCCCGGCGGCTTTCGTCACAAGGCGCCGTTTCCGCGGCCGATTCCACCCTGCGCCAAGCCGCCCAGCGATCCCGATGCGGTGCAGCCCGGAGCGCCGCTAGAGGGCATGCCGCTCGGGTTCCCGGCGGCACCGGAGGATCTGTTCGTCGACGATCACGGCGAACCGGTGCGTCTCGACAAGGGCTTTTCGTGGGAATACCCGCTGTCGGTGCACGGCCTGATGCACAACGTGATTACCAACGCCTGGCGCGGGGATCCCTACCCGATAGACACGTTGCTGCTGTTCATGGCGAATATGGCGTGGAATTCTTCGATGAACACCGAGCGGGTGCGCGAAATGCTGGTCGACAAGCGCGACGACGGCGAATACAAGATCCCCTTTCTCGTGGTCTGCGATGCTTATCACTCGGAAACCATCGCTTTTGCCGACATCGTGCTGCCGGACACGTCCTACCTCGAACGCTACGACGCGATGTCGATGCTGGACCGGCCGATATCCGAGTTCGAGGGGCCGGCCGATTCGGTACGCGTGCCGGTGGTGCCGCCGAAAGGCGACTGCCGGCCATTTCAGGACGTGCTGGTCGAACTTGCGACGCGGCTCGAGCTACCGCGTTTCATGAATCTCGATGGCACGCGCAAGTACAAGGATTACAAGGACCTGGTGATCAACTACGAGACCGAGCCGGGCTCGGGTATCGGTTTTCTCGCCGGCTGGCGCGGCAAAGGGGGCGAGAAATTCATGCGCGGCGAGCCCAATCCCAACCAGTGGGAAATGTATGCCAGAAACAATTGCGTTTACCAGCACGAACTGCCCAGGCCTTACCAGTACATGCGCAACTGGAACCGGGGTTACCTGCACTGGGCACAGGATCACGGCCTGATCCGCTACACCGACCCGGTAAACCTGCACCTGTACTCCGAAGTGCTGCAGCGCTTCCGGCTCGCGGCCGAGGGCAAGCGGGCAGGCCGGCAACCCCCGGAATACCTGCGCGAGCGCGTACGCACCCATTTCGACCCATTGCCGTTTTATGCCGAGCCGCTGGAGTCGCAGACCATCGACAAGGAGAAGTACCCGCTCAATGCGATCACGCAGCGTCCCATGGCAATGTATCATTCCTGGGATTCGCAGAACGCCTGGCTCAGGCAAATCCACGCGCATAACTACCTGTTCGTCAGCCCCCGCGTGGGCGCGCAAAACGGCTTCGGCGACGGCGACTGGATCTGGGTCGAGTCGGCGCACGGGCGGGTGCGCTGTATGTGCCGCTTCAGCGAGGCGGTGGAGCCGGGAACGGTGTGGACCTGGAACGCGATCGGCAAGGCGGCCGGTGCCTGGGGTCTGGACCGCAGTGCCAACGAGTCGCAGAAGGGATTTCTGTTGAATCACCTGATCAGCGAGGAAATTCCTTCACGGCGCGAGGGCTATCGCTATTCCAACTCCGACCCGGTGACCGGCCAGGCGGCCTGGTACGACCTGAGAGTGCGCGTCTACAAGGCCGACGCGAGTGAGCCCGAACAGACCTCGCCGCAGTTCAGGAGCCAGCCGCGGGTGCCGGGAATGGAGCCCGCGCGCGGCAAATGGCAGGCATTCGTAAGGGGGCTCAGGTCATGACGCAACTCGCTCTGGTGATAGACCTGAATACCTGCGTCGGTTGCCACGCCTGCGTGACCAGCTGCAAGGAATGGAACACTTCCGGTGAGGCCGGGCCGATGGTGGATCGCAATCCTTACGGCGCCGAGCCGACCGGGACCTTCTTCAACCGAGTGCAATCCTTCGAGGTCGGCGAATTTCCGCATACCCAGACGGTTCATTTCCCGAAATCCTGCCTGCACTGCGAGGACCCGCCCTGCGTTCCGGTGTGTCCGACCGGCGCTAGCTACAAGCGGCCCGAGGATGGCATCGTGCTGGTCGATTACGACAAGTGTATCGGCTGCGAATACTGCTCCTGGGCCTGCCCCTACGGCGCGCGCGAAATTGACGAACAGCAAAAGGTGATGAAGAAATGCACGCTTTGCGTCGATCGCATCTACGACGAGAGCCTGCCGGAGCAGGAGCGTAAACCCGTGTGCGTGCTGTCCTGTCCTACCAGCGCGCGGATATACGGCGATATCCACGACCCGGAATCGGAAGCCTCGCGCGCGATCAACGAGGCGGGGGGGTACCAGCTGATGCCGGAATGGAGCACCAGCCCCGCGAATCACTACCTGCCGCGGCGCAGGGTGAAAATCGCGATACACGAAGAAGACCTGCAGCGCGCCGACAACCCGCTGCGCAAGGAAGATCGCGGTCCACGCGCGCCGACCACACGCACCACGCTCGACGATTCGACGTCATGGTAACGGGGGCAGGGCGATGAAACCGGCGATCTCGGTACTTTTGCTGACGACTCTTATCGGAGCCGGTCAGGGCTTGTTCCTGGCTTACTACAGTGCCGAATGGCTGGTGTTGTTGAATATTCTGCCGTTGACGCAAAGCGATTACGGCGGCGAAGCCGCGGGCCTCAGTTTCCTGCTGCTGGCCGCGGGTCTGCTGGCATCTTTTTTTCACCTGGGTCACCCGGAACGGGCGTGGCGCGCGGCGGCGATGTGGCGCAGCTCGTGGTTGTCACGCGAAGTGATTGCGCTGCCGGCGGCAATGGCGCTGATACTGGCTTACGCATTGACGAAATTGACGGAAAACGACCCGCTTGTGTTCTCGCTGGGTAGCCGCATCCCGCTGTCGGTTTCGATGCTGGCGGGGTTTGGCGCGGTGCTCGCGGTATGCGCGCTGTTCGTGTGCACCGCGATGATTTACGCCTGCCTCAGGTTTTTACGGCAGTGGCATAGCCCGCTTACCGTGCTGAACTTTATCCTGATGGGCTGCGCATCGGGTTTCACGCTGGCGACGGTACTGGCGGCTTTTACCGAGGACACCAGTCTCGGCTACTTCAGCGGCATGGCGATCTTCCTGACGATTGCGGCCCTGCTGTCACGCTATGCTAGCCTGTCGCGCAACCGACGCCTGCGCAGCCCGTCCAGCCTGCAGTCGGCGATCGGTGTCCATCACCCGAGTATCCGGCAGCTGGCACAGGGGGCGATGGGCGGTAGTTTCAATACGCGCGCCTTTATCCACAATTACGGAACCGCGCTGCTGCGACTGGTGCGCCGCGGCTTTATCCTGCTCGCGTTCGTGGCGCCGGTGGTGCTATTGCTGGTCGCCAGTCCAGCGACGCCGTCGTTATTGGTGATCGCCTTCGCGCTGCAATACATCGGCCTGCTTGCCGAGCGCTGGTACTTCTTCATCGAGGCGGAACACCCGCAGAACATTTATTACCAGATGATTTCGTGACGTCGTCGTCGGCCTGACTTCGACAGTTTTCCGGCTCGGAGGTCATCCCCGTGAAAGTCCTCCACCCGACCTGCGCGGGGTGGGGATCGAGGCATCACGGGCAAATGAAAACCCTTGTGGGGAGGCACCTATCCGCCGGGGACAGGTGACGGGACCTAAAAATCGATAGACGAAAAATGTTCCAGGGCCGCCTTGCGAAAAGCCTTCGACTGGTTCGCGTCGGGAATGGCGTTACCGATGTAATCGATTGCCTTGCCGACGTCGCTGTTGCCGTCGAAAGCCTCGTCGACGATCATATCGGCGATGACCCCCACGTATTCGGTCGCGATATCGAGCATTTGCGCCTTGACCGGATCGCCGGACAGGCCGGCGCTGGATACCACGGGTGCGGCATGGCCGGAAGCGCCCCCGTCGCCGCCCGGATCGATCAGCTGCAGGAAGCTGTCGGCCGGCATGAACTCGGGTTCGCTGTCCTCGGGCGCGGAAGCGTAGGTGTACTTGACCATCGCGCTCTCGGCGAGCATCTGGATTGCCTCGCCCGCCTCGCCGGAGCGGCAGTGCAGGCGCGTCAGCTTGCCCTGTGAAAATCTCAGGAATATCGAACGGTTGCTGTCGGTCAGTATCGTAAGCAACCCGGTTTCGTGGTTACCGATAATGGCATTGAGCTGCTCGAACAGCTTTGCTTTAGGTACAAATTGAGACTGGGCCATTGCAGTTGTTGCCACGCTCGCTCCGCTGTCCGGGAACAATACGCGGCAATCCTTTCAAATGAAATAATGATACGGATTGCCGGCGCATTGTCGATTACTAGGCCGCTTTCGCTTTCATTTCCTTCATGCGCTTCATAATGATCGATACGCTGGTGCGCATGCGTTCGAAGGCCTGCGCCACGTCCTGTATCTCGTCGTCAGAATTGACCGTAATGGTGCGCGAGGTGTCACCCTTGCTGACCGAGTCCGCCAGTTCGCGCAGGTCGAGCAAGGGCTGCGTAATTGTCTTCGATAACATACCGGCGACAAAGATTGCCAGTGCGAATACGACGATGACGACCAGCACCAGTATGATGATCATTTGCTGCTTGGAGGATTGCAGGCTGGCCTGCACCGACGACAGTCCCTCTATCGGTGCCAGCGCGATCGACTTGGGCTGTTGCACTATAACCGTCCAGTTGAAGCCCGGGAAACGTGAAACGACGGTACGGTAGAGCTCGGGCCCCGCTGATTTGGCGTAACCGATGACATCATTCTCGCCGATCGCATAACCTTTTCTACGCGTCGAGAAAACTTCCTGTATCGCCACATCGGTGCTGTTGCGGATGTTGATGGAATCGACCATGATTCTTTTCTTGTCATGCTTGGTAGCGGTTTCGGCCAGTAGCAGACCGCCGCTGCTGATTACCGAGACCGATCCGCCCGCGATGTCGCGCGCGCCGTTGTCAGCGACTTCCTGGATCAGGCTTACCCCGAGCACCGCCTTCATCACGCCCAGGCTGCGTCCCGACGTGGGGTCGTCGATCCGCACCGAAATGTCGACCGACCAGATGCCGGCGGAGTCGTCGTATTCGACCTCGCCGACCGAGATTTCGTTTTCCCAGGCGGTTTTCCACCAGTTTTCGTCGCTCTGCACGAAATCCGAGGTCGGATTCGTCAACGCGGTATTGAAGCCATTCTTGTCGGTGAAAAAGACTTCGCCGAAATGCGCCGAACGGCGGATTTGCTGGATCAGATAACGATTAGCTGCCGGTGAAACGTTGAGACTCTTGCGAGTCTTGAAGCGTGCTTCGATTTCGTCGATCGACTGACCGACCAGGCCCACTTTCTCGTGCGTTTCTGCGGCGGCTTTCGACGCCTGGACGATAATCGGCGCCGAGGCCCAGACTACCACGTCCGATATACGTTCGAGCATAAACGCGTCCAGCTCGTTAACGATGCGTGCCGAAGTCGTGCTCAGGTTATTGCCGACGACCGAATCGAGCAGCTCGCTGCGGCTCTTGTCCAGCTGCTGGTTGGCCGTAGATGTCAACTGGTTGAGGCTAAACCATGAGAACGCGCCAACCAGAAGTACCGGGATTATGCCGATAAACAGGGTGCGATTGGTGATCTTGCCGCGAAGGCTCTTGCTGTAAGGTCGTTTTTCCATCGTCTTAACTCGTATAGGCTGTTGGTTGTGTGTCGCTTTCTGGATTCCCATTCTTTCATATGCATTGAATCAGGATCATTCCATGACCTGATGATGTCCCCGGGCGTTGTTTGTCGTTATTTTTTTAACGGCTTGCCTGCCGTGTTCGATGCAATGGTTGAATACCGGTATCCGATTAATCCGAAAATAGCGTCAGGTACCGGTATATATAGTCCAAGACTGGCATTGCGCGAGGTTTTTGTGGTGTTTCAACGTCTCGACTGCAGATCTCCGGCTGGATCCCGAATGAAGGTTTTCCTGCCGTTTGTGCAAAAGAATCTGGCATAATCGACTTTCCCCACCGATTGCGCAGCGTATCGATTGCCTGAAGGAGTGGATTGTTTTGCGTAATTTCCGGCCCGGTTTGGTTACACTTGGGAAATTCTCGGAGAGTCCATGATGCAAAGCCGCCGATTCATCCAGTGCGATGTTTTTACGCCGACGCCGACGCTCGGCAACGCGCTTGCCGTCGTCGTCGACGGCGACGGGTTGCCGGAACGATCGATGCAGCGATTTGCCGCCTGGACCAACCTCGCCGAGACCACTTTTATCCTGCCACCGGTCGATGCCGGCGCCGACTATCGCTTGCGTATCTTCACGCCGACGCGAGAGATGCTATTTGCCGGGCATCCGACGCTGGGCAGCTGCGCCGCCTGGCTGCATTGCGGAGGAAGCGCGCAGCAGGCGGGCCTGGTGCGCCAGGAATGCGGTGTCGGCATCGTCGAAATCGATGTTACCCAATCCGGGTTTCCGGCCTTCACCGCGCCGCCAACCAGAATCCGTCCGATGACGCCAAAGACTCGGGCGGCAATCAGCGAGCGGCTCGAGATCGCCCCCGAACAGATTCTGCAGACGGCGGAACTGGACAATGGCCCGGTGTTCCAGGTGATGCAGCTCGATTCGGCCGAGACCGTACTGGTGCTCGATTCGTCACGGGTGCGCTGGCCGGAATTCAGGTCGATCGGCGTGATCGGCGCCCACCCGCACGGTAGCGAATGCGATTACGAGGTGCGCCTGCTGGCGCCGTCGAGCGGCATGAGCGAGGACCCGATCACCGGCTCTCTCAATTCCGCGCTGGCGCACTGGCTGCAGGCAGACGGGCGGCTCGGAAACGCGGCGACGGTTGCCCAGGGAACCCGCATCGGCCGCCAGGGACGCGTTTCGATTGCGGCGGCCGACCGGCGCAATGTGAAAATCGGCGGGCAAACCCACATCCTCGTCGAGGGCAGCGTGCTGCTGTGACGCGGAGAGCGGAATGATCGAGTTATGGGGCCGCCCGAACGCCTACAACGTGCAAAAAGCGCTGTGGATACTGCGCGAGCTCGGGCTCGAATTTATCCACTACGACGTCGGCAGCCGGCGTGGCGACCTCGACACACCTGAATTTCTTGCGCTAAATCCGCATGGCCGAATCCCGGTGATCCGCGATAACGACGCCGTCGTCTGGGAATCGAACTCGATCGTGCGCTACCTTGCGGCGCGCTACGACCCGGTAACCCTGTGGCCACCGGAGCCACTGGCGCGATCCTGCGCGGAGCGCTGGATGGACTGGGAACTGGATAAACTGCAGCCCGATTTTATCGACCTGTTCTGGGGATTTTACCGGACTCCGGCACAATCACGCGATTACCACCTGATAGACGCGGCCCGACAGAAATGCGCGCGGCATTTCAGGCAGCTCGACCGTCATCTCGAACAGCAGCCCTTTGTTGCCGGAGAATCCTTTACCATGGGGGATATCCCCTGCGGAATCTGCCTTTATCGCTATTTCGAAATGGGACTCGACGTGGAAAAACCTGCCGGCGTCATGCAATGGTACGGGCGGCTGTCGCAGCGCGAGGCCTACCGTAATACGATCATGACGCCCTTCGACGAGCTGAAGGGACGGGTAGACTTTTAACGGCCGGAAGGAGGTAATATGACAGGCAGTTGTTTATGCAGCGCCGTCGGATTCGAACCGAACGGCGTCGTGCCAGATCTTTACCAGTGTCACCGCTCGCCGTGCCGCTCGACAGGTTACGCGCGCAACAGGGCGGAAACATGAACGCTACTGACGACGCCCGCGGCGTGAACTATCGCTGCATGCAGATATCGGATCACGCGGCCGTGATGCGGCTGTGGCGGGAATGCGAGGGTATCAGCCTGCGCGACGCCGACTCGGCAAGCGGAATCGAGAAGTACCTGGGTCGCAATTCCGGGCTCAGTTTCATCGCCGAGCAGGAAGCGCACATTGTCGGCTCGATCATGGCGGGCCACGACGGCAAGCGCGGCTATATACAGCACCTGGCGGTTGCCGTGCAGGCGCGCAATCGGGGCGTGGCGGGTCGACTGGTCGCGCTTTGCGTCGACGCCCTCGGGGCGCAAGGCATCGTCAAGTCGCATGTTCACGTGCTCGCCAACAACGCAACAGGCCGCGCCTTCTGGTCGAGCCTCGGATGGGTGCAGCGTTCCGAGATCGTCATGTATTCGTTCATCAACGGCGATAATGAAAACGCCTGACATGTATATCGAACATCTAGACCCCGAAGCCGCCGAGGTACGGGAACTGATCGCCGCCTCCGACGCATTCTACGTCGACCTGTACCCGGCCGAGAGTAATCATCTCGAGAGCGCGGCCGACCTCGGTCGGCCCAACGTGATCATTGTGGGCGGTCGCATCGATGGCGAGCTGGTCGCCAGCGGCGCCGCCAAGATCATGCGGGACGACGGCGTTTATGCCGAGATAAAGCGCGTCTTCGTGCTGCAGCCATACCGCGGCCGGGGACTGTCGCGGCAAATCATGGAATACCTCGAAAACGATCTGCGGCTTCGCGGGATCGGGCTGTTGCGCCTTGAGACCGGAGTCAGGCAGCCCGAGGCGCTCGGCCTGTATCGCAAGCTCGGTTACCGGCAACGCGGGCCATTCGGCAGTTACCGGCCGGACCCGTTGAGCGTGTTCATGGAAAAGCAGGTCGCCGCCGATATGTCGATTTAGCGGACAACGGCGCAAGTGGAAGCCTATAATGGCCGGCATGAAAGCGGAAATGTACAAGGTCGGGACGATGGGGGACGGATTCCTCGCAATCATGGCGCGCCCCGATATCGAAGCGCAGGCGCCGGCGTCGATTGCCAATATCGCCCGGCTCGGGATCCAGCAGGTAGTGTCGCTGCTCGAGCCCGCCGAGGCGCGCAGCCTCGGCCTCGAAGCCGAACGCCTCGAGGTCAAGGCGAATTCGATGGGATTTACCTCGTTCCCGATCCCGGACATGGGTCTGCCGGCCTCGACCGAGGAGTTTGCGATCCTCACCCGTAGAATTTTCAACCAGGTCAACCGGGGTATCAACACGCTGGTGCACTGCCGCGCCGGGATCGGGCGCTCCGGTTTGTTCTCCGCGGGGGTACTGCTGCATGTCGGCATGGATCCTGACGAGGCCTTCGCCTACGTTTCCCGGATGCGCGGCATCCGCGTGCCTGAAACCCCCGAACAGCGGCAGTGGCTGATTTCGAATTATGCCGCGATCGTCGACAACGGCTGAGTCCGGCTTGCCGATGCCCGGGAGCCCGCCGACTTGAATCTCGCGCTCGAGCGGTATGCCGATAACCCGATAATCGACGAGCTGGTCTGCTGGCCGCCGCGGAGCCGCCGGATCCTGAGCGTTCGCGCCTGCAACGTGCTGTTTCGCAAACCATTTATCGAGGTAACCTTGGGGGATGGCGAGGTGTTTCAGCGGCATTTCGCGCGCGAGTCCTTTGCCCGTTACTGGGCCGAGACCATCGTTATTCTCGATACTATTACGCGTATCGAAACGATTTCGGATTTTCGTTTCGCGGCGATGCCGGAGCCGCAAAAACTGGCGCGGGAGGTTCTCGAAAACCGCGCCGAGTGCATCGAAGAGTGCGACGCTATGTTCACCGAGGGCATGTACGAGCAATTCCTGATGCAATACGGAGAGGATTGCAAGAATTTGCCACCGGATACCCGGCACAAAATTGATCACGCCAGGGGCGCGCTCGGCCTGTCCCGATGAACACCGAGATCGTCACCCGTTACAGGCGGCGCCGGATTCCGGATTTAATCAATCAGCACGAGCCGCGTCGCGATGCCCCACATCACGCATCCGATGACGAAATCGAGCACCCTCCAGGCGCGGGCCTCGGCGAATACCGGGCGCAGCAGGCGCGCCGCGAAGCCCAGCGTAAAGAAAAACACGAACGACGCGCTGATCGCGCCGCCGGCAAACCAGGCTGGCCGGTCGCCGAACTGGGTCGACATCGAGCCCAGCAGCACTACCGTGTCGAGATAAACATGGGGATTGAGCCAGGTAAACGCGAGGCTGGTCAGCACGGCTTGCCCGGCGCTGCCGCTGCCGTTCCCGCCAGGTCGCAGGCCCCCCTGTACGCGCAGCGCCCGGTAAAAGCTCATCAGGCCGTAGACGAACAGGAAGGCCGCGCCACCGAAGCGGGCGGCGCTGACCAGTGCGGGAACCCAGGCGACCAGGGCGTGAAATCCGCCGACGCCGACCAGGATCAGGATCGCGTCGGAGAGCGCACATATCAGGCAGACCAGAAATACGTGCTCGTCTTTCAGACCCTGCTTGAGCACGAACGCGTTCTGCGCGCCGATCGCGAGAATCAACGAGAAACCGAGTGAAAAACCGAACAGGAAGGCCTGCATTGATTAATTGACTGCAAAGCATCAGAATCCGCGCATGTTAAGGCAGCAGTTACAAAAACCGGAGACCTTTCTCTACCTTTTCGCCGCGGCGGTGCCGATCAGCTTTGCCGCCTGGCAGGCGATGATCAATAACTTTTCGATCGAGCAGGCCGGGTTTACCGGAATCGAGATCGGCATCCTGCAAAGCCTGCGCGAAGTACCCGGATTTCTCGCCTTCGCCGTCGTTTTCCTGCTGCTGCTGATGCGCGAGCAAACCATCGCTTTCATCTCGCTGCTGGCACTGGGCATCGGCACCGCGCTCACCGGTATGTTGCCCTCGGTGCTCGGCCTTTATTTCACGACGGTACTGATGTCGGTCGGGTTTCATTACGCCGAAACCATCATGCAGTCGCTATCGCTGCAGTTGATCGGCGTCGACCGCCTGCCGCAGGTGCTCGGCAAGGTGCTCGCGGTCGGATCTTTTATCGGGCTCGTGGTGTTCGCCTTGCTCTACCTGCTGGTCGAACTGCTGGCGCTCGATTACCTTTGGGTCTACCTGATGTTCGGGCTGTGCACGATAGCGCTGGCCGCGGTGATGTTCTTCGGTTGTCCGCGGTTTCGCGGCGAGGCAGAGCAGCACAAGACCATGGTGGTGCGTAAACGCTACTGGCTGTTTTACCTGCTGACCTTCCTGTCGGGTGCTCGGCGGCAGATCTTCGTTGTCTTCGCCGGCTTCCTGATGGTCGAGAAATTCGGCTTCACGGTGGGCGAGATGTCGCTGCTATTCCTGGTCAACGGCGTGCTGACAATATACCTCGCACCACGCATCGGGCGGCTGGTCGGCTACTGGGGTGAAAAACGGACGCTAACCCTCGAATACGCGGGGCTGGTCTGTATTTTTAGCGCCTATGCCTTCGCCGAAAGCGCCTGGTTCGCGTCGATTCTATATATTCTCGACCACCTGTTTTTCGCGATGGCGATCGCGCTCAAGAGTTACCTCAAAAAGATCGCCGATCCCGCCGACATGGCCGCGACGGCCGGAGTTTCGTTTTCGATCAATCACATCGCCGCGGTGGTGCTGCCGTTCGTGCTGGGGCTGGTCTGGATCGCATCGCCGTCGCTGGTTTTCCTCACCGGCGCGATGATCGCGTTTGCCTCGCTGGTCCTGTCGCAACTGGTTCCGGGTGCGCCCGAGAAAGGCATGGAAACGGTGTTTTCGCACGGTTGAACCCGGGAGGTCAGCACTACTCGGCCTGGCCGGATTCCGGTTTGATAACGAGCAAAAGCATTGTCCGCCGGCAGCTCATTTCTGGGACATGTTTATGACGCACGGATTTTCTGGCAACGCTTCTGCCTTTAGCCGCTGCTGGCATTGAGCCGAGTAAAACCGGGACGGACCATCGTTCGGAAAGTCCTGCAATATAGATCTGAATTCACGCAGTGACCGTTTCCAGTCGGCCGCCCTGAACAATTCGATGCCCCTGGCGAATCGCTCGCAAATTTCCGATTGCCTGCGGGTGGCATCGCTCGCCAGGTTCAGGATTTCGAAGATCGCGAGAGCCTCGGTTTTACCGACGAAAATAAAATCCCCGATGGGGCGTACCAGCAAGTCGTCGAAGCCCTCTATTGTCGTATTCGTAGCTAAGATCTGCGAGCCCATATGCTTGTTCAGGCCCTCGATGCGGGATGCCGTATTGGCGCAGTCGCCAACGATGCTGTAGACAAAATGCCCGCCGCCGCCCGAGTGCCCTACGAAAACCTCGCCGGTCTCGAGGCCGATGCGTAACGAGGTTTCGAAAGCATCGTGCCGGGCCTTGAAGTCCTCGATCGCGTCAGCGGCCTGCAGCGACGCGAGTACCGGTTTTCTGCGGACCTCGACATCCGTTTCCTCGCCGGTCCAGGCACACATGATGGCGTCGGCGCGAAACTCGGTAATGGTGACATCGTGATCGCTCAGGGGTTTTGCAAGGGTATCGAAATAATCGTTCAGGAATTCGGCCAGTTCCCCCGGCCGCATGTGCTCGGCTATCGTCGAGAAGCCCTGCATATCGGTGGCGAGGCAGGTACTGTAGGTGACCTGATTGATCTTTTCCGGATTCAATTCGCCACCGGTTAACACCCTGGAGACTTCGGCCGGAACGTAAAGGCTGATGGCCTCGCTGATATGTTTGACCTTGTGGCGCTGTTGTAAATACTGGGCTAACAGGCCGGTAACCAGGGCCAGCGGAAACTGCAGCAGTACCGGCGTCGCCAGAGGCAGCCAGAGCTGGCTGTCGTTGAACAGGACTTGCGCGTAATAGCCGTAAACTGTGGCCACGACCATGGCCGCCGGTACACCCAGGCTCGCCGGGGTAAAATAGATCACCATGGTGATCACCAGACCGAAACAAAACAGGATTGCGAGCGTCGAGATCGCGTCCGGAACTTGCAGCGATTCATTGTGCAGCAGGTTGCCGAACGCGGTGGCCGCTATTTCGACGCCGCTCAGGTCAACACTGTTCTTGTCGGTAAAAACCGTATAGAAGCGATCCGGCTGCCCCGGATCGTACAGGTCGGAAAAGCCGACGAAGACAACCTGGTTGGTGAAATCGAGCTGATCGGCGGTGACGTTCTGATCCGGCCCCTTAATGATGGCGTGGTAGGGCACGGTTCTGATGGTCCCCGGCGGGCCGTAGAAATTGAGATAGCGCTCGTTGCTGCCGGTATACATCGCTACCAGGGAATGCAGCAGGCGCCGGGTTTCCGCGGATTCCGCGGCAACCCATGCCTGATGCAAAGACCGGAGCAGGTTATCTGCAACGTCCGGCCGGTCGGTCACGGCGTGACGAATGCCGGTCATCAACTGGCGTAATTCCCCGGCGGACGAGATTTGTGCAGCCGACGTGGGGAGTTCAACCAGTTCGTTCA
>Ga0224497_10000769_pt1 | contig 21572 bp, 18 predicted proteins | sample SF_Jul11_sed_USG_4_FD_167970 | JGI IMG/M metagenome (GOLD analysis project Ga0224497, IMG submission 167970) | Sediment microbial communities from San Francisco Bay, California, United States - SF_Jul11_sed_USGS_13 | ecosystem: Environmental > Aquatic > Marine > Sediment | place: USA...
ATTGAGATGGGCGTTTTAGTTGGTCTGGCATCCATTTTATTTGTTGTTGCAACAAAACTGTTAACAAGATTAGATTTCTGATCTTTCTTTAAATTTTTTAAACAACTCATTGACATTACTTATTCTCTTTAGTTCCTCATAGTCTATCAAATTTAGATTTGGAATTACGCAGTGTCCTCCAATAATACCTGGAAACATTTTTGGTCTATTTCCCAAAAACTCATGAATTTCATCTGAAAACTTCCACATTTCATCAAAATTTACTTCTTCCTTATCACAAATCATTTTGGTCAGCTGTGCATAGTTGATTAGCCAACCATAGTAGGTTGTATCTACTAGAATCTTTGCAAATTCTGCAGTCTTTGTACTTGACATCCACTGAATTTTTTTGAATCTATTTTCAATTTCTGATTTGATATTTTCATCAATTTCAAAATCACAGGCAATAAATTTTGTATACCTCTTAACATCTTCTAAAAATCTCTTATGTACTCCTCTTACTGGAGAATAAAATACAGGAGTCTTTATTTTATTTTGTATGCTTTTTGTTGTTCCAGGTTTAACTGTAGAGTGGATAATCACAGCTTGCAAATCTTGATTTTTCTTGATTTGGTTTAATACTGTATTTTCAAATTCATCTAGTTCTCCTGATAAACATACGTGTAAAAATTGAGGATTTTTGTTTAAAGATTCTACTTTTTTTTCTTTTGTTCTATCAATATCAATTCCAATACAATCAAAACCTCTCTCTGTAAGAATCTCAAATATAGTAGAACCTACTTCTCCCATCCCCAGAATAATATCTGTCATTTACTCTATTTCATAATGATTTACCCCGTATATTCGCATGTAAAATGATTTAAAATTAGTAGCCCGGCCCAGACTCGAACTGGGGTCAAGGGCTCCAAAGGCCCCTATGCTTGACCGCTACACTACCGGGCTGCTAAAACGAGCACTGTATTTCCCTTAATGAACTTTTTATTCATGCAAATTTCTTTGGAAAATATTAGAATAGACTATTTTCAAATTATCTGAAGTAATTTTTCAATAGGATCCTCCATTAAACTTGAAAATTTCTCTGCTCTTATTTTGTATTCTTTAGATGATTTGAAAGCTTTTTCTAGAATTTTGATAATTTTTCTAGGATTTGTTTCTCTCCTTACAAGATCTTTTTTTACTAAAAATTTTTCTATAATATTTGGTACTGCATTATATGAAATAGTTGGTAACCCCATTAACGCTGCTTCTGCAGTCATAGTTCCACCTGAACCAATAAAGACATCTGTATTTTCTAGTAATGTTTTTCCATCAAATGACATTTTCAAAACTAAAACTTTTTTGCCGAATCTATTTTTTAGCTCTTTAATCTGTTTTTCATATCTACCAAGAATTACTATATTTTCTCCATCAAATGTTTTTACTAACTCAATAATGATTGGAATGATATTTTTTGATTTTGTTGCATATGCCGCTTCCTCCTCATCCATTCTAATTAAGATATTTTTTTTATCTGATTTTATGAAAGGATTCCTTTCTTGGATTGTCCTTCTTTTTAATGTAACAAAAGCATCAATTGCCTTGTATGGAATTATATCTTTTTCTTGAATTCCAAATTTAGAAAACTCTTTTTTTGGTATTATCCATGGAATGAGAAGCTTTTGAATTAAGGGTACAGTTAATTTCATTACAGAACTTGCATGTGGAGAATCACAAAATGCAATATGTTTAATTCCTAATCCAAAAGAAATTCTAGCAGCCTCTGGAGAACAAAAACTAATTGTCAGTTCTGGAGTAAATTTGTAAATTATTGGTATCAGCTTTTTCATACGGGTGAAACTCGCCTCTAATTTTGTAGATTTTTTAATTCCACCATGTTTTCCCACATAAATTAGATCAAAATTCCTAATTTTTGCTAATTTTGATACTTCTTCATATGATCTAGAAGTACACAAAATTTGGTGCTTCTTGCTTAATTCTTCAATTATTGATTCGGCAAACAATAATTGTTTTGGAGTTAGAACATCTATCCAAATTTTCAAGCATTTTTCATACTTCTAGTAAGTTCAATAAGTTTTTCTTAGTCTATTACATAGCTAAGAATGATGGGGGGAACAAAAGTTGTTGTTTATGGACTTAGCACTGAAGGATACTTTATTGGTTCACAAATGGCAATCAAAGGTGCAGATGTCTATCTTATTGATGAATCTACTCCGTCAGCAATATCTCTCAAAGCAGAAATTGCTAAGACATACCCTAATGTTTCATCACTTAAAGAGGATGAACCATTATTAGCAATGGAACCAATTGATGTAGCAATTTCAAAAGCACAGTATCTTTTCTTTACACCTCGAATACGTAAAACTGGACAAGATATTAAAACTGAAATACGTTCAAAATTTAAAGATGCCACTAATTCACTTAAGAAAAACAGTTCTTTAGTTTATACGCTTCCAACTGGATTTGGTGGAAATAATGAAAATATTTCTCTTTTAGAACATATTACAGGATTGGAAGTTGGAAAACAAATTTCTTATTTTTATTATCCTTTAAAGGATCTTAATGATCAACCAAAAAATATTGGATCATTTAATGGCAAGGAGGATCCCAAGCTAGCTGAACTCTTAACAACATCTAAAAAAGAGAAAAAGTTTGTAGCAATCTCATCATCAGAGCATTTTCATGCAATCGATATTCTATCTAGCTTTTCCAAGTTATGTAGTATTCTTGAAGTATGCAAATACACTCAAGATGAAATAATAAAAAAAGATCTTTCATCAGATAGCCTTCAAGAAATTTATTTAGATAATATGGTCAACGGATTATTTGATTTAAAGTCTTTAGGCTCTTCGTTTGAGGGTACAAATACTCTAATGTATCTTATTAATGGAAGTATCAAAGGTATTGATGGCTATATTAAAAGACTGATAGATGAAATCAGGGCTACATTGAAGAAAAATGATCTTAAAGCAAGTAGAACAAAAATTGCATTATCTTGGACTCTTGATCAACATGAGATGCGTGGGGATAAAATTGAAATGTTACAAAATTTAATTTTTAGACTACGTGATTATATTGGTGATGTTGAAGCTTATGAGGGACCAAACTTTGATTTGTTTCATAGTGATAAAACTACAATAGTTGTAGCTTGCTCAAAAACTGATTTTGAAAATATTCAAAAAACCAAACAAGATTCAAATTTGATTATAGTAAAAGCTAATCCCTTATGCGAAACTATTCAATAAGAGTATAAATTAGCTTAACCACTATTCTGTTTGAAATGTCTGAAGAAAAAAATTCAGAAGAAATACCAATTCATGTAATCTCTGATGATGAAGAGAATAATTTTGAATTAAATACTAAAAATTCCCAAAAATTATCAACTGATGAATTGGAAAATCTTTTAGCATTAGAACAACAAAAAGTTTTTGATTATGAAGAGAAAATTAAACACGTTTTAGCTGATTATCAAAATCTTAATAGAAAAACACAATCAGATATTGCAAAAGGTGTAAACTCAAAAATAGATGAATTTATGCTAGAGTTTTTAAAAATTTATGACGATTTTGTCAGGGCCAAAGAAATATTTTCTCAAAGTAAGATTGATACTGCAGGACTGAATTCTATTTTAAAAAATATGGATTCTCTTTTAGCAAAGTACAATGTAACTCCTATTGATGCATTAGGAGAAATTTTTGATCCAAATCTACATGAGGCAATTTCAATAATAACTGATCCAGAACTTGATGAAAATACAATTACAAAAGAAATTAGGAAAGGATATATTTCTCATGAGAGGGTCATTAGACCAACACTTGTAGAAATAACAAAAAAGGATGAAATGAAATATGGCTAAAGTAATAGGAATCGACTTAGGAACGAGTAACTCTGCTGCTGCAGTGATGATGGGTGGGAAACCAACCATAATACCTGCAGCTGAAGGTGCAACCGTAGGGGGAAAAGCATTTCCTTCAGTTGTGGCATTCACAAAAGATGGCGATCTTTTAGTTGGGGAACCCGCAAGGAGACAAGCAGTAACTAATCCTGATAATACAATTATAGCAGCAAAAAGAAAAATGGGTTCAGATTTTACCTTTAAAATTCGAGATAAAGAATACAAACCACAACAAATCTCCGCTTTTATTCTTCAAAAAATTAAGAAAGATGCTGAGGCCTTTGTTGGAGAAAAAGTAGAAAAGGCTGTAATCACGGTACCTGCATATTTTGATGATAATCAACGTCAAGCAACAAAAGATGCTGGAACCATTGCAGGACTAGATGTTGTAAGAATCATCAATGAACCTACAGCAGCATCTCTTGCATTTGGATTAGATAAAGCAAAAGAAGACATGAAAATTCTTGTCTTTGATTTTGGCGGAGGTACCTTAGATGTCACTCTTATGGAAATGGGTGGTGGTGTCTTTGAAGTAATGAGTACCTCTGGTGATACACAACTAGGAGGAACTGATATGGATAAAGCCATCATTGATTATGTTCTTGATGAATTTAAGAAAAAAGAAGGAGTTGATCTATCACAAGATAATACTTCTATGACAAGAATTAGAGAAGCAGCAGAAAAAGCAAAAATTGAACTTTCAACAGTAATGGAAACTGACATTAACTTGCCTTTTATCGCACATGATCCTTCATCAGGTGCAAAGAATCTTGAATTAAGAATTACTAGAGCAAAACTAGATGAACTTATTGGACCAATTGTAGAAAGATGCAGACCATCTGTCGAAAAAGCTATTGAAGATGCAAAATTATCCAAATCCGATATTAGTAGAATTGTTATGGTTGGTGGTCCAACTAGAATTCCGCTTGTGAAAAAATTTGTTAGAGAGCTTGTTGGAAGAGAACCAGAATCTGGAGTTGATCCAATGGAAGCAGTAGCAATGGGTGCAGCAATTCAAGCTGGTATTATTGCAGGGGACGTTACTAGTGATATTGTATTATTAGATGTAACACCATTAACGTTGGGGATTGAAACATTAGGTGGTGTACGGGAACCATTAATTGAAAGAAACACCACAATTCCAACTTCTAAAAGTAAAGTTTTCACAACTGCCGCTGATAATCAAACCGCAGTTACTATACATGTAGTTCAAGGTGAAAGACCAATGGCTACAGATAATGTTTCTTTAGGAAGTTTTAATCTAACTGATCTACCCCCTGCGCCAAGAGGAATTCCCCAGATTGAAGTTAAATTTGATATTGATGCTAATGGAATCATAAATGTCACTGCCAAAGATCTAGGTACTCAAAAGGAAGCAAAAATTACTATTGAATCTACATCAAAATTATCCAAAGAAGAAATTGAAAAACTAAAAGAAGATGCTGAAAAATTCTCTGAGGAAGATAAAAAGAAGAAAGAAAAAATTGATCTTAAAAATGAGGCTGAGAGCTACATTTACACCACTGAAAAATTAGTAAATCATGATCTAAAGGATAAAATCTCACAAGAACAGGGAATTAAAATCACTGATTCTGTTAAAGAAGTTAAAGAATGTCTAGATAAGGATCCAAATGAACTAAAACAAAAACTTGATGCATTAAAAGCAATTGTTAATGAAGTTACAACTGAACTTTACAAAAATGTTAATCCTGCCGCAGGAGCTGAAGGTCAACAAAATGCAGGAGCTGAAGGTCAACAAACCTCTCAATCATCTACTGATGAGACAAAAAATAACTAGTTTTACAAGTAGCTCATTATTTCAATTATAATTAAGGGATATTTATGGCTGCAAAACGTGATTACTATGAAGTTTTAGGGGTTTCCAAAACAAGTTCTGTTGATGAAATCAAAAAACAATACAGAAAATTAGCTTTAAAATTTCATCCAGATCGTAATCAATCAACTGATGCTAGTGAGCATTTTAAAGAAATATCTGAAGCGTACGGTGTTCTTTCTGATCCTGAAAAAAGAAAAGTATACGATCAACATGGTCACGCAGGAGTCGATGGAAGATATAGCAATGATGATATTTTTCAGGGAGCCAGAGGTGATTTTAGCGATTTATTTGGAGGTGGTGGATTTGATTCCATTTTTGAATCAATTTTTGGAAGAGGTGGTGGATTTAGTTCTAGACAGCAACGTGGTTCTGATATTTTATTTGAAACCTCAATCACTCTTGAAGATGTTTTACATGGAAAAAAAATGGAAATTGATTTGCAAAAAGAGATCAAATGTCATATATGTAATGGTTCAGGTTGTAAACCTGGCACAAATAAGAAAACATGTTCTAGTTGTAATGGTCAAGGCCAAGTTCGTAAAAGCAGAAGTATGGGGTTTGCATCTTTTGTTACAGTAGAACCCTGTTCAGCATGTAGAGGTCAGGGTTCTATTATTGAAACACCATGTAGTGAATGCAAAGGAAAAACAAAGACAAAAGGCACCAAGAAAATCTCATTTGACATTCCACCAGGGGTAGATTCTGGAGACTACACAGTTCCAAATGAAGGAAACGAAATTCCAGGAGGAGTAAACGGTGATTTGATTGTGAGAATTAGAGTTCAGCCACACCCTCAATTTAAGCGGGATGGAATGGATATTTTTTATGATCAGAATGTTTCCATGGTTGATGCAGCATTAGGACGTGAAATAATTGTACCAACTCTGGATGGTACTGAAAAAATTAAAGTAGAATCTGGTAGTCAGCCTAATACCATTATAAAACTAAAAGGAAAAGGTGTACCTCATTTGAATTCTAGAGGGAGGGGTGATCAATATGTTCGAATTGTTGTTAACATACCAAAAAAACTCAATAAACATCAAAAAAATATACTAGATGAATTTCAAAAATCACTTGAATAGATGAAAATTTATGAAAATTGCACTAGATGTAGATGGAGTTCTTGCAGATGTAATTGAATCATGGTTAATTTTTAGTAACAAAAAAAGGCCCAGAATTTTAAAAGAAAATGTTAAAAATTGGGATTTTTGGAAAGAATTTGAAATCAATAGGTTTGATTTTTACAAAGAATTAACCTCCTGTTGGAAAAACTGGATTTCAATACCTCCTACGGAACAAAATTTATCATCTACTTCTAAAACTCTTTCAAACTTAGGTCAAGTTGATATTGTTACTGCAAGAGAACGCTCTACTGATTCATTTGTAAAAAATTAGCTAAAATTTCATGGAATTGTTTATGAAAATTATGTCTCAGTAATTGATGGTCCAATGAAAGCAGATTTGGATTATGATGTATTTATCGATGATTCACCATTAAATGCAATAAAGTTTTTAAAAAATAACAAAAATGTTTTTCTTTACACTCAACCTTGGAATCAACACATTAAAAACAAAAACATCAAAAGAATTTCTAAATTATCAGTAGTTGAAAAATTACAATGATGTCTTTTCAAATTTTCGAGTTACTATATGATGACCTTCCCTCACATGTAAAGCATGACTGGATTTCATTAACTCATTAATTTTATCTTCCTTGTAAAATCTAATATTGTATATACCCAGAACTTTTCTACAGTTAATACAATAAATTTCAGTAAACTCCATTTTTCAAACATTTACCTTTTTGTTAGTTGTAACTAAAGTAGTATAATAAAGAAACTTATTCTAGATTTTAAAATTTCAAATTGCGGGAGTCGCCCAGCCTGGTCAACGGCGTAAGGTTCAGATCCTTATCTTCTAGGAGTTCGTGGGTTCAAATCCCACCTCCCGCACTACAAATAGGGTGGAAATACTTAATATTTCTACATGAATAACAATATTATTCTGAAATGATTCCAAAAGAGATCCAAGAAGACAACAGCAGCAAGTCAGTCAAAAATTTCCTAAAGGGATTTCATTCAGAATCCACAAAAGAGTCGTACTGCAAAAAGCTTGTGCAGTTCTTGGAATTTCACAATAACATGGCAGCTGACAAGTTACTTCAAAAGGCAAAAAAGAATCCTAAGACGGTTCAGCATATGATTATTGATTATATAGAAGAGCGTAAGTCCAAGGTTAGTGGTTCTACCCTACAGCAGACAAGAGCTGCACTAAAGCACTTTTTTGAGATGAATGACATTGAAGAAGGGATAAACTGGTCAAAGATATCCAAGATAATCCCACATGCAAAAAAGACTGGCAGTGACAGGGCACCCACAATTAAGGAGATTCGTCTTATGCTGGAATTAGCTGACATCAGAACAAAATGTGTAATATTGATGTGCAGTAGCTCAGGAATTAGAGTAGGGGCATTTGATGGAATGACTTGGGGTGATCTGTCCACATTTTACCAAAAACATGACGGAGAAAAAACTATGGTAGCTGCCAAGCTTACAGTCTACAAGGGAGAACAAGAAGAATACACCACATTTGTCACACCTGAATGCTATTGTATATTGGAACAATACAAAAGATCAAGAGAGTCAGTTGGTGAAAGAATCACTCCAAAATCTCCACTTATCAGGGATTCCTGGGACAATAACCAGTATCGCAAAGACAAGAGAAAAAAACCCAGAGCAGCAAGACCATTGGCATCAAAAACCATAGCCAACATGATGGGAGAATTCCTAAAGAAAATCAACCTACGAGAAGCTGATTCTGACATACATGAATTCAAACAGATTCATGGATTTCGCAAGTTCTTCAAGACTAATGCTGAGCGTGCCTGTAAGACTATTGATGTTGAGAAATTGATGGGTCATACTGAAAACTATTACAAACCATCTTTAGATTATTTACTGGCAGAATATATCAAGGCCATTCCATACTTGACAATATCTGAAACAGTTGAACTCAAAGACAAGCTAAAGCAGCAGATTACAATTAGTGACAAAAAAGTAGGTGAGATTGAAAGGGACAATATATCTTTGCAAGACAGGCTAAACAGGCTTGAGAGTAGTTATGGTTCTCTCAAGGAGATATTAGAGAATGTCTTGCTTGCAAGAACAAAATCAAAATAGTCTTAATTTCAATTATTCAAAATCAATACCATAGAACAATGGGTTCCTGAAATTCATTGATGATAGTGGTTTATTTTCATCCTCCACTGTCCGTTCAAAGTAAATTGCTAAATATGAAAATGACCTATGTTATTACCAAGTCAGGTAAGGACATGTTATTTTGATGGTTCACTCACATGTCACAATACCTAAAACTCTTCCCTGACAGAATTAAATATCAAAAAGACAAAGTTGTTTCAGTCAGAGTACTAGGAATTGATTCCAAAAAATTTGCATTACTTCTATGATAATACTAGTTTTTGTCATTGGTTGAATCAACCCATAGTGAACATTGGATATTTCATTTGTTCATCCATTAATTGATACGTTTTTAAAATTATACAATTATCTATTTTATAGATTTTTTAACTAATATTTAGTTGAATACATGGACTTGACAGCATCAAATGGAACCGATGGGAACTTGTCGCCCATCTGTGTCTCTGCAACTGCTGCAGCCTCACTTAGAATGGCATCAGTCTCCTGGGATGATAATCCAGAATCTCCAAAGGAATAGTCATCACCTAATGTACCAGGCATCATATCTCCAAGCATATTGCCCATTGACTCTAGCTCTTGGCTTGCCTGAGGCATTATGCTATTCATTGCTGGAACAACTGCTTTCATTGTGTGTACTGCAGGTTGCATTGACACAATTGCATCTCCTATAGTGCTTACAGTAGATAGTCTTAGTTGTGTCTTGTCTACTGAAGTCCTCATGTTTCCTATTATCTTGTTTGTCTTTCTTATTTGTGCAAGCTCATTTGCAAGAATCTTACCTGTACGCACATCCTTGTTTTTTTGAGCCTCTACAATTCTCTGAAACAGTTTATCATCTTTTTGATTTAACTGACTAGAAGTATTATCTAATTTTGATATTGGCCTGTTCAGACCCCTTATTGCATTCTCCACCCGTGGTTTGAGTGGTGCTTCTTTTTTGAACATGCCTGAAATCTTATCTCCAAGTCCCTCCGATGGAGGTCTGTTCCATGCTTGTCCAAAATTAGTCATTATGGTATAACATAGAAAATTCTGACTTATTAGACCAAGTTGAATTTAATGAACAAGATTGATCGTTTTACTAACTAAATCCTGTCTGATTTGTTCAGTCATAGACTGCAGTTTTAGTATTTGATTCTGCATGAATTTCAGAAGGCATATCTGGGAGTCTCTCTTCGATGTCTTTTTCTAGTATGGCATTTGCCTCTTGCAATATAGAATTCATTTCAATTTCCGATACAGCGTTGACATCAAACTGATCTGTGTTGCTTTCACCTAGTAATGCAGTCTCTTTTCTTGCTTGCGCATATCTGCAAGTTCGTTAGTAGAAATGGATACCATTTGTATGTCATTTTTTTGTGCTTTTCGTTCCTACAAGTATGTGACTGATTTATAAACAATCATCTAAAGATTATCTAAACTTCTACATTAAATTAATTAAAACACAAAATAATCTACTTACAAATGGTATCCAATAAATTATCTGATATTACTCATCTCGGAAATCTAGAATCATACAAATTGTATACTAGACCTACTGCTCATAGGCTTTATGGTTCTACTTTTTCATATACAAACTTGTCTAAACATAAAAAAAATGTGCAACAACTCTTAGAAATCTTAGCTTTGAATGGCTCATTGACCACATGGGAAATGGCTAAGATTGAATTGGTAGGAGATTTGTCTGGAATCAAAACCAAAGAAAAAGAATACAGACGTCTATTGGTTGGTAGAACAGATAGAGGAAATCGTTCTGATGGTGTTTTACATGTTGGTTTAATACTAAAAGATGGAAAAAGCTATAAACGAAACCCAGGCGATCAATATAGATTAAGCCTGCATGGTGTATTATATTGTCTAGATGTCCTAGATATGACAAAAAATCAAATAGACATTATGACAAAAAAATATGCTCATATATTACCAAAGGTTTTTGGAAAATGGGAATTCCTAAAATCCTTCATAGGAGATGATGTTTACAAACTTCGAATTTTATCTAAAGGATTATTGTTAAATAATTTGGAATCAACATTAAGACTTGATCCGCCTATGTATGAACTAATGTCATACATTTCTATAAAATACAAAAAAAATTTTGAATATATTGAAGAAGATGATCTAGCTAACCAAATTTCATTGTGGTTTTATACAAATTTGATTTATAATAAAAATAATTCTAATAAAAGTAGAATTTCTAATTCTAAACTACAATTCATTTTGGATAATGATTGTGATATTAGAGAATGGTATCTTGAATTTTATGAAGAATCTAAGGCATATTATAAAACAAGTTTAGATAATATACTTCTGATGAATTTACATTAATTAATCAAGAATGTTTTTTAATTATGTTTATGATTTGCTTAAACTCAATTGGTTTGTGTAACAAATCTAGCAAGCCTGTATCTTTTGCTTTTTCTGTTTTTTCATTGTCAATAGCAAAGGCTGTAATAAACACAATTTTTGCATTTGAATCATATCTCTTAATATCAAAAAATGCCTCATAACCATTCAGTATTGGCATTCGAATATCCAAAAACACAATATCTGGATTGTGTTTTTTATACATATTAACTGCTTCTGCTCCGTTGTGCGCAGTTATTACTTCATATCCTTCATCTAACAACATATACTGTGTAGATTCTAAAACGTCAAGATCATCATCTGCAATCAAAATCACTTTATTTTCAACCATGAGACGATACCCGATTCTACGGTTTATCTATTACTATTATTTCTATCAATGTTTTATTGGGATCGTAATTTTGAAAATAACAGGATTGGTGCTAACAGTTATAATTCCACCGTGTCTTTCTATGATATTTTTACAACTCACCAAACCTAATCCAGTACCTTTTTCCTTTGTGGAATACAGAGGTTCAAATATCCTTGGTAATATCTCTTCATCAATTTCCGGACCCGTATTCTCAAATTCGATGATTGCATTATCTTGTTTTTGTTTAATGTTAATTCTTATTTGTCCATTTTCGCTTTCAATTGCCTGAATTGCATTTAATAATATGTTGCTAAACACAGATTCCATTTTTTCCGGATCACATTCAACGTTAACATCATTTTTGGGTTTTATGATCCTAATTGTTTTTGGGATTTTTAGGGTGTCTATAGCCGTATTAAGAATATTTAGTAATGATTCCTGAGTAAAATCAATTCTGGTTGTATTGATATAATTCAATACATCATCTACCTGGTGTGTTATTCTTGCAATTCCTCTGTCAATTCTACTTATTTCTCTGCTAGTGATTTCTTTGTTGTTGTATTGTCTTTTAATGATCTCTGTAGAATTTTTAATCGTATGCAACGGGTTTTTAATGTCATGTGCAATTTGGGCAGCTAACATTCCTATGGTGTTAATCCTCTCATCTCTTAGCTGTTTTTTGGAATCTTCTAATTCTTTTTCGATCTTTATATTCTTCCTTAACGACTCTATCATATAATTAATAGATCTTGAAAGTACATCTAATTCGTCACCTGTCCTGATCTTTGTTCTGACATTAAAATTTCCTTGAGCTATTTGATTTGAAACATCTACCATCTCATTAATTGGTTTTGCAATTGTTTTTGAAAAAAATATGGATATCAAAATAATCGATATGCTTATGACCAATAATATTGAAGCTATGACATACAAGTTAAACTGAAGCGATGTAAAAACCTCTGAAGTATTGATATTTGCTGCAATACCCCAATCGGCCTTCTCGATATATCTTACAGCCGCTAAAACTGGCTCATTTTCTGTATTTACAAGATTCTGAAACTCTCCTTCTTTTTTCATCACAGCTTGTACAATTGGAATATTGTCTCGTTCCATAGATATTGTCCTTTTTAAAATGACATCTTCTTCAACCATCAGAGGATATATTAATAAAATTTCGTCTTCAGAAACCTTCTTGGCAATAGATATTTTTCCCGTTTCACCCAGTGCATTTGCGTTGATCCCTTCAAATATGATATTTTGTTCGAATTCTACAAAGATTACTCCAATTTGATTTGCTCCTATTGCTAATACTTTAGAGATCAGTATTCTTGGCTGTCCTTCATTTGTTATTGTGAAATCTATGTTTGCCTGATCAGACTTTTTTATTTCGGTGAATCTTTCATATAGTTGTGTTTGACCCACTTCCGTATTTTTTGATGATGCCAATATTTTTGCATTTAAATCAGTAATCTGTATTTTTACAGCATCATCCAGAATATCTTTTATGTTCTCAAAGTTCTTGTTTAATTCTTCCAGGTTTTCAGTTGTTTGAAAGTTCTTGTAGTTTTCTATTGATTGTAACAACTCTATTCTGTTAGAAACCAGATTCAATTCTGAAAAATGAATGTTTATTCTGTTTTCAATATTCCTTTTTTCTTTTTCAACAAAAAATTTTAAATTATTAATGACATGTTCTGTGATTATTCTTTGATCATTATAATTACTAATAATTCCTATTATAAAGATTGGAATTATTGACGCAGCTAACAACAGTACAAATATTTTCAATCTAAATTTCAATTATGTATCAAATCCTACTCTAGATCATTTTTAAACATGTTTGATCTTAAAACTATCTTTTGTTTCTATTTGTTGTTTATTGTGAATTTCATATGCGTTAAAACCATCCCGCAAATCAATAACTATTCTTTTATCATAACTAAATGACTGATCTTCAGAAATTGACTCAAAACAATCTCAAATGTTTCTTTGTATTGGGCATAGTATTATTATTTGGAATGTCTTTTGTAATTCCACCTGAACACGCATTTGCAGAAATTAAAACTGACAAATCTGTTTATTCAAAAGGTGAGCTTATTAGAATTACTGGCACTATTGATTTTCAAGATGATGATGAAATAGTAAACATAGTAGAAATTGAAATCACTAATTTTGACACTGATAATACTGTAATAAATGTGTACACGCCATTAGATGATGATAACTCATTCTCCAGTTCATACGATTCAGCTACATGGCCAACAGGTGATTACCAAGTGAAAATCAGCTATAATGATGTTGATGAGACAGCAGAGTTTGAAATATCTAATTCTTCATCCTCATCTTCTTCCTCGTCAAATGATGATGGTTTAAACAATAACAACGGTAATGACAATGATAATTCTGACAATACAGTACAACAAGAGAATGAATCTACATCGTCTTCATCTGATATCCCAAGCAATCCTACAAACCTTATTGCTGATGTGATTTCCTCAACACAAATTGATCTATCTTGGTCTGCTCCAAATGATGATTCTTCAATAACTGGATATAAAATAGAACACAGAACAAATACTGATCCCAATTATTCTGTGACCGTGGAAAATACAGGTAGCACAGACACTACATATTCTCATACCAATCTAACTCCAGATACTGTTTATGCTTATCGAGTGTCTGCAATTAATTCTGTCGGAACAAGTGAACCTTCTAGTAGTACCACTGTAAAAACTTCTGGCAGTAGTACTAGTAGCATAAATGAATCAAATATTAATCTAGAAGACACAGATATTCCTTCTAATCTTGTAGCTAAAACAATATCCTCGACATCTGTTGAGCTAAGATGGAATCCTCCAACTCAGACATATGGTCAAACCATTCAAGATTATACGATAAAACAAGAAATTGTATCTGATGTATACGATGAAATTACCAGTACTTCTAGTACAAAATATACTCTATCTGGTTTAGATCCAGGTCAAACCTACACTTTTGTAGTAGTAGCTAATTACGCATTAGGTTCTAGTGATGTATCTGATGAGGTTACTGTCACTTTAACTTCAACATTAGATGAAGAAAATAGTACCACTGAATCTCAAGACAATACAAATAATGAATCACAAAATAACACCGATGATAATTCTTCTATTATCCCAGATGACATACCAAACAGTCCTACTGAATTAAGGGTTAAACCCATTTCCTCAACACAAATTGATCTATCCTGGTCTGCTCCAAACAATGACAATATCAATAATGATTCTATAACTGGTTACAAAATTGAAGTAAGAACAATAAGCAACACAACATATTCTACTGCGATAGTCAACACTGAAAGTACAGATACTACATATTCTCATACTGGTTTAATCCCAGAAACTACTTACATTTATCGTGTATCTGCAATTAATGCTGCAGGAATAAGTGAACCCTCAAGTGAAAATCTTGCAAACACTCTACCCTCAGATCCTGAAGATGATAAAAAAGAAGATGCTAATGTTCAACATGATTCTAATGCACAAAATGACCCTAATTTTGATGAGTCTGACTTAGAATCATCATCTGTGGTGCCTAGTACACCAACTGGTCTAACCGCCACTGCTATATCTCAAAGTAGAATAGATTTGTCTTGGTCTGCACCAGTTGATAATGGTGCATCTGCATTACTTGGATATAAAATAGAGTCAAAGACAAACAACGAATCAGACTATTCTGTACTGGTTACAAATACAGGAACTGTTACTACTGTATATTCTCATACTGGTTTAACTGCAGGAATGACTTATCAATATCGTATTTTTGCAATAAACTCATCTGGTCAGAGTGATCCTTCTGATATAACTGAGGCAACAATAATCTTAAGTAATGAACAACAGTTTACTCCTCAATCACCCTCTATACCTGAACCTGTAAGTGTTACTCTGAACACCAACAAAAATGTATATGACTCTGATGATTCAATTGAAGTATATGGAACCGTTATTGGTTCAACCCAAAATATGCCTATAGGCATGAGAATAATCTCCTCAAATGATGCAATTGTATATGTAAGAAGCATTTCTGCTGACGATAATACCTTTGAAATTCTGATTCCACCAACACAACGACAGTCGTCTGTTTGGCAAAGCAATGGTGAATTTACAATTGAGATGACACATAACGGACGTCTTGAGGCCACTACAACATTTGAAATATACAATGAAAACGCAAACGTTGCAGTCACGGAATCTACTCTAAACACCCAACCTGAAACAGAATCAAATGAACAACAATCTCAGTCACCAACAGCATCACCACAATCCTCAAATGATGATACTCCTCTCACAGTCACTCCCTCAAACAACAAATTTAATACATCAAATGATCAAAATCTAACACTACAATCTGCAAATCAACAATTACGAGATGAAAACACTCAGCTAAAAACTCAAATCGAAGAACTAAACAAAAGAATTGAACAGCTAGATGCTATTGTTAAGGAACAAATTAAGGTGATGATGGAGACTCTGTCTGCATTAAAATCTAGTGGTTAATCTTTCATCATGCTTAGTATCTATCAATATTGAACATATATTCACATCATTTGAAAAACCATTCCGTAGACATAAAACAATATTCTAATAATATGACATCTATGTATTGACATTCCCTACAAGTCAAATTGGGACAGGAATAGAGCCTAAGATTTCTACGTCCTAAATATACAATCTAGACCTGTCCCTCATGTAATTAATTTCCAACGTGAATAATTGACTTAATTGTACCAAAAAAATTAATTTTTTGCAAAATATTTTCCATATGTTTTGCTTGTATTACTATGTCTTGCGCATGTCATAATAATTATTGAATAAACCATACCGCACAAGTCTAACAACTCTTTTATTCTTGGCTTTAGCCAAATCGATAATGAAATTAACTACAAAAACAGTGACTATTCTATTTTTGATGCTGACTATGGCAAGCTCGACACTGACAATTCCTTCTGTTTCTGCAGAAACCACAGTAAGCCTTCCTGCAGGATCTGCTGTTCCAGGATGTGAAGAAACAAATGAATGCTATATTCCTTATGAGATAAATGTAGCGGTTGGTGAGACAGTCATATGGAGTAATGATGACACTGCAGCCCATACCGTAACTAGTGGAAGTGCAAATGACGGTCCTGATGGCAAATTTGATTCTAGTCTATTTATGACAGGCGCAACATTTTCTCACACATTTGAAGAAGAAGGTTCTTTTGACTACTTTTGCATGGTCCATCCATGGATGATAGGTAGCATCATTGTAGGAGAATCAGGTGCCGATGAAGACTTTGATGACATGAAAGAAGAGGAAACAGAAGATGATGGACACATACAAGAGGCAGAAGAAAAAGAGACAACCATGATGGCAGAAGATAAGGAAACAAAAGAGATAGACACCATAATGACGGCAGAATCAAGTACTACAATAGAATTTAGAGCAGACTATGACATTATCGGTGGCAATGTAGTTAACGTAACACCTGACACAGAAACCAACTCTGTCATTATTGAATTGGATTCCTCTGAACAAGGAATGCTTACAATAACTCTACCACGAGAGGTAATGGATGCAAAATTCAACGATGAGGATGATGAGTTTTTTGTTCTAGTTGATGGAGAAGAGACAGACATCACAGAAACAAAAACAGACACAGATAGAACGCTTATAATAGAATTTCCAGCAGGCACTGAAGAGATTGAGATTATAGGTACATTCGTTGTTCCGGAGTTTGGAACAATAACCGCAATGATTCTAGCAGTTACCATCATATCAACAATTGTTGTATCTGCAAAGTCAAGACTGTCTATAATGCCAAGACTCTAAAAATCAACGAACCACTTCTTTTTCCTTTTATTTTGATAATAGAGATATATTACTCACTCAACAACAGTTTGATTTCTTGTCAAATGAGATGATTTCAAAATCAATTAAGCTATTTTTTGCCTTTTATCATAAACAAAAATTCCTTGTACTGTGTTTTGATAACTATCTTGTGCTCTGAAGAGTCATTGACTGGTCTACATGGTCTGAACTGTATCTTGTTTGTCTGATTAACTGGAAGATGAGAGTTGCTATACTTTGCATATCATGCATGCATGAGACATTTCTGTGCGTCACACCAAACCTCTAAAATGTCTACATCATAGTTGCCACAGTTAAACAGCTCTACAAAGTATGAATGTGAACTTTCATCCCATTTGTAAGATTCCATGTTAATGTCAATGCCAAGAGAATCAAATTTGTTTATTGTGTCTTGTATAAATTTACATGATTCAGATACAAAGCTGCGGATGCTATAGTTTTGTACTCCTTTAGCTTTTTGTGTGATCTCCTTGCATTGTTTTTGAGTATCAAATATTGACAGATCTTTTCTAAAGTTACCAGTAGAGTCTGAATCCCACTTCCCGCATTAAACTAATTATTTTCTAAAACATTCCTGATTTTTAGTAAAAGAAGTTTGTTTATCACTTCGCCTGAAACCTTACCTCTTAACTCCTTCATCACAATTCCCATTAATGGACCCATTGCACGCTCTTTTTGATTTTTAATCATATTTTTATTATTTTCAATAATTTTTTCCAACATCTGATCTAGCTCATCTTGTTTTACAGTGTTAATTGATGCATTCTTGATTGCCTCCTCAATTGTTCTTGATTTTCCGGCCATAATATTTTCATAAATCATTTCTATAGATTCTTTGGCAATTTTTCCATTTCCTAATAACTCAAAAGATTTCAAAATTTCATTATTTGATAATAATTGAGCATTCAAACCATTTCTTTCAAGATTAATTATTGTTGAGCAAAGAATTGATGCTACAAATGTAGGATTAACTTTAATTCGTTGAACTATTTTTTCAAATAATTCAATATATTTAGAATCAAAAATCTGTTCAGCAAGCTGCTGATTTAAGTTATACTTGTTTCTTAATTCTGTGATAGATTCATCCCATGATTTTGGAATATTATTTTTAGCATAATCTAGTTCTTTTTGTGTAATTATTATTGGTGGAATGTCTGTTTCAGGATACATTCTTGAAGCACCAGGACGAGGTCGAAGAAATACTGTTTCTCCTGTTTGTGTAGCTAATCGAGTTTCAGAAGGAACTATTCTTCCTGCATCTCTTATTCTATTAATCACTGAATCAATAGCAAAATCAATCTTATCTGTTGGAGCTGCAATAATTAAAAATGCATCATTTTCTTTTGTTTTGAGCAGATTTTTTACAATAGAAATATCCTCTTCTTCAATTCCGTAGTTCGGCAATTCATCTGAATGAAAGACCCCTCCTATTCCAAAAAATTTTACGAGCTGACCAATTTCTTTTCCTAATCGAATACCGTTATATGGAGAATACCCAAACATTCCTGCAAAATTCTTTACGTGAATAACTTTAATTCTAAAATTATCATTTAGCGCTTTTTGAACAATTTTTGATTTACATTGTTTCCACTCGTCCGTGATTTCAAAAACATCATTTTCTTTAGAAATATCTTTAAAATTGGAATTTTTTATTTTCTCAATGATTTTTACTAGTCCATGTTGTCTTTTGGCTTCAAATTCCACAACTTTCTCTAATTGATCTAATTGCTGAACTCCTTTTACTTCCACAACTCCCCCACCATTATTTACAGAAACATTAACGTCTTGTCTAATTGACCCTATTCCGCGAGTAACTTTTTTTGTACTTCGTAAAAGTCTACCAAGTGATAATGCAATATTCTTAATCTTTTTAGGTTCACCCTCAACTGGTTCTAATGCAATCTCGACTAGTGGTACCCCAAGACGATCCAAACTATATTCTCTGATAGAACCTTTATCCCTCAGAAGCTTTGCTGCATCTTCTTCCAAACATATTGACTGAACTCCAATTTTTTCATTATCTACTTCGATAAATCCCCCCTGAGATACTAACATGGTCCTTTGAAATCCAGTAGTATTTGAACCATCAATTACTGTTTTTCTCATTGGATAAATTTCAGAAAAAATATTTGATCTTAGTGAAGAAGCAATAACTAACACCAACTTTTTTGCATCTTCATCCAAATTATGAGGCGGTTCTTCATCTTGTTCTACTAAACAACTACTTTGAGGATTTGCATAATAGATGATTATCTTTGATTTTGATTTTTCAAATAATGCAGCAGGATCATATTCTCCTAATTCACTTTTTACTGCCCTTAATTTTCTTTGAAATTTTATAGTATATTCATCTGATTCTATTGGTGGACAATTACAAAATAGTTTTTTGTTTGTATCTAACTGTTGATGAATCTCAAGGCCCACCTTTAATCCCACATCCTTGATAGAAAATTCAGGCATTCATTCACCTCGTTTAATTCGATATCTCTGAAGCAATGTTTTCAAGCATTATCTTCTTTACTTCATCTACACTGTTAGAGTTACCTAGTGCCCACATTGCTTTTACAAGTGCTACTTCTGGAATCATATCTTCCAAAGGTGTAATTCCCAAATTAAGTAAATCTCTACCACTCTCATAGACTGTCATTCTGACTCTGCCTTCTACGCATTGAGATGTCATACCTAAAAAAATACCTCTTTTACCTGCCTTTTTCACTTTTTCATACATTGCTTTTCCTATATGTCCAAGTCCAGTTCCTTCAAATATAATGGCTTGATAATTCATTTCTAAAATCTTTTCTAACAGGTTCGGATCGTATCCTGGGTGATATTTTACTAATGCAACATTTGTTTTTAGGTTGATTTTAGCTTCATACTCTTTTTTTTTAAAAAAGTTTTTCAGATTATTCCTTTTGATTTCATCATTTATGACAATAAAAGCTGGAACATCACCTATTGTTTGAAATGCACCACGTTTACTAGTATGATTTTTTCTTACTCTGGTTCCAAAATGACATGCAACTGTTTCATCATTTTTATCTTGATGCATTACTACATACACTCCATTTGTTTTACATCCTAACAAAAATCTGGTAGCACCAATAAGATTTAATGCAGCATCAGATGATGCACGATCTGAAGATCTCTGAGAACCAACCAATGCAATTGGAATTGGATATCCTGATAAAGCAAATGATAGAAATGATGAAGTGTAATGCATTGTGTCTGTTCCATGTGCTATAATAATTCCTGAATAATTTGATTTGCAATATTCATTTAGTTTATTTGCAATTTTCAACCAGTGTTCAGGCATAATGTTTTCTGAATATTCCGAGAATAATACCTCCGCATCAATATTTGCAATTTCAGCAAGCTCAGGAACTGAAGAATTTAATTCCTCAGCTGTTAAAATTGGTGTAACTGCTCCTGTTCTATAATCTACTTTGCTTGCTATTGTCCCACCCGTTGATAACAAAAGAATTTTTGGCAGGGATATTTTTTTTTTATATTCTACTTTATGTTCAATCTTTTTTTTATCAGAATTTTCTTTTTCAATTTTCTTTATTTTTTCTAATCCTAATCCTATATTGTATCCACTTTTTAATTTTAGAACAAGATGTTTATCATCACTATGTTCGTATCTAGGCATAATTATTCCTGAATATGTAATGTCTGCAAAAATTTTTACAGATTCTCCTATGTTGATGTTGTTATTTTTTAGATATTCTAATGATTTCCCTGAATATCCTCTATAGTCAGACATTTATGAGAATTAGTTTTGGCTATTTAATAAAAACTACCTATAATAAGATGCTACTAATTTTTCACCTATCTTGAGGTCTTTTTGCTCTCTTACTTTCTTGACTGCCTCTTCAAAATGCTTCATTGTAACTTTGGCATCTATGCTCTTTTTCTCAACATCTTTGATATCAGGATGAGAATCTAAGAACTCATGAATTACTAATGATACTGCTGTATTGGCAATTGCTGCAGTGTCTGCACCACTTAACCCGTCAGTCAAAT
>Ga0224497_10000771_pt1 | contig 21551 bp, 19 predicted proteins | sample SF_Jul11_sed_USG_4_FD_167970 | JGI IMG/M metagenome (GOLD analysis project Ga0224497, IMG submission 167970) | Sediment microbial communities from San Francisco Bay, California, United States - SF_Jul11_sed_USGS_13 | ecosystem: Environmental > Aquatic > Marine > Sediment | place: USA...
AGGGCTACAGGACGAGAATGAATTTCTCGTTGCCGTTCGCTCATGCTGGTGCGCCCTTTGGTCCGCGCGCGCGCTGCGCTACATGGCGACACACGATCTCGACCCGGCTGATACGGCCATGGCGCTAGCACTTCAGCCACTGGTCGATGCGCGTGTATCGGGTGGTGGCTTGAGCCGCACGGCCGAGGGCGACATGTTGCTGAGCGCAACGTGGGGGCTGGGCTCGGCCATCGCTCAGGGTGAAATAGTACCGGATCGCTATGTCGTCAGTCGCGAGGGCAAACTGCTCGATATGGCGACGGGCCGCAAGACCCACAGCGTCAGCTGCGTGCACGGCAACCAGCAGGTCGACCGCAGCGTGGCGGAAGAAGCCTGCTTGGACACAGAACAGCTGCGCGAGCTGGCTGACTACTTGGTCCGCGCCGAAGAGGTCGTTGGCGGCGCCGCAGAAATCGAGTGGGCGCTGGACACCACCGGCATCAAGCTCGTTCAAGCACGCCCCCTGCACATGGAAGAGGCGCACGTCCCCGACGAGGTCTGGGAGAAGCGGCCACGGCTGCGAGGCCATCCAGCCGGTGTCGGCTGGGGCACGGGCACGGCGCGTGTCGTCAACTGTGAGTGCGAGATTTCACGCGTCGGACCAGGTGACGTGCTTGTCACACGGGTTGCCGGGCCCGCACTGACCCACATTCTTCCGCAAGTCGCCGCGGTCGTCGCCGAGCTCGGCGGCAGCACGTCTCACCTGGCCTCACTGGCCCGAGAACGCGGAATTCCCATGGTTCTCGGCGTTCTCGATGCCACCAACACGATTCCTGAAGGCTCGGCCGTCGCCGTCGACGGCGTCGCCGGTATCGTGCGCTGGATGGAATAACCGCTGGATGGGGTCACGCTTGATGGGGTCAGAGTAAATTGGATCCAATTTACTCTGACCCCAAAAATTTTGAACGGAGTTCCAAGTCTATGTCCGATAAAGCCAAAGTCGTCCTGACGGACTATGTCTGGGAGAAGCTGGACGTCGAAAACGAGATTCTCGGCGAGCTTGCCGACGTCGTACCGCTACAGGTCACAGATCCCGCAGCATTCTTTCCCCAGGCCGAAGACTGCGACGCGCTGCTGAACACCTACGCCGGCCCGATCACAGCCGACGTCATGGCGAAGATGGCGAACTGCAAGATCATCGCACGCTACGGTATCGGCGTAGACACGATCGATCTCGACGCTGCAACAGAAGCCGGCATCATCGTCACGAACAACCCGACGTACTGCATCGAAGAAGTCGCCGAGCACACGATGGCGATGTTGCTCACCGCCGCGCGAAAGATTGCGTTCTACGATCGGCTCGTGCGTGACGGCCGCTGGGAAGTGCCGCCTGGCAAACCGATGTTCCGCCTCGCCGGCAGCACCGTCGGTCTTGTCGGTTTCGGCAACATCGCCCGGCACGTCGCCAAGGCTGCTGCAGGATTCGACATGCGCGTGCTCTACGCAGACCCATTTGTCGAACCCGGCCAGTTCGATTCGCCCGGCGAGAAAGTCGAGCTACCCGAGCTGCTGGCCGAATCGGACTACGTCTGCATTCATGCACCGCTGCTGCCCGCCACGCGCGGCATGATCGGTGCCGAGCAACTCGCGCAGATGAAGAGCACAGCGGTCCTCATCAATTGCTCGCGTGGGCCGATCATCGATACGAACGCGCTCATCGCCGCACTCGATGCGAAAGCGATCGCCGGCTGTGCGCTCGACACGACCGATCCCGAGCCGCTACCGGACGACAACGCCCTGCGTGGTCGCGACAACGTCATCATCAATCCTCATGCGGCTTGGTACAGCGAGCAAGCCATGGCCGGACTGCAGCGCGGGGCGCCGAGCGAGGTTCGCCGCGTGCTCGAAGGCGAGTGGCCCATCAACGTCGTCAACAAGGCTGTCAAAGGCAAGAGCCGCGCGGGCCTCTGACTCCCCGACGATGAGCGCCCGCGTTGAGCGGGCCTGGTGCGCTGGCGTCAGCAAGACTCGAGCGCTCGAAATCCCACGAAACGCTGCTGCTATACTTCTGGCATGAGCGCGAATTCACGATATCCCCTCTGTAGCCTCGTCGGCTTCATCTGTCTGCTGCTACTACCCATCTCCGCCTGGCCGCAAGCCAATGATTTTTATGCGGGCCGCACGGTGACGATTCTGGTCGGTTCGAGCCCCGGCGGGATTACCGATACGTCCGCGCGGGAGATCGCTCGCTTCCTCGAGCGGCACCTTCCCGGCGAGCCGACCGTGATCGTCAAGAACATGCCCGGCGGCGGCAGCGTGACGATGACGAATTACATCTATCGATCGGCGCCAAAAGACGGAACGGTCCTCGGCTACGCCTTGCCTGCGGTCGTGACAGCGCAGCTGCTCGAGCCACGACGCGCCCGCTACGATGGCCGAGAGATCAACTGGATCGGCTCTGCGTTCAGGACGACGAACGTGCTCTCGATTTCGAGCTCGGCACCCGTCAGGACGTTGGAGGAACTCAGGCAGCAACCGCTCGCGATCGGCGTGACCGGAAGAGGCTCACCGATCTATCAACTGCCGGCGCTGTCGCGCTCTTTACTGGGGCTGCAACTCAAGATCATCGCCGGCTACGAAGGCGGCAACGACATCACGCTCGCGATGGAGCGTGGTGAAGTGCATGGGCAGGGCACGGCCTTGGAGTTCTGGGCAATGTCGCGCCCGCAATGGCTCGAATCGGGAGCGCTTACTCATCTCGTCTACATTGGAGCGGGTGACCCGCAACGCCTGCCTGGCGTGCCTCACATGAAGGACCTCGTGTCCACGGACGAGGACAAACGGCTCGTGGAGTTCTTTGAGACGAGCGCGACGTTCGGGTTTCCGCTGTTTGCACCTCCGTCCGTTCCGCAGGAGCGCATCGCACTCCTCCGGCAGGCATTCGCCGGCGTAGTCGCCGACACCGAGTTCGCGGAATCCGTGCGCACGACAATGAAAATGGAAATTACCCCGACCGTCGGCGAGGCTCTGGCCCAGCTCGTCGCCGAAGCCATCGAGACGCCCGAGCCGATTGTGACCAGAGCCCGCGCAGTATTGGACGCGGACTAACTATCCCTTCGGTCTATTCGTAGCACATCACGCCACAGCCTGTTGCCCAGGCAACGACGGGTTCGTAAAACAGTACGCGGGCATTGCGGCCCGCGCCCATACCGGCCACGGTCACCCAAGTCCTGATCTCATGCGTTCCTAAACCGCGCTTCTCGAGTTCCTCGTCCGAGTAACTCTGCAGCGCTTGCGCATCGCCGTCCTGCAAACGCTGCAGGAAAAGCGCGTCGAACTCCGTGTCGATCTGGCCGTGCAGGCGCTCCCCGGGCGCGTGGCTCAAGCCGCCGGCAGCAACGACGGCGACGCGCCGTGGATCGGCCTCGAGCGCCTCTCCAATAACCCTGCCCAACTGGTAGCAGCGCGACAAATGCGGCAGCGGATACGTCATGCAGTTGATGATCAACGGCACGACCGGAATCGTCCGGTCTGGATCGAGAAGGCTCAGCGGCACCATGGTGCCATGGTCGAGTTTGAGCTCGTTGGCGTAATTCAGCTCGAACCCGGCTGCATAGCAAGCGCTCAGCAGCCGTCCGGCAAGCTCAGCCTCTCCCGGTGAAACGCCCGGCTCGACTTTGAGCCACGGCTCGACCGGACCGAAGTAGCTATCGGCGACTCCGAGCGTGAATGCGGGCATGCAATCGAGAAAGAAGTTGGCGAAATGCTCTGAGCTGACGATCAAGATGGCTTCGGGCTCGGATGCCTCCAGTTGCCCCCGCAGCTCGCCGTAGGCGCTGAAAAAGCGTTCTCTGAGCTCGGCCGGCGGCGCATCGGCCCAAGCGGTGATGCCCGGCGTATGACTGACCGAGCAGGCAAATGTCATAGGCACTAGTCGTCTCCCTCGCGGATGGCATTCAGATAATCCGGCTCGGAAACGCCGTGAATGATTGTGAACGGACGAAGCAATAACGGATGCACACCCATCTCGTAAAGCGCATGGATGTTGAGCTGCGAAATCGCAGCGCCCTCCTCGTCGGTCAAACCGAACTCTTTGACGAATCCGTCTCTGTTCTCGAAGAACCGTTCGCGCGATTTTGCGTCTCGATTGACGCTCTGAATAAGTTTTTGCACCTGATAGATGCTCATGCGAAATACCTCACTGTAGCGTTGGCGGCAGCAACACACCGAGTCTCTGAGCCGTCTCTGTCAACTGCGTCCACACTTTGGCGGGAATCGGAATTCCATCCCGGCGGTGTTGCGATTCGCGAATCTCCGGCTCACCGGGCAACATCACCTCACTGTCAGCGTCCATTGCCGGTAATGCCTTGATCGAGCGCGCCAACGCGAGAACGAGCTCTTTGAAATCAGCAACGTTAGAGAACGCCTCGATGTCTATCGCAATGGCAAGTCCGTTCTGGGCGTGGCCTTTCTGCGCGCCCGTCAACGCGGGCTCGAGCAGCGGATTTCCCGTCAATACGCCGGTTAGGCATTCGAACAGCAGTGACAGGCCCGAGCCCTTCGGCCCTCCGAGCGGCAGGGGAATCGCTGCCTTATGCGGATCATCCGTCGGCTCGCCGTCATCGGTGAGCGCGCAGACCCCCGGTAGCGGCTGGCCTGTCGCCCGCGCAGCCCGAATTTTTCCGATCGGCATCTGACTCGTTGACATGTCCAACACGAGCATGCCATCCGGCCCGCCGGGAACTGCAATCGCGATGGGGGTCGTTGCGACACCGGCGGCGCGGGCCCCAAAGTACGCCATATTCGGCCGGCTCGTCGCCACGGCGATCCCCGCCATGTTCTCCTGTGCGGCCATCGCGGCATAGTAACCCGCTGCACCGGAATGCGTCGTTCGCCGAACGACGGTCCAGCCAATAGCATCCGTACGCGCTCTCTGCAATGCGTCTTGCATCGCGAAAGACATCGCGACCGCTCCCGGCCCTTGCCCTGCATCGACGATGGCCGCGCCGCGGCGCTCCGTCGTGACCTCCATGACCGCGTCCGCTCGCATCACGCCGGACTCGAGCCAGGCAACGTAGCGGGGAATTCGCATAACGCCGTGGGAATCGATCCCGCGAAGGTTCGCCCAGATAAGCACGTCCGTCTGCGTGCGCGCGTCCTGCGCCGAGAACCCGGTCGCGCCGAAGACGCCGTGACAAAACGCCTCTAGATCGTTGACAGCAACTCGTATTGGAGCTTCGGACATGAAGATTCGTACCGGATTTGCGACGCTACACCGGATAGAAACGATCGAGCCAGTCTTTCAATATCGCGCGAGCGCGGTGATTCTGCTCGGCGAGCAGGAAGTGGTCGACGTCGCTGAGCAAATGCAGCTCCGTGGGCTCACCCGCACGCTTGAACAGTTCGATGGACTGCTCCGTCGGCGTCACGGAATCTCTGGCAGCATGCATGAGCAGCAGTGGATGCGGCGCGATATTGCCGACAACGTCCTCGGCTCGAAAATCGAACATGCTCTGCGCCGTCTCTACAGGAAATTCCATGACCGACTTCGGACTCAAATGCCCCCGAAGCTTGGGTGGGATCGGCACGATATCGTATCGGGAAACCATCATCGGCTCATCTGCCGGAGATTGTCGCGAGCGGCCCGCCTCGAGCATGTCTAGAAATTTCTGCCATGCCTCGGGAGCTTTGTGCTGGCCGCGAAACTTGCGCTCCCCGTTTCCCCAGCCTCCTGCTGAGACGACAGCCGCAACGCGAGGGTCGATCCCTGCAGTATAGAGTGCTACGGCAGCGCCGAAGCTGCTACCGATCAAGCCGACGCGGTCATCGGCTATCTCGGGTCGCTCGAGCAAGAAATCCAGCGCGCGCTGTGTGTCCTCGACTTGCTCGAGACAAATAATGCGGCCGAAAGGACCTTCGCTGTCGCCGCAGCCACGCATGTCGAAGCGTAGCGTGACGTAGCCCCAGTCGCAGAGCATACGCGCGGGATCGACGACGTTACCGGCATTCTTATTGCTGCCGAAACCGTGCAGCACGATAAAGGCTGGACGTCGGGAACGGCCTTGTTCGAAGTCGTCAGGAAACTGCAAGATCGCGGCAAGCGAAAATCCCGCAGATTCGAACTGTATTTCTTGCTCGGTCAATGTGGAGGGTCGGGCCGTGTCCGTACAGGCCGCGTTACGTTACGATGATCGTCATCGTACGGCAAACGCAGGCGCGATCCGGTCCACGGCCGCCGCAGGCGGGCGCACACGCGCGTCGCTAGTCAGGCAACGCAAACGCATAAATTGCATTGTGGCCCTGAACCGTCGATATGCGGCTGATCGCCATTGGCGTGGCAGTGCCGGACTGCGCGTTACCCGTCATCACGAGCACGTACTGACGGCCGTCCACGGCGTAGGTGATCGTACTCGTTTGCGCGATGCCGCCAAGCACCGTCTCCCAAAGGATCTCGCCCGAGTCCGAATCGAACGCCCGGAAACGGCGCGCCATGTCGCCCCAGAACAGAAGATTGCCAGCCGTCACGAGCGCGCTACCGTTACCGGGTTCGGCCTGCGAATAAATGCGCTCCATTTCACCTGTCGCGAGATTGACCTTCGCAATGTTTGCATATTCGTTGGGATCGATACCTGGCCTCAGGATGCCATTTCGCGGACCGTAACCACTGGCCGCCTGCGAGTTCGCCGTCATATCGAGGCAGGCGTCATGATACGGGATGTAGAGTGCGTTCTTGTCCGGATCGTAAGCAGTCGACCAGAAGCTACGCGTATTGTGATAGCAGACGAGCCGGCGATCACCATCCTGAATAAAAAGCCGCTCGCTGTTGATTTCGGTACGACCGGTCTCGACATTGATATTCGCGATGTGAAACTCGGGGATGTCATACGGGAACGGCATCGCCCAGAGAAACTGCCCGGTCGCGCGATCGAGCATCCAAATCCCACCACCCTCACCGACGGCGACAACCGTATCGCGATCCTCGCCGCGCGCGGCGCCCGGGTTGATCCATTTGACGGCGGCGGGGTCAGGCTCGATGCGCGTCGTCACGAGCGTACGCTCGTGCAGGTGATCGAGATCCCAATCGTCACCAGGGCTGTGCTGGTAATACCAAACGAGCTCACCCGTATCGATATCGAGAGCGACTGTGGAGTTGCTATAAAGATTGGACGGTGCCGTGTTGGAGATTGCGTCGGCGCTGCCGTGACGCGTCAGTCGCGTGTAAGGTGACGGATTCGCAATCCCCCAGTACGTGATGCGCCGCTCGGGGTCGTAGGAGCCTGGCAAGCCCCAGGAGCTCGCGGCACGTTGTTCCTCTGGTAACCCGCCCCAGGTATCGCCGTCGGGGGTTCCTTCTGCGGCGGTGTTGTAGAACTTCCAGAGCTCCTCACCCGTCAGTGCATCATGCGCCGCAATGAAACACCCGACGCGTCGCGCACATGTGCGATTGGTAATCGCTTTCCCATCGGCGATGAGCACGCCACCTGTATGCTGTGTCCGCGTCGCGGGATCAAAGACTTCTGTCTCCCAACGAAGCTCGCCAGTCCTGGCGTCGAGGCCGACGAGGAATCCGTCGGGCGCCGGGTAAATAATCACATCGCCGTAGATGCCGATGTTTTTCGTGCGTGATAGCTCGGGCCGGCCAATGTGCTGAGTGACTTCGGTAGAAATATCCCGGTAGTAGACCCAGAGCTCATCGCCGGTTGTGGCGTCCACGGCCAGCACGCTCGCGCCGGGCTGGACGACGTAGAGAACACCATCGTGGACTAGCGGCACGGTCTCCTGCGAACCGAGCGGCAAACCCCGGGCCCAAGCGAGCTGAAGCCCGTTGACGTTGCTGGCGTTGACCTGATCGAGCGGGCTGAAGCGCTGCTGATCGTACGTACGATTGATCATGAGCCAGTCGGACGGGTCCGGGCTCAGCAGCATCGCGTCGTCCACGTGCCGGTAGTCATTAGTCTGCCCGAACGCCGCGAATGCGCAGGCGCCCAGCAGGGCGATGCCGATCCGGAAAAATCGGTTCATGCTTGCCCCCTCTACGCTTTTTTCTTCGTTGTAATAAGTCGTGCCAGTCTAACGCAAAACGCCAGATCTCGGCCACGGGTACGAATACGAACCCGGGAACCCCCTGGCGAGCAGCGCGAGATCACCTATGCCGCCGTGCAGCTAGCGGAAGTCAAGGCAGGGGGAGCGATTGGAAGCCCGAGTCCAGCGCGGTAAGGACCGCTGCATCCCGCGCGTAGATGTCCTCGTAAAAACGAGCTCGCCCGTCGTCCGCGGGCTCTGCCGTCCAGTAGAGGATGAAAACGCTCACTGGCGTCGTCAGATATACGGTCATCGTCTGCCCGCTATCTATCGCCCGACCGATCGCATCCCGCGTCCAGTCGGGCTGATCCTCGAGCAACCGGGCCGCGAATTCCAGCGGATTCTCGACGCGTACGCAGCCGTGCGAGAAGGTGCGTCGGCTACGGGAGAAGAGTTCGGGGCTCGGAGTGTCGTGCAAGTAGACCGAATACGCATTCGGAAACATGAACTTGACCGCGCCGAGCGCGTTACCGGGACCGGGACGCTGCACGACGCTATAAGGAAAATCGCTTGCGCTGAAATTCTCCCAATCCAGCATGGCCGGATCCATGCGCCTCCACTCCTGATTGAACAAGTCGAGGTTACGCGCCGACAGATAAGTCGGATCAGCCTTCATCTCCGGAAACATCTCATCGCGAATGATGCTGCGCGGAACGATCCATGTGGGGTTCAGCACGAGGTACGTCATGTCTGCGGCGACGGCCGGCGTCTGATCATGCTCGGTGCCGACGATGACCCGGGATTCCCAGTCGATTTCTCCATCCTCATAGAGGCGGACGTAAAACCCGGCGACGTTCACGACCACGAAATCCTGCGTATCCGCGAATTCCGCCTGGACCCAACGCACTCGTTCCAGATTGACTCGGAGCTGATCAATCCGCTCCGCAACGCTGACGTTCATCGCACGCAACGTAGCCGGACCAACTGCGCCGTCCACGCCCAGCCCATGGTCTGCCTGGAAGCGACTTACGCTTTCCTCCAAAGCTGAATCGAAAATGTTTGGCTCGGCACGGCGCGATCCGAGCTCCGGGTGTTCGACGGCCAGTCGAGCCCGCACGGCAGCGACGCGGGGATCGTCGTCGCCCCGCTGCAGCGGGGCGCCATCTGGCACGGACGGCCAGCCACCGCGGCTCGCAATTGCGCGGTAGCTTGAAAGCCGCGCCTGCATACTGCGGTAATAAGACAGCGACGGTACGAGCGACTCGAGAAACTCTGGCAGGTTACGCTGTGCGAGCGCGTCCGCGAGCACCGCTACCGGCTCGCCCGACAACAGCGGGCGGCTCTGGCTCCAGGAAGCCGACAGTGTGCTCGGGTCGACCTTGCCGTAAACGAGCTGATAAGCATAGGTGACGAGGCCGTCTGTCAGCAGCAGGTCGAGGCTGGCATTGATGCGCGGATCGTCAGGCTGCTCCGCCTGCATCTCCCGGAGCAACCGGATCGCATCCAAGTGGAAGTCCTGCGGCGAAAGCCCGTGTGCCTCACTGCCTTCTAACGCCGCCAACAGGATCTCCACCTCGTGAGTGTCTGACCAGGCAGGCTCGAATCGTCGCGCCCCGTAGAAGCGAGCGAGAAAATCGACGCCCACGAGCTGGGTCCCGGCAACTTCCGCATTGCCGCTGTCGTGCGCATACTCGACGACACGGCGCAGCTGCTCCGAGGCCGTCTGTCCCCAGGCTACGAACGGCGCCAGGCTGACCGACAGGACGAACGCCCATTTCGCGCTGCGCCGGATCGTCATGGCAGCTTCACTCTGTCGGTATTCATGTTTGATGATTTTCGTGAATTTCGGCATCTTTTGAGGTTGCGTCCCTCGGGTATAATAATGTTATGCGAAGTGCGAGCAATTATCGATCAGCCATGATGGCAGCGCTGGCCGCGGTGTTCACGCCGCTCCTGCCGGCGTCGGTCAATAGCGCGACCGCGCTCGAAGAGCGCCGATTGTCGTTCTATCACACCCACACGCGCGAGACGCTGAACGTAACGTATGCCGTTAATGGGGAATACGTGGACTCCGCTCTCGCGCAAATCAATGAGTTCCTATCGGATTTTCGGACAGGCGATGTCGAACTCGTTGACCCGGAACTCCTGGATCTGATCCACGACGTCCGTGAGTCACTGAACAGCAGCGCAACTTTCGAGATTATCTCAGCGTACCGCTCACCGAAGACCAACGAGATGCTTCGTAGCCAAAGCTCGGGCGTTGCGCGCAACAGCCAACACGTGCTCGGCAAGGCCATCGACGTAAGGCTTCGTGGTATCGAGACGAGCAGGCTCCGGGACACCGCGATCGAGCTCCAGCGCGGCGGCGTCGGCTATTACGCGCAATCCAATTTCGTGCACCTCGACACGGGACGCGTGCGACGCTGGTAGTCGACCGTCCTGGCACGGCCCGAGCAACCGCTCTGCCACCGCTTCAGGCATGACTGCCTAGACATCCGCGCGCCCCGCTGACCTGTCAGACCTACGGTTCTCACGCTGTACTTGCGTGAGCCGAAGCTACCCTACTCACCACTCGCCTCGGCGGCGATATAGTACGGCCGCCACCAGCGGATCGCTATCGGCACGGTGATGTTGAGGAAAAATGCCGCGATCATGAGCGTGAAGAACGCTTCGGGCGGCAAAATATTGTTCTGAACATAGGCTATGTCCATGACGACGAAGGCAAGCTCCGCTCGCCCGAGCATGCCGAAACCGATCATGAGACTCTGATGCCAGGTCATCGCACCTGTATAGCGCGCAGCCAGCCCGGCTGTGGATACCTGCACAAAGAATAGACCCGCAAAAAGCATCACCGCGTACGGCAACACGCTCGTAAAGAGGTCCGCGTCGAATACGATTTTTGCACCGAGATCGACGAAAAAAACGGGACCGATGAGCGAGAAAGCTGCCGTATCGACGATTCTCTTCGTTTCGGCGTAGACGCTCGGCGTGAGACCGGTTTTGACGATTTCCTTGCTTTCGGCATAGACGTTCGACGTAACAGAGGCTGCTTCTTGTACGATTCCGGGGGCGTCACCGATGTCGAAATACTCTTCCTTGATAATCAGGCCTGCCATGTAGGCGCCCACAGCGGGATGAAAGCCGAAAACGCTCGCAAGCAAGCCGACGACGAGAGCGACTAACAGTATCGAGATCGTTGCATGACGGCCCTCATCGAATGACAGCAGATGCATCATGCCGTAGTGACCAAGCAGCGGCACGCGACTGATCCAGCCCCTGAGCCGATGCGGGAAGACCCAACCGCCAACGACAGTCACGATGACGAAGAATGCGACTGCTTTGCCGGCCGCCGCGGCGACACCGGCCATGCTCAGCGGTTCGCCGCCGACCGCGAGCGGCACGACGATCGCGACGGCCACGAGCGAGCCAATATCGTCGATAACCGCCGACGTCATGACGCGCGTAGCCACGACGGAATTCTGGAGGCCCTCGCTACGCAGCGACACCATGGTCAGAGAGACGGCCGTCGCGGTCATCGCGAGCGCGCACATGAGCGACACGTTAATGTCGTTCCAGATGTAATCAGCAATCACATACGTTATTGCGAACGGGCCCAGCGCGCCGAAAAGCGCGATACCCCAGCTCCTTTTCATGCTCGCGAGGAAGTTGTCGGGCGATTCCTCGAAACCGAGCGCGAACATGATAAAGATGATGCCGAGCTCGGCGAACTCCCGAATGAACAGGTCGGACTCGGTCGGAACAATGCCGAGATTGACGAGCGCGAACCCGGCGAACAGAAAAAACAGGACCGGCGTCAGCCGCGTCTTCTTGGCCGCGACGACGGCGACGAAGACGGCCGCCCAGATGATAGCGAGATGGGTCAGCGGGTGCATCAGGCACTCATCGTCGCGCGATCAGGACTCGGGCTTGCCGTCGCTCAGCGTCTTGAGGACCTCGTACACGGCGGCCGTATCCTCATTCCCGCGCCCGGATTCGACGGCGGCCGTGTAGACGGGTGCCGATGCCGTGAACAACGGTGTAACGACACCATTCTTTTCAGCGAACTCGCGTATGAGCTGCATGTCTTTCTGCCAGACCTCGAGTTTCATCGTCGCGGGCTCGTAATCTTCGCTGACCATGAGCGGTCCCCTGAGCTCGAAGACACGAGAATTTCCGGCACCGGATCCGACGACCTCGTAGAGCACTTGCGCATCGAGCCCGCTGCGTACCCCGAGTAGCATCGCCTCGGCTGTCGCGACATTGTGGATCGCGACGAGCAGATTGGCGACGAACTTCATCTTCGTGCCGTTACCGAACTCGCCGAGGTAGGGACACGCGCGGCCGAAGCCGAGAAACACCTTCTCACAGGACTTGCAGCTCGCCGCATCACCGCTCGCGTAAATGACCAGATCGCCGACGGCTGCTTGCGCACCCGTGCCACTCAACGGACAGTCGAGCAGCATGATGCCGCGCTCGGCCAATCGGTCGCGGCTCGAGACCTTGTCTTCGATCGGCAACGTGCTGAGCTCCGCAACGATGAGGCCATCGACGTCCGACTCGGGGAGGTTCGCAAGCTGGTCTGTCACTTGCTCTAGGGCGGCGACGCTCGGTAGGCTCGTGAGCACGATACTCGCGCGAGCTGCGACCGCAGCAGCCGACTCCAACACCACTACGCCGTTGGCCTCGGCCTCGCGCCGACGATCGGGATCAGGATCGAAACCGCATACCTTCTGGTCCGCGGCGATGAGATTGCGCGCAATGGCGCCGCCCATGATTCCTAAGCCGATGACCCCTACCATCGATTTCCCTCCGCGCTGGTCGCTCGCCAACTACAGTGCAGCGATTGCCGCAGCGAGCTCGGCGTACTCGTTGCCGAGTGCTCGGCGCTCGTCTTCATAAGCCTCGCCGTCGAGATACTCCGTATTCTCACCCATCTGCGCCATTGCGGCCTTGTAGTCGGGATCGTCCTGAAGCTCGGCGAATGCAGCTCGGAGACGGGCGATACGATCGGCGGGCGTTGCCCGCGGGGCCATGACGGCGCGATGCATGAAGCCTGCGCTCGCCGAGATTCCGAGCTCGGCGAACGACGGCACGTCCTCGATCGTTCGCTCGCTGCCGGCCGTCGCTAGGATTCGGATTACACCGGCTTCGACGTCGGCGACGAGGGACGACGGAAAACCCGCCGAGATATCGACGTCACCGCCGAGAAGTGCCGCTTTCGCTGGCCCACCACCGCGATAAGGCACGAGTCTGAGCCGGATTCCCCGGTCCTTCATGACCTGGCCCGCCGTTACGAAAAACGCTGCCCAGAGCCCGCTGTGCGACATCTTGAGCTCACCCGGGCGCGCCCGTGCGTCGGCCTCGAAGTCCTGCCAGGTCTGATATGGGCTATCGCCGCGCACGATTAGACCCACCTGCCCGTAGTTCACGCGCGCCACGGAGATCAAGTCGGCGGTCGTGTCGTAGTGCCGGTTGCGAAACGTGTGCTGGTAGAGCTGATCACGATAGTTATCTGTAAAGATGAGCGTGTAGCCGTCAGGAGGAGCCTGGACCGCCTCGAGCGTCCCCTTCTGGCCGGCCTGGCCCGGCACGAGCTTGATAACGACCGGTTGGTCGAGATAGCGCTGAATATAGGTCGTGAAGACACGCGCGTTGAGATCGTGGGACCCACCTGCCGCATAAGGTGTAATAAGCGTAATCGGCCGCTCGGGATATTGCGCGAGCGCCGGACCACCGACGAGCATCATCACGAGCACGCCGCTCGTCGTCACTGCACGAGTTACGCGAAGAAGAAACGTCGAGACGTTTGCCATCTACCTACCCTCCCCGGATGAGCTCTTGCTTGCGTAGACGGCTCATGCGCAGGCCGATCAGCGTGCCAAATATCGGCGTTGCAACGACGATCGCCGTCATACCAAGCCGCTCGGTGAGCGCAAACTGCAACAAGCTATCCCCAGCCAGCGACACCGTCTGCCCGAAACTGTACTCGAGCTCACGCCCAAGAATGAAGCCCATGACCATCGGCATAACGTCGAACGCCGCTTTTCGCAGAGCGAGACCGATAATGCCGAACCCGACCAACGTTACGAGATCGAACGGATTGCTGCGCGCGAGGTACGTCCCCGTAAACGCGAGCATGATTGTGATCGGGATCAGCAGCGACTTCTTGATCGTCACGACGCGGCTAAACATAGGAATCGAATAATACCCGATGAACCAGAATATGACGTTTGCGAAGAGCATCACGATCAGTATCGCGAAGACGATCGCGCCGCTCGTCTCGAACAGCGTAGGCCCCGGGCGCAAGCCCTGCATCATAAACGCGCCGAGCAGCAGAGCTGTGACGTTGTCGCCGGGGATACCCAGCGTCAGCAGCGGCACCATCGTCGGGCCGTTGACCGCATTGTTAGCGGCCTCGGCTGCCGCAACGCCGTCGATTTCACCCTTACCGAAAGTCTCCGGATGCTTCGACGCGTTCTTGGCTGCGATATAGCCCATCATCGCGGCAACCGTCTGCCCGAGGCCCGGCACGAGGCCGACGGCCGTGCCAATACCCGTCGACCGGAGAATGGTGCGCATGGAGGCCTTGAGCTCCTTCCACGAAAGCCGGTCGCCGACGAGGCTTGCGACCCGCCCCCGCTTGCGATCTCCCGCGCGCACGGCGTTAAAAATCTCCGGCAGCGCAAACAACCCGATCAGCATCGGTATCAAATGAAATCCATCGTAGAGCTCGGTTGTGCCGAACGTGTAGCGCTCCATAGCCGAGAAGGGGTCGGCGCCGACGAAGCTCAGCCAGAACCCGAATCCGAGCATCAGCAGCCCCTTCAACACGGGCCCTGTCGCCGTAACCGATACGATCACGAGACTCATGAACATGATCGCGGCGATCTCGGGTGGACCGAAACCTAACACGATGGCTGCGACTGGAATAATTAGAATCAGCGTGAGGAAATCGCTGATGAAATCGGAAATGACCGACGCGGCCAGAGCCATATCGAGCGCCTTACGCGGCTGACCCTTTTTACTGAGCTCGTGGCCGTCCATGACCGTCACGACCGACGCTGCCGTGCCTGGCATCGAGATCAGAATTGCCGGAACGCTTCCACCGTAGATGCCGCCCTTGTAGACGCCGATCAAGAAAGGAATTCCAATGAGCGGGTCGCCGACGAGAAACGCGACCGGCATGAGCACGGACATACCCATCGTCGTTGTGAAGCCCGGCATCGCGCCCATGAGCATGCCGAGCAGCAACCCGGCACTCACCCATATGAACGTATCGACTCGAAGGGCGGCCTCGAAACCGGCAAGCAGTGCTTCAAGCAACTGTCCTACCCCCCAAGACGAGCCTCTTTCTCATGGCTAGAAGCTCGGCAGCATACCGAGCAACGGCACGAGCACAGCTTCGATCGCATCGAGCTCGGGCAGCGATGTACGCAGGACGTGTGTCACGAGCACGTAAATCACGAATGGCAGTCCGGCGCTGAAGGCGACGATCTGCGCGATGCTGTCATTACCGACGAGTAGCGACGTACCGAGCATGAGCACGAACATCGTCGTCAGGAAGCCGAGCATGTTGATCACGAGCGCGCACAGCACAACGAGAACGAGAAATCCGAGCAGGCGCTTCGTGCCGCCACTGTCGTCCCCCGCCAACGCCGGCTCGAGCTCACCTTCGAAGTCTTCTACGCCCCTGATGCGATTGGCGATGAAGAAACCGGCGACGACGACGATGCCTACGAGCACGAGGCTCGGAAACAACCTCGGGTTCAGCGGCGAAATATCGTCGCTCAGGTTGATCGGCGGTTCGGCAATGAGCCTCTGGCCGAGCGCAAGCGCAACAACGGCCAGCAGCAGGAGCCCTGCGACGAGCCGGAAATCAGCCTTGCGGAACATTCCGGCTCAACGGGCGAACTGAACCACGGTCGTCGTTAAGCGACGGCCGCGGCAGCCGATGCCGTGCGCACGAGCGGCAATGAGACCGGTTCGTTGCTGTCTGCAGATATGTCCGCGGCGAGATAGAGCTCCATGACGGCACGAGCCTGCTCGGCTGTGGCCATCACCGGGCGATCCAGCGCGATGGCTTCGATGAAGTGCACGGTCTCGTTGTGCATCGGCCCGGCGAAAACATGTCCAACCGACTCACCAGGCATCGAAGACATCGGCAATCGCATGCCGTTCTCCAGCGTATTGAAGATGACGTCGCGATGCGTATCGTCGATCACGAGCATGCCGTCCGTCCCGGTGACTTCTATCCACGTGCCGGAGTAGTTCGGATGACCCGGCGGCATCGTCCACCCCGAGCCGATCGTGAGAACGACGCCGTTATCAAGCGTAATGATCATCCACTGCGCATCCTCGAGCCCCGTGACGTCTTTCATCGCGCCATAGGCCGACTGCGAGTACACGCGAACAGGCTTGGCCGGCGCCATGCACCAAAGCAGGAAATCGATATCGTGCGTCGCCTCCATCACAGCAGGCGAGAGTTTGATACGGCCGCCAATCTTGTTGCCGAGGCCCCGTGTAATGTGCCGGCTGACAAGCGCGCAAACAGGATCGCCGATTGTTTTCTCGAGCAGACTCTTCTTCGCATACGCGAATTTCGGGTTGAAGCGCTGGGAATAGCCTATCGCGAACTTGAGCTCGTTCTTGGTCGCGATCTCGACGAGCTCGTCCGCCTCATCGAGCGTCAGCGCAAGCGGCTTCTCGAGAAATACATGCTTGCCCGCCTGCAGCGCTTCCTTGGCCATCGGGTAGTGGGTTGTCTCGGGTGTCGCCGAAATAATGATCGCGTCAATATTGTCTCTGGCGATGACCTCACGATAGTCAGTCGTAGTCGAGGTCGGGTTTGTCTCGTCAGAAACCTCCGCAAGCCGCTCCTCGTTGATTTCAGCCAGATGCAGCTCGTTCACGAGCGCACTCCCGGCGCACGTATTCGCACGAATACCGCCGCACCACCCCGTGCCAATGAGGCCGATATTGATCTGTTTCATTTCCACTTCCTCAAGAAATTGCTTGTAGCTACTGTAACACGGTCCCGGGCAGCCACGCGGCCAGCCCGGGAAACACCAAGATCGAGATCGCGACGCCAATCATGACGATCCAATACGGTATTGCGCCCCTGAAAATCTCCTGCAACGTGACATCCGGATCCGGCACCGAGGCCTTGACCGTAAATATCAGCAGACCCATCGGTGGCGTCAATAAGCCTGCCTCGATGATCAGGATGCCGTAGATCGCGAACGCGATCGGGTCGAAACCAGCTGCGATCGCAATCGGTACGAAGATCGGGATCGTCAGCAGGATATCAGAGATCGAGTCGATCAACGTGCCGAGCGCGAGCCAGATAATCGTCATAATCACGATGATGCCGAACGGCCCCAGCCCCGCGCCGAAAAAAAGCTCCTGAATCAAATTAATACCGCCGCTGACGGCCAACAGGCGCGAGTACATCGAACCCGTGATCAGCAGGAACATGATCGGCGCCGTCGAGCGACCGGCGTTATAGATCGCCTCGATAAAATCGTGCCATCGCATGCCCTTGGCCAATCCGACCACGAGGCTTCCGAGCGCGCCGAAGCCTGCAGCCTCGGTCGGCGTGAACACGCCCAGCCAGATTCCACCGAGCACGACGAAAATAAGGGCGATGATGCCAAGGCCGCTGACGAGCTCCGAACGGGCCTCCCCGGCAGGACGATCCCGCTCATGCCGGGTGTCGGTCGGCGGCGCGAGCTCCGGGTTGCGAATCGCCGCGATCGCACAATAGGCAATGAAAGCCGAGCCGAGCAAGAGGCCCGGTACGACGCCGCCGAGAAACAGTGCGCCGACGGAACCCTCGGTAAGAATCGCCCAAACAATCATCAGAACGCTAGGCGGAATCAGCATGCCTAAACTGCCGCTGCCTGCGATGACGCCAACGGCATAGGATCGCTTGTAGCCGAGTCGACGCATCTCCGGATACGCGATCCGACTGAACGTCGCCGCGGACGCGATCGCAACACCGGACACAGCCGCGAATGCCGCGTTACCGAGCACGGTGGCTGCGGCCAGACGGCCCGGCATACGCCGCATCGCGCGATCGCAGAGCAGATAAAGATCTCGCGCAGCGCCCGAGCGGCTGATGATCTCGCCCATGAGCATGAACAACGGGATCACGGCCAGCGCATCGGTCCGGATCGCGTCGTAGGCCGTCGAGCCGAGAATATACAGTGCAATCTCGACGCTGCCGTAGCTCAAGTACACGCCGATGACGCTCGCAACACCGAGCGCGACACCGATATGCACACCGAGCACGACGAGCACGAGCAGGATCGCGAGCGAGTAGAAGATGACTTCCGGGCCCATCACGCCCCGACGATCTCTTCTTCGTGCGCCTCGAGCTTGCCGGTCCAGTCGAGATAGATGAGATAGAAGTAAACGTAAGCTGCAAACAGCGACGTTATGATGACAAGGAAGCGCACGGGATACGTCGGCACCCTGAGTGCGCCCTCACCTTCATATTCGCTAACACCGAGCGCCTCGAGTGCCGGGCCCCAGGCGCTGAACGCGGTACCGACGAAGAACAAAAGACCCAGTAGATTCGTGATCGAGCGCAAGATGCGCTTCCAGTCGGCGTTGGCAAGATCGTAGACGATCGTCGTGCGAATCATGCCGTCGCGATATATCGCAAGCGGCAGTTGCAGGAACGTGATCGACACGACCGAGTTCTTGATGATCTCCGTCGCCCCGAGCAGCGGTAGCCCGAAAAAATAACGTCCGCAGACATCGATGAAGATGATGACCGCGAGCACGAGCACCCAGGCAGCCGAGACGATGTGCGTGGCTTGCGCAACGCGCCCGATAGGCTTGCGTTTGAGTTGCTCGGCCACGCCGTCTCCCTCGGTCTATGCTGAATTCGCTAGACCGCTTCCCACTGGCCCGACTTCACAGATCTGGCGATCGCCTCGAGGACCGCCACGTTCTGCACGCGCTGCTCGTTCGTGAAACGGTACTCGCGGCGGCCCTCGACGGCGTCGGCCCAGGCCTCGAGATTCGCACGCACGGGGTCTAGCGGCGGGAACGTCTCGCTATGCTGCACACCGTCCTGACCGCAGGTGATCAAGTGTGTCTTACCGCCGTGCTGCGGATGAGAATCGTCGCGTGCCTCGATCCACATATCATCGCCGAAAATCGTGAACCGCCCGTAGTACGGCGTTGCCGAGATCGCTGCGAGAAAACCCGTCGCGCCGCTCGCAAAGCGCAGCTGGACGTTGACGACGTCGCCCGTCGGCAGCGGCAGCTTGCGTCGCGCACTCTGCGCAACCAGCGCTTCAACGGGACCGAACATCGAGATGAACAGATCGGTCAGATGAACGCCCATGCCGGTCATGCCGGCCGCCGGTGCTTCCTCGACTGATCCGCGCCACTCGTCGGCCTTCACATTCGTGAAGATGCTGTGCGAGAAATTTGCCTCGCAGTGCATTTGCGTGCCGCCGATCGCGCCGTCGGCAACGAGTTGGGCAATCTTTTCCATCGTCGGCTCAAAACGACGCTCATGACCGACACCCATGATGATGCCCGCCTTGTCCGTCGCCTCGAGCATGCGCTCTACGCTGGCCTTCGTCAGCGACAGCGGCTTCTCGCAGAAAATCTGCTTGCCGGCCTCGACAGCCGCGAGCACCTGATCCTCATGCTGCGAGTGCGGAGTACAAAGCACGACGGCATCGACTTCGGGGTCAGCCAGAACCTTTGCATAACTGTCCAACAGCTCGATGCCGGTCTCATCGGCAAAATCTTTGTGCTTCTCCGGCGAACGCGCAGCCAAACGATTGATACTGATACTCTCGCTGCCCTCGATCGACTTGACCATGTGCCGACCCCACCAGCCGAGACCTATCATTGCAGCTCTAATCATCTTGCTTCCTTTCGTTGGATTGACTAGCACGCGGCTTCGCGCCGCGCATTCTCATTCGACCGAGTACTCGACCGGCCACTCGTAACCGCTTTGCGTGACGAGATCGATGTAAGTGCGCAGAATCTCCCGTCCGGGCATTCCGCGTGATTCCGCTTCTTCTGCCATGTTTCTCGGAAAATCCGCGAGCGATAGCGCCCATTCGCGCCTAACCTCTTCGGGCAGCGTTCGCACCGTCGCACCGGCGGCCCGCAGGCTATCGAGCCCGAAAGCCTGCCGCTCGTCCAGCATCTTCGCCACTGTAATTTCGTAATCGCGTCCGACCTCGAGCACGATCCTCTGCACCTCAGCCGGCAGGCGCTCCAGACTGCGCGTGTTCATCGTCACGATCGAGGCACCGCCTGTCGCGCCAAAGCCGATCAGCGTGTAATACGGCGCGGGTTCGTGATACTTGAAGGCGAAATAGGAAGACGGGTACATGAGCCAGCCCGAATAGACGCCCGTCGACATGGCCATGTAACCATCGGGCAACGCCGACTGCACAGGGATCACGCCGGCATAAGCGAGCCACGGCAGATTCGGGCCCGCACCGGCAATCTTCACGCCCTTGAGATCGGCAACGCTGTCCCACGGACTCGTCGTGCCTAGATGATAGTTGTCGAAGCCGTTGAGGCCGAGCACGAACTGCCCGTAGTTCTCCATCAGCTGCTCGTTGAGCCACGGGTGCGCATCATAGACCTGGCGAGCGATCCGAACGCCGCTTTCCCCTTCCTGAGGTCCGAACGGCACGAAGTAGGCGAAATTATGCAGAAACAGCTTGGCTGGTTCGAAGCACGTGCAGTAGCCGCCGATGTCGAGCAACCCGACCTGCACGGCCTCTAGCGTCTCGGCGACGGAGGCAATCGAGCCCGCGTAGCCTTCGATGATTCGAAGCTCGTGATCGGTCTCCTCTGCGACACGGCGCCTGAGCTCCGGAACGAGAAAATCGCGCATGCCCGTTGCGTAGACGATCGCACCGCCCGGATGCCCCGATCCGACGCGCAATGTAAATAGGTCTGCTCGCGCTGGGCCAGCCCCTGCAGCCGTGACGGCCAACAGCACCGTAGCCGCCATGCAGCCAGCCCGCGAGGCGCGCCGTCTCGTCATGATGTGCTAGCCCTCGGCAGCGGCTGTCTCAGCGACATGCTTACCCGTTTGGGGATTGAGCTCGCACGCCTCGCTCCAGCTGATGATGTTCAGCGTACGCACGAAACTGCCGGCGCCTACGTTCTCGGCGCACCAGAGCCCGAGCTCGACGATCTCCGAGTCAGAGAAATGCTCTCTCAGCTCAGCGTAGAAGGCATCGTCATCGGCTTTGGCGATATCGTGCTTCAGGTGATCGGCGAAGCGCAGCGCGACCTTCTCGCGCTCGGAAAGCAGCTCGCTCGTCTCGAAATTCCAGACCTCTTGGACCTTTTCCTCCGTGAGACCGGCCGCCATCGCTGCGGCCGAGCGAACGGTCCCGCAGTAACCGCACTCGTGGTCGAACGCGATTTTTACGCGGCAGAGCTCTTTGAGATCTTTTGGCAGCTCACCATCGTTGGAGGAGGCAAGCCAGTACCGGTACCACGCGACACCGATCGGGCTTCTGAACAGGATCTTGAGAACGCGTGGGTCCGGCGAA
>Ga0224497_10000773_pt1 | contig 21471 bp, 24 predicted proteins | sample SF_Jul11_sed_USG_4_FD_167970 | JGI IMG/M metagenome (GOLD analysis project Ga0224497, IMG submission 167970) | Sediment microbial communities from San Francisco Bay, California, United States - SF_Jul11_sed_USGS_13 | ecosystem: Environmental > Aquatic > Marine > Sediment | place: USA...
AGTACGGCGACGACTATCAATGCCATTTTGTGAAAGGCTCCGAACTGGCCAACACTCGACTTTCCAAGGTGGAGGAGACATTAAGCCGTTTACAACTCGAACCCGAACGCGTACGTCAGTACGAGGTTTCCATGAATGACTATAAGCAGGTGGCGAAACTGATCGAGAGCTTTGCCGCGGATATCGACGACTACGGGCCCAACCCGTTCAAGGGAATGTAGGCCGACAACGATGACGGAAACGATGACCCAACCGGTAACGGAATCTGCAAACGAGCGAGTCGCCATCAACGGCGACCTGGAGTTCGTCGAAGAACTGCTGGGTGCCGGCGCCGCGGAGCTGAAGTATTGCTACCAATGCTCCACCTGCACGGTGGTCTGTCCGATCACGCCAGATGAATCCCCCTTTCCGCGCAAGGAAATGATCTACGCCCAGTTCGGGCTGAAAGATAAGCTGGTGTCCAGCCTGGACGCCTGGCTTTGCGTCCATTGCAACGATTGCTCAACGCATTGCCCGCGCGCCGCCAAGCCGGGTGATGTGATGAACGTGATCCGTTCCATGAGCATCGTCCATTTCGCCAGGCCCGCTTTCCTGGCCAAGGCCGCCCAGTCCCCCGCGCGCATCTGGATGCTGTTCCTGATTCCAATGATCTTCATCGCCGCCGTGATCCTGGGGCTACCCGGCCGCTCGGCGTTGGGGTTCCTGCCCGGCACGATCGTGTTCTCGAAGATGATGCCGGTGGCGGCCATTGATGTCGTCTTCCTCCCGGCCATCGCGTTCGCCGTTGTTACCGCCCTGCTGAGCATCCGGGGTTTCCTGCGTTCGCTGGCGGCGGAATACCCGCGCACCGAAAGCGGGGAATCCCTGCCAACCGCGATCCTGGGAACGTTGGCGGATGTGTTCTCGCATCGCAAGTTTTCCGAATGCACGACCAACAAGAGCCGGGCCCGCGCCCACGCAATGGTCATGTACGGATTTATCGGTCTGGTCGTCACTACGACCGTAGTGGCAATCCTGTACTACATGAACCAGTTCGGCATGGACGCGCCGGTTAGTCCCTACGACTTCTTCCATCCGGTCAAGGTGCTGGGGAACGTCAGCGGAACGCTTGCATTCCTGGGTTGTTCGGCGATGCTGGCTCGACGGATGTCCTCCGGCAAATCCGGCAAGGCGACAGCCTTCGACTGGACCTTCCTTTGGGTGCTCTTCACGACCGTAATAACGGGCTTTGGTTCCCAGGTGTTCCGGGTCTTCGACCTGGCGATCCCCGCCTATGGCATCTATTACGTGCACCTGGTGCTGGTGTTCTTCCTGCTGGCCTACATGCCCTATACCAAGATGGGGCATATGCTGTTCCGTGCTGTGGCCATGATTTACGCTCGCTGGTCCGGCCGCGCCGCCGTTCAGCCCGTAATCAGGGATGGCCAGGTCAAATATGATGTCCAGGCAGAATCCTGACCCTATATAAAGTGTGACAGGGTCACCAGCGGGCTTGCAGGCGACCCGCCAGGAGCCTGCTGTCGAACTGCCGCAGTGGGCGGGTACCTTTGTCCACACATTCGCCAGTTGCAACGTCAAAGGCCCACTCGTGTTTCGGACAGGTCAGACGCATCCCTGATAACGCCAGATGCGGGATATCAGTTACCTGATGCGGGCAGCGACTGTCGTATACGCGGCAATCGTCGCCGCAACGATAGATGAAGATACTTCTTCCATCGCAATTTTCTACATAGGTGATTTCGCCGTCGCGAACTTCCGCCCAATCGATCAGGTCGTGCCACGACACTTCGGCACCCAGCAATTGCGTACGAAACTCGGGGATGTCCATGTCCAGGATAATGTCCATGGCCCAAACGATTTTGGCCAGACCCAGCGTTGGAAATGCCATGAGGATGGCGTCCAGTATTTCGTCTGGCGTGGCACCGTCACGCAAAGCCCGCGGCAGATATTGCCGCAAGCCACGTTCCGTCTGGCTGTCTATTTTGGTGATCACGGATATTAACGAACGGGTTTTAGGGTCGAGGTGTTTGCTGCTCTCTTTCAGGAAAGTGAAATAGGCCGTCATCGCCTCCGGGCGGGCTTTGATCAGGTAGTTCAGTGCGTCACTCATAACTCGTACTCCAGACTAAGACGTCGCAAACACTATTCCGCAGGAGCACCGGTCTCGGAAAACCAGGAAAGCTTGTCCTGCAAAGTTACGACACTGCCGACAATGATCAGGGCGGGACTCTTGATGTCAGCAGCGGCGGATTTGTCGGGCAGGGTATCCAGGGTCCCGGTGATCACACGCTGGCCTTTGCGAGTTCCGTTTTCGATAACGGCTGCCGGCGTTGCGGGGTCCGCCCCGTGGTCCAGGAACCCCCGGACGATTGTGGCGAGGGACGTGAGCCCCATATAGATAACAACAGTCTGGTGGGGCTGGATCAAACTGCTCCAGTTGAGGTTCAACTCGCCATTTTTTTCATGCCCGGTGACTACGATGCATCCCTGGGCATGGTCGCGGTGTGTGAGAGGTATGCCCGCATAGGCTGCGCAGCCATTAGCCGCCGTAATACCTGGTATCACCTGAAAAGCAACGCCGTTTTCCGCCAGGGTTTCGATTTCCTCTCCGCCACGCCCGAACACGAACGGATCGCCTCCTTTGAGGCGCAACACGCGCTTTCCTTCCTGTGCCAGGCGAATCAGCATGTTGCTGATTTCTTCCTGCGGCAGGGTGTGTTCTTTTGGCATTTTTCCTACGTAGATGCGTTCGGCATCCCTGCGCACGAGATCTAGAATGCCGTCGCCAATGAGTCGGTCGTACAGCACTACATCGGCTTGCTGCATCAGGCGCAGCGCGCGGAATGTCAGCAGATCCGGATCGCCCGGCCCGGTACCCACCAGGTACACTTCACCGCGCGGCAAACGATCGCCATCCGTTGCGGCCTCTTCAAGGAGCTTGTCCATCAGCGCTGCCGCCAGTTCCTCCTGGCCGGAAAAAAGCTGCTCGGCGATCGGTCCGGCGATCATCGTTTCCCAGAAACGTCGTCGCCGGGTCATGTTCGGAATGGAATCCTTGACCCTCTGGCGATACGTGCCGGCAAACTTGGCCAGGCGACCGTACGCCGCCGGAACGGTCGTCTCGAAGCGAGCCTTGAGCATGCGTGTCAACAATGGGGCGGCGCCACTGCTTGCAATCGCTATCAGAAGCGGCGAGCGATCAACCACTGCCGGCACGATGAAGTCGCAAAGTTCCGGGTCGTCGCTGACGTTGACCGGTATTCCCGCCGCGGTGCCCAGGTCGTGCAGTCTCTGGTTAGTCGCCCTGTCCGCGCAAGCCCCAAAAGCGAGCACGCAACCGTTGAGGTCATCTGCGCTCAGATCGCCTGTCTTGTGTTTGATCTGGTGTTCGTGCACCAGACGGGCCATGCAATCTTTCAGCGTTGGGGCAACTACAGTGAAGTCGCAACCGGCACGCAGCAGAAGATCTGCTCTGCGTGCGGCCACCGTGCCGCCACCGACAACCAAAGCGCGACCTCCCTTTACATTGAGGAAAATGGGTAGATGGTCCAATTCAATATCTCATGTTTGCGGCGATCTTAAAGAGTCTTGCTGGCCCACCACAGCACTCACCGTGGGCCTCCGACGAAAGCTCCTTCGAGCTGCCACTGCCAGTCGCGCGGTGTGTCGCGGTAGTCAGGCTTGACGTCAAATTCGAGAAAAAGCATATCGTCAGAGGTGATGTGACGCACCGCGGCCAGCAATTCATCAAACGAATTGATTTCGGGGTGCTGGATGATGATGTCGCTGATCAAGATCTGGATGGTTTCCATTGTATTAGCTCACCGCCTGATGCCGATAAAACTGCGAATCAGGAGATTATGCGATCGAAAAAGCGGGCGCGATACAGTAAACGTTTTTGAGGCGGCCGATCTTCGAAAGCAGTCCTATTATGCAGCACATTGTTGGAAATAAGTCCTTGCCCCGGTTGCAGGCAGAAACGCAGAACAGGACCACTCTCATCGACGAGAAGTTCTGACAAGAATTCGCGGGCGGCCGTGGTCGTTGGGTCTTCACGCCAGCGAATGTTCTTTTTGCGGGCGCTATAGCGCATATGCACCGCCCCGTCGGAGGCGTCGTACGAAAATACCGGTCCGCAGATTGCGGGCCGGATCTCACCGTGATTGCCAACGTTGGCCGGGATCGTCATGCACTCAGGATGTTCAAGGGCCGTGATGAACGCGGGGTTTGCGTCACGCAATCTGATATAGACGATCTCGGGATCAAGCGCGGCAGTTTCTCCACCGGTTGTCGCGTCCTGCACGCAGTGGAGAATGACAGCGCGTACCCGGCTCGACTCCTCATTGTAGTAGCCATCGGTGTGCCAGCTGAGGCTGCGGTCGGAATACGGTACATAGTCACTTCGAGCACCCTCAGATGCGACGGTCAGCTCGGCAACGCCGTCATCATTCGCACACAGGTGACGGTCGATTCGATGAAGGCCGAAATGTGCTGCGAACGCGAGAATCGCCGCGCGGTCGACAACGGTGTTATGGCAGGAATAGATGGCCATATTTGCCCGCCTGCAACTCGAACGGATGGCCGCCGTCGCGCGGTGATCCAGGTCGGCCAGCCCGCTGATATTGACGATAAGTTCATCTACGCCCGTTGGGTAGCTGTGGAGCTTGGCGGCGCGCCATTCACGGTAATCCGTTGAACTGGAGAGAAACATCACTGTGAGCCGGACACGGGCGAATAGAGGTTCATGGTGAATGAAATATTACGCCGTAATAGCAGCAGAAAATCCTTTATTAATATATTATAATATACTGAAATTGGAAGTCCCGAAGTGCCAACTAGGTGTTTTCTGCAATTACTTGAGAAGCGGACCGGTCGGTACAATGCTGCGACGCATGACAAGGGGGATTGCTATGTCGAAGAGGCCGCACGATACACCGTTGCTGGATGAACTCGAAGACGGGCCCTGGCCGAGTTTCGTTAAAGGGCTCAAACGGTTGGCTGGTGATAATGACAAGCCGTACGCCAACATGATGAAGGACCTGCTGGGTCAGCTCGAGCACTCCTACGAAACCCGCATGGGGTACTGGAAAGGCGGCACAGTCAGCGTCTTCGGCTATGGTGGGGGCGTTATCCCGAGGTTCTCCGAAGTCGCCGAGGACTATCCCGACTCTTCAGAGTTTCACACGCTGCGTGTGCAACCCCCGGCCGGATTGCATTATTCAACTGAGCTGTTGCGCAATATGTGCGACATCTGGGAGAAACACGGCTCAGGCCTGATTGCACTCCACGGCCAGTCCGGGGACATCATGTTCCAGGGGTGCAGCACCGATAATGTGCAAAAGGCATTCGATGATCTGAATAAAATCGGCATGGACATGGGTGGCGCCGGGCCAGCTTTGAGGACGGCCATGAGCTGCGTCGGTCATGCTCGCTGCGAGCAGTCGTGTTATGACGAGGTGCGTGCGCATCGAACGATTATCAACGGCCTGCTCGACGAGATGCACCGCCCGGCATTGCCGTACAAGTTCAAATTCAAGTTCTCAGGCTGCCCAAACGACTGCGTAAACGCCATCCATCGTGCAGATTTCGCGGTCATCGGCATCTGGCGCGATAATATCCAGGTGGACCAGGAGAAGGTCAAAGAGCACGTGGCCAGGGTAGGCCGCAAACAGATGATCGATTCGGTGATCGCTAACTGCCCGACGCGTGCGCTGAGCCTGAACGACGACGATACCCTGGATATCGACAACAGCAGTTGCGTGCGCTGCATGCATTGCATCAACGTCATGACCAAAGCCCTGTCACCTGGCAAGGAGCGCGGCGTAACCATCCTGATAGGCGGCAAGCGCGCACTGAAAATCGGTGACCAGATGGGCACGGTCATCATTCCTTTCATGCGGCTTGAGAGCGATGAGGATTTCGCCCGGTTTTATGAACTGGCGGAAACGGTTATCGACTTCTTTGCCGAGAATGCGCTCGAACACGAGCGTATCGGTGAGACCATCGATCGTATAGGCCTGGCCAATTTTCTTGCCGGGATCGGTGTCAATGTTGATCCCAACATGATCAGTCATCCGCGCACCAGTTCATATGTTCGAACCGACGACTGGGACGATGAGGCTCAAAAATGGTTCGAACGGAAAAGCGCAGCGGTCGAGTAGGCCATTGGGGTATTTGTAGCAAGGTATACGAATCCACAACAGGCAGAGAGAAACGAATATGAGGAGCGATCGATGAAAGGGGCGGAAAAACCTCGTAGAGCGGACGAATCCGGGGTCATGGATCCGTTCCCGCAAATGCACCCGCTGCTGAAGAAAAACTATGGGCAATGGAGCTGGCACGATCGGCTACGCCCGGGTGTCTTGCACCATGTCGCCAAGACGGGCGATGAAGTATGGACAGTGCGTGCCGGGACGCAGCGCCAGATGGATGTGCATACGATCCGTGAACTGTGTGACATTGCGGATGAATTCGCCGATGGTCACTTACGCTTTACAACTCGCAGCAATGCAGAGTTCATGGTGACTTCCCAGGACAAGACTGGACCACTAATCGAACGACTGAACGGGGCGGGCTATCCGGTCGGAGGCACCGGTAACTCCATATCGATGATTTCCCATACCCAGGGGTGGCTGCACTGTGACATCCCCGGCACTGATGCATCCGGTGTCGTCAAGGCGCTGATGGATGAATTGCACCATGAATTCACGCACGAAGAAATGCCAAATCGGGTACGCATCACAACCTCGTGTTGCCAGATCAATTGCGGTGGCCAGGGCGATATTGCCATCAACGTGCAATACACGAAACCACCCAAGATCAACCACGATCTTGTTGGCAATGTCTGCGAGCGTCCGGCGGTCGTGGCACGCTGCCCGGTGGCGGCGATCCGCCCGGCGATGGTCAATGGCAAGCCGTCGCTCGAAGTCGACGAGAAAAAATGCATTTGCTGCGGCGCATGTTATCCACCCTGCCCCCCGATGCAGATTAACGGGCCGGACTCAACCAAGCTGGCGATCTGGGTCGGTGGTAAACATTCCAATGCGCGCTCGAAGCCGACGTTTCACAAGCTGGTTGTCGCAGGGTTGCCGAACAACCCGCCGCGTTGGCCCGAAGTGGCAGAGGTTGTGAAGAAGATTCTTTACGCTTACAAGGAGGATGCGCACGCCTGGGAGCGCGTGGGCGAGTGGATTGATCGAATCGGCTGGCCGCGTTTTTTCGAGATGACCGGGCTGGCCTTCACCAGGCACCACATTGACGATTGGCGCGGTGCGCGCAGTAGCCTGAACGCATCGACCCATATGCATTTCTAATGAAGTTCGGAATCCTGATTAACGAAGGCCCGTTTACGCACCAAGCCTCGGATAGTGCGTATCGCTTTACCGTGGCCGCGCTCGCCAAGGGACATGAAATCTATCGCGTGTTCTTCTACAACGATGGAGTATACAACTCCAACAAGCTGTCGGAGCCCCAGAGCGATGATCGTAACCTGGTTTCCTTATGGTCGAATTTGGGCAAGGAACACGATATCGACCTGGTGGTGTGCGTTGCCGCCGCGCTCCGGCGTGGCATCAAGGATGAGGTTCTTGCAGACGGGTTTCGGATTTCCGGGCTTGGTCAACTCGTCGAAGCGGGCATCCAGGCTGACCGGCTCGTCGTGTTCGGCGACTGAAACGGCATGAGCGAAATGAATGAATTCGACGAGAACGCCCCCGCGATTGTTAAACGATTCATGTACGTCAATCGCAGGGCGCCATACGGCACGATTTACGCCCTCGAATGTCTCGAAGTCGTTTTGGTTGCCGCGGCATTCGACCAGGACGTCAGTGTAGTGTTCATGGACGATGGTGTGTGCCAGCTGAAAAAAAACCAGGACACGACCGGCATCGGGATGAAAAATTTTTCGAAGACCTACGGGGCGCTTGATGATTACGATGTTGAGAAAATCTATGTCGAAAAAGAATCACTCGCTGCGCGCGGTCTGACGGCTGACGACCTCGTGATCCCCGTCGAGGTCCTGGCTGCCGATGATTTGCGTGAAGTTATGGCGCAACAAGACGTTGTAATCAGTTCTTGAGTCCGATGCTGCACTTAATCAACAAATCACCGTTCGAGAGAAATGCGCTGGATAGCTGCCTTCGCCTGGCAAAGTCCGGAAGCGCGATCCTGCTGATCGAGGACGGCGTTTACGCGGCGCTGGCAAACGCAACCCACGCCGAAAAAATTATCGCTCGGATGGACGATTTTTCTTTTTATGTTCTTGGTCCTGATGTCGCGGCACGTGGTTTGAGTGACACGCCTTTGATCGAGGGCATTGATGTTGTCGACTATGAAGGGTTCGTCGACATGGTAGCGGAACATGATGCCACGCAGTCATGGCTGTGAGCTCAGTGACTGGCGGTGGTGTCACGTGATCCAGGTGATCGATTTGGTTTTATATATGAGCAAGAGGTAAGTCATGGCGTATGAATGCGGCGGTGCAATTATCGAATCTGACGAGGAAGGCTATATCACTGATATCAGCCTTTGGAGCCAGGAATTAGCGATCAAGATTGCAGCAGAAGAAGATATCGAGATGGGCGATGACCACTGGGAGGTTGTGAACTTCCTGCGGAATTACTATGAGGAATACCAGATCGCCCCGGCAGTTCGGGTTTTGACCAAGGCGATAAAGAGATCACTGGGGGCGGATAAGGGGAACAGCAAATATCTATATGAATTGTTCCCCTATGGACCGGCCAAGCAGGCTTGCAAAATTGCCGGTTTGCCTAAACCGACGGGTTGTATTTAATGAAAGGTTAAGAACTTGGTACTTGGCAGCATCTATGCAGTACTGGCCTACTTCGCTACGGCGGTTCTCGTCGTTGGCCTGCTGTATAGAATCCGGCTCTACGCCAGAACGCCTGCCCCATTGAAAATCCCGACGACGCCGGCGCCCATGAAACGATCAGGAGTGGTCATGCGCATGGCGAAGGAGGTCGTCTTTTTCGAGAGTCTGTTTAAGGCCAACAAATGGACCTGGCTGTTCGGCTGGGTGTTCCATGCGGCATTGTTGCTGGTGGTGCTGCGTCATCTGCGCTATTTCACCGAGCCGGTCTGGTTTTGGGTAACGTGGGTCCAGCCTTATGGGATGTATGCCGGGTTTGCGATGCTTGCCGGGTTGGCCGCGCTCTGGGTGCGGCGTTTCGCGGTCGAACGCATACGTTATATTTCCGGACCATCCGACCATCTCATGTTGTTGCTGCTGATCGGGATCGTCGCAACCGGGTTGATGATGAAGTACGTGGTGCACACGGACATCATTGCATTAAAGGCATTTGTCCTGGGCTTGATCTATTTCGACTGGCAACCGATTCCCGCCGACGCGATGTTGCTGATCCACCTGGGATTGGTATTTGCATTAATGATCGTTTTCCCGTTTTCCAAGTTGCTTCATGCCCCGGGCGTGTTCTTTAGTCCCGGCCGTAACCAGGCTGATAACCCCCGCGAGAAAAGACATCTCGCGCCGTGGGCTGCAGCATTGGACGCAGGTCGGCAAAAGGCTGGAGGCAAATAGCCGATGGCTGACTACGACATACCTTCAATCACCGTGCCAACTGAGATTCCGACGCTCAAGAGAGGAGCGATGGAACATCTAGCGCCGTATGCGGCAGCCCCGGCGCATCAGCAAGCGCTCGGTTTCCCGGGAGAACTGGTCGACGATTGGCAAGCGAAAGCGATCGACAAGTTTTCCGAATTACTCGGCAAATCACGGGCGCTTCAGGTTTACATGGACAGCTGTGTGAAGTGTGGCGCGTGCACAGATAAGTGCCATTATTTTCTCGGTAGCGGTGATCCAAAAAACATGCCGGTCGCGCGTCAGGATCTTATGCGCAAGGTCTATCGTCGCAACTTCACATGGACGGGCAAACTCGTGCCATGGCTGGTCGGCGCCGAGGATCTGACCGAAGAGTTGCTCGATGACTGGTACACCTATTTCCACCAATGTTCACAGTGCCGGCGATGCTCGGTTTATTGTCCCTACGGCATCGATACCGCCGAAATATCAATGGCCGCACGCGAGATCATGAATCACATCGGCAAGGGCCAGAAATACTGCAACGAAATCATTGGCAAGGTTCACCAGATAGGAAACAACCTCGGGCTGCCTGAGGCGGCACTGATCAATACGCTGGAAGGCCTTGAAGAGGACATCGAGGAAGAAACCGGTGTGAAGGTAAGGTTGCCGGTCAATGTAGAAGGCGCGGACATACTGCTCGTGACACCCAGTGCCGACTTTTTTGCGGAGCCGCATGTCGACGGTCTGATCGGGTACGCCAAGGTGTTTCATCAGGCGGGAGTCAGCTGGACACTTAGTTCATATGCCTCCGAAGCCGCGAACTTTGCCCTGTTTATCGGCTCATACGAGCAAATGAAGCTGGTCGCCGAGCGCATCAGGAAAGCGGCCGAGGATCTGGGCGTCAAGCGAATCGTTTTCGGTGAGTGCGGGCATGCGTGGCGAGTCGCCTATAGTTTCCTCAATACACTGGCCGGGCCGTTCGACTTTCTCGATCCCGATTACCCGATTCCACAACACATTTGTGAATTTACCTACGACCTGATCGAAAAAGGCGAGTTGACGTTGGACAAGTCCGCCAACGATCACATGACGCTGACCTACCATGATTCGTGCAATGTCGCACGCGGCTCGCGCATGGGTAACAGTCCCGGCGGGCAGTTCGAGATTCCGCGAGCGATCATCAGGGCCTGCTGCAACAACTTTGTTGACATGGCCGCCGATACGATCAACGAAAAGACTTTTTGCTGCGGTGGGGGTGGCGGGCTGCTGACAGATGACCTGTTGGAAATCAGGACCAAGGGAGCGGCACCACGCATGCGGGCACTGCAGGAAGTCGTCGAGGAACATGGTGTCACGCACATGGCGGCGATCTGCGCCATCTGCAAGTCGCAATTTGGGAAGGTCATGCCTGCCTATGGATTTGATATGGACGCCGTCGTCAGCGTCCATCAGCTGGTTTCGAATGCCATCGTCCTTGACGGCCAGACGATCGATCATGCCGACTAATACGACGGCGAAAAAACCGAAAGAGTGAGTAGAGTATGAACGAGAAACTTCTCACCAGACGTCGCTACAAAGATGGCGACAATGCACATCGACCCTGGCAGGAACAAATTTTCACGGCCGATGCATCGTTCAAGTGTCCGGCATACGTTCACCGTGCGCCGCCATGCCAGGCGAGCTGCCCTTCGGGTGAGGACATCCGTGGCTGGTTGAATATTGCGCGAGGCATAGAAAAGGCTCCAGGAGATATGTCCTGGCAGGAATACGCGTTCAGCCGCGTCACCGATGCCAACCCGTTTCCAGCCATTATGGGCAGGGTATGCCCGGCGCCGTGTGAAGACGGTTGCAACCGAAATGAGGTCGAGGATCATGTTGGCATTAATTCGGTTGAGCAGTTCATCGGCGACTATGCTCTCGAACATCGATTGCAGCTTCGACCGGCAGGGAAGGATACCGGCAAGAAGGTCGCGATTATCGGCGGTGGCGTGGCCGGCCTTGCATGCGCCTATCAGTTACGCCGCAAGGGACATGCCTGCACGGTTTTTGAGGCTCACGACGAATTGGGCGGCATGACGCGCTACGGCATTCCCGGATATCGGGTGCCGCGTGAAGTGCTTGATGGCGAAATCCAACGCATTCTCGATCTCGGCGTCGAAGTCCGCAAAAATTCGAAAGTCGGCGTCGACATCTCACTAAAGGACCTGCAAACGGAATTCGATGCCGTGTTTGTTGGTGTTGGCGCCCAGTCCGGTGCGGCCTTGCCGGTGCCGGGCGGGGACGTGCCAAACTGCATCAGCGGCATAGCCTTTCTGGAGGCATTCAATGACGGGCGCTTAAAGCACTCTGCCCAGCGCGTCCTGGTCATCGGTGGTGGCGATACGGCAATGGACGTTGCCGCAGTTGCCCGGCGCCTGGGGCATATCCAGCACAAACGTGAACACGACAGGCCAGAGAGCGTCATTCTTGGCCAAACGGTGCACGATGTAGCGACCGTCGCCAAGCGCCAGGGCGCCGAAGTGACTATCGTTTACCGGCGGCCTCTCGACAAAATGCCGGCCACTAAGATGGAAATCGAGCACGTGACCCAGGAAGGCGTGAAAATCCGCAACTCGCTGGCTCCTGTCTCGGTGGTGGTCGGTGACGATGGCCGCGCCAAGGCACTGCGTGTCATTGAGGCCGACTGGAGCACTGGCAAGATGGTCGTCAAGGAAGGGAGCGAAATAGACATCGAGTGCGACCTGATCGTCGCGGCGATAGGCCAGCAAGGTGACCTCGTTGGCCTGGAGAATCTCGATAATGGTTCGGGGTTGATCGATGCCGACGGATTCTATCGCGTCAAGGATCACGCCGATCTGTTCGTCGGTGGTGACATTGTTAAGCCGCATCTGCTGACGACCGCGATCGGCCACGCCTCGATCGCGGCAGAGGGAATTGACAGGTTCGTGAGCGGTACCGACCCGTCACGGAGACCCAAGGTCGATGTGCATCACTTCAGCTTGCTGGAGAAGTTACGGGAAATCGACCACGCACCAAGCGAATATGAACATGTACAGGATTGGGGAACGGACGAAGCCGATTTCGCAGTCCACAATTATGAAGACCGCTCGTTTGCCGAAATCGTACCGTCGGACCAGTTGTTTCTCGGCCATTTCAAATACGACGCGAGGCGCCTGCGCAAGGAAAGTAAAATAGGCGCCGACTCCGTGTTGGGCTATTTCGGCGAGCGGATACAAGGTCTATCGGAGGAAGAAGCCCAGCAGGAAGCCAACCGCTGTATGAGCTGCGGCATGTGTTTCGAGTGTGATAACTGTGTCATCTATTGTCCGCAGGACGCTATTTTCCGGGTCGAGAAATCGGAATCGACCATGGGCAAATACGTCGACACCGACTACACAAAATGTATCGGTTGTCACATTTGTGAAGATGTCTGTCCGTCCGGGTATATCCGGATGGGGTTGGGAGAATAAATCATGGCCGTGCGCCACAGCTCCATCGCAGCGGCTGCACTTGTTCTGGTTTTGTTGGTGGTTGCTCTGGTCGGCGTGAACGACGTGCTTGACGCGGCGGAAGACGAGGGCGTGGCTAAACGTGTGCCAATGCCTGTTATTCCCAGGGGACAAGGCGACAGCTGTGTTTACGATACGGAGTTCATGCGCCGTAACCATATGACGGTACTAGAGCATCAGCATGATGAACCCGATTTGGAAGATATACGCAGCGAGGGGCACAGCATCAAAGATTGCGTAGCTTGTCATGCGGTTATGGGGCCCGATGACAGGCCGCTGACTGCGGACAGCCCGGAACATTTTTGCCGCTCGTGTCACGATTACGCTGCGGTGCAGATCGACTGTTTCGATTGCCATAAATCGCGTCCACGCCGGTCGGCATTGAAGCGGCCGCGCGAACCGACGTAATCTGTTTGGCACACTTTTTCATAGCAGCCGCGCATAAGTCCTCCGGCAAGACGTCGGTTTCGATCGGACTTGCGGCCGCAATGGTAAGACGGGGTCTGGCGGTACAGCCGTTCAAGAAAGGCCCGGACTACATCGATCCTCTGTGGCTGGCTCGCGCTGCCGGCAGGGCCTGCTACAACCTCGATTTCTTTACGATGTCCGATGCGGAGATTCTCGCCAGTTTCACCAGCAGATCGGCGGGGGCCGATATCAGCCTGATCGAGGGCAACAAAGGACTCTTCGATGGCCTTGACGTCGAAGGTGCGGACAGTAATGCAGCGCTGGCGAAGATGTTGTCAGCACCGGTGGTGATGGTGATCGACACCACTGGCATAACGAGGGGCATCGCAGCACTGATTGGTGGTTACCTGAACTTCGATCGGGACGTCGATGTTCGTGGCGTGATCCTCAACAAGGTCGGCGGCACACGCCATGAAGGTAAGCTGCGCGCAGCACTGGAGCGCTATACCGATGTCGAGGTAATCGGGGCGATCGGCCGTGACCAGGTGCTGGAGATTCCCGAGCGCCACCTCGGTCTTGTCCCGGCCAATGAAGACAAGAAGGCAGACTCAATGATTTCACTGCTGGCTGATGCAGTATCTGCCGAGGTCGATGTCGATCGTCTGATCGAGATTGCCAAAATTGGCGAAACGCCACGGGCGGCGGTCGCCGAACCGACACGGCCAGTTGCCGATGTGCGTATCGCCATCGCGCGCGATGCCGCTTTCGGATTCTACTATCAGGATGACCTTGAGGCGTTTGCCCGAGCCGGGGCCGAACTTATTCCGTTCGACACACTCAGCGACCCTCAACTGCCCGAGGCAGAAGGGCTGTTCATCGGTGGTGGTTTTCCGGAGACGCACCTGGCGGCGCTGTCTGCAAATCAAAACTTGCTCACAGAGATCCGGCAGGCTCTGGCCGCAGGCATGCCCGCGTACGCGGAGTGCGGGGGTCTGATGTATCTGGCGCGCAGCATCCAGTGGCACGGCAAGAAGTTCGACGTGGTCGGGGCGGCGCCGGGTGACGTCATCGTCGAGGATCGCCCGCAGGGCAGGGGCTATGTGGTGATAGAGGAAACAGGAAAGAGTTTGTGGCCACCGGCATCCCATGGCGCCCGCGAATCAGCTGCCGGCATTCCCGCACACGAATTTCATTATGCTCGCCTGGAGAACCTGCCCGCTGATCCCGATTACGCTTATCGAGTAATACGTGGTAACGGCATCGATGGTCATCATGACGGCCTGATGGTAGGAAACCTCCTCGCGGGTTTTGTACACCATCGAAATACAGAGGCGGATCCCTGGGTTAATCGTTTCGTGGAGTTTGTCCGCGAGAAATCAAAGGGCGTTTGCGGGGACCGATTCTGAGAACAGACATCGTCGCATCTGCATTTTCCTGATCGGCTTCACCCCAAGGGCACTTCCTCGCTCATGAATATTGGGGACTGTCCCTCCGGGACTATCCCCATTTTCGTACTTAATCGAGGTCTGGCATGATTCCATGCAGCACCAGCAGGTAGAAACTGACCATGCCGACAATCCGGTCATTCTCAATAACCGGCGCGTGGCTTATGCCGAAGTTTTCGAAGAGTCGCGCGCAGTAACGGATCTCCATATCAGCGCGTACCGATAACACTGGTTTCGCCATGATCTCGTACACGCTGACGCGTTCCGGCGCCCGGTCTTTGGCAATCACCTTTTTCGCGATATCAGAAAACAGCAAGAGGCCGTATTCGTCTCGCTCATCGCGGCGTTTGACGACGAGACTCGTGGCGCGAACCTTCTTCATAATCTTGAGCGCCGAAAGTACGTCGAGTGTACCTTCGACCTCCGTTACCTCAGTGCGCATGCAGTCGCGCACCTGTCCCCAACTTTGCGTGCTCATAACATCTCCTCCACGATATCTTCCAGTTCTTCGCTCTGATGAATGACGCCGATGGCGTCTTCAACGTCGATTACGATGGCTATCCCGGTACCCGGTGTTGCGTCGAATTCGCCCACCTCACCGATGTGCTCAAGAATATCGCGGCTCAGGTGCTGTTCCACCAGCAACAGAACCACATCTCGCTGTGACGAGAGCGTCAGGCCGAAAAACGTCTTGTTTTCCTTAATCCCTTCGCCGCGCGCATTATTGATAACCGTGCAACCTGTCGCACCGGCCTCGCGCGCGGCGTGCATAATCGCATCGGTTGTGCTGTCTTCAACGAAAGCAATAATTAGTTTAAATCGCATCGTTCTCTTCCTTTTCTGTGTGTCGCACGTGCTCTGTGTAATTCGAAACACGCTCTCTTAAGACTGCCAGCTGACCGTATGCCAGTACCGAGATAATCGGAAACAAGGCGGCGAACGCTACCAGACCAAATCCATCAAGTAATGCGCTGCGGCCCGGTACCGCTTCGGACAGGCCCAGGCCAAGCGCGGCAATTATGGGCACCGAAACTGTCGACGTCGTAACACCGCCCGAATCATACGCCAACGGCACGATGAGCCTGGGCGCGATCGCAGTCTGCAGAATCACAACAAAGTAGCCCGCTGCAATGAAGTAATGCAGCGGCAGCCCGCTAATAATGCGGAAGCACCCGAGAGCCACGCCAATGCCTGCGCCTATCGCCACCGCCACGCGCAAGCCCCAAACACCGATCGCTCCACCCGACACGGTGTTTGCCTTCATTGCTACTGCGATCAAAGCGGGTTCTGCGAGCGCCGTACTGAAGCCGATTGCGCAGGCAAACAGGTAGACCCAGTAGTAATCCTGCCAAACCAGGTCCGTCACTGACTTGCCGACGGTTTCGTACAAGAATGCCGGATCCGTCAGTTGCTGCGCCATCAATTTGCCCAGCGGAAACAGGGTCAGTTCCAGGCCTACCAGGAACAGCCCAAGTCCGACAATCACGAACACGAAGCCAACGGCGATCCGCCCGGCATTCGGAAGCGGCTTGCCAATGACAATTCTCTGGAACGCGAAAAGAAAAATCGCGATTGGCAATACGTCAATCGCACTGTTAGCGATGAACGGCACGCTGCCAAGTATCAGGTCCATTGCAGGATGATCCCGTACGCGAGTACAAACAGTATGGGCGTGAGCGACGCGAAGGCGATCAGGCCGAAGCCGTCTGTCATAGAGTTGCGGCCTTTCAATGAGCCCGCCAATCCTACGCCTAAAGCGGTGACCAGAGGTACCGTCACTGTCGAAGTCGTGACACCGCCTGAGTCGTAGGCAACGCCAACAATTTCCTTTGGCGCGATCGTCGTCAGCAATACGACCAGGCAATAGCCGCCGATGATTAGTAGCGGCAGCGACCAGTTGGCCAGAATACGCATTACGCCAATGATCAGTGCCACCCCAACGGCGAGAGCGACCGTCAGCCTGAGACCCAGCGCGTAATTCTTGCGGGCCTCTGCGGAAGCGGCAATTGCGTCTTCAGCGGCGGCGACCTCGGCCGCCTCAGCGGCGATGGCGATCAGCGCCGGTTCCGCGATCGTCGTGCCAAAGCCCAGTACGAAGGCAAAGGCAATGAGCCAGAACACGTTGCCTTTCCGTGCCAGCGCGTTCGCAAGGCCCTCACCAACAGGAAACAAGGCGAGTCGAAGACCAAAAATGAAGAACGCCAGGCCCAGGACGACGAGCAGTCCACCGCCGGCCATCGACAACAGGCGAGTGGCAGATTCCTCAAAGACGAAGATCTGAAAAACGGTGATGACGAGGACGATCGGCAGTAAATCGCGCAGGCTGCCGGCAACATCGTGGGACAGGGTGGTCAGCGAATCTTTCAATTTGGCTTTAAACCCCTCCCAACGAGGCGCTGATTTGATGTCGCAAGTCTATCGCACTGGCCAGCTTATCGAAAAGCGGGCTCCGCCCAGGCTCGGTGAAGAGTTCACGGCAGCTGTGCCTCCGTGTAATTCGGCGACGCGGGCAACGATCGCTAGGCCGAGCCCGTAGCCGCCAGTTTCGCGGTTGCGACTGTCGTCGATGCGCGTGAAGGCCTTGAACACCTGGCCGCGCAAATCTTCAGGTATGCCCTTGCCGTCATCCTCGACAGTCAGCACGTAGTCGTTCGCCACCTGCGCCAGCGAGCAGCGCACTTGCTGCCCAGCGTACTGGCCGGCGTTGACGAGCAGGTTGCTGAGGGCAAGTTCCATGAGGCGCGGGTCCATCCAGACCTTGCCCGGCGCGTCTTCGATGTACCCGTCGACCTGAAGCGCATCGCTGCGCGATTTGTTTGTCACTTGCTCGAGCCAGGCGCTGACCGGCACGGCTTGCCAATGCATCTTGATGTCCGGGTGGTCGAGCCGCGCATAGTTCAGCATCGATGCAACCAGGTCATCGATTTCCTGCACGTCCTCGTTCATCGCGGCCAGCTCTTCATTTAGTTTCTCGTCGCCCCGATCGCCGATCACGGCAAGCGCGAAGCGAATCCGTGCGAGTGGCGTACGCATCTCGTGCGAGAGTGCGGCGATCAGTTCCTTCTGACTGCGTAGCACGCCGCTCAATCGCGCCGCCATCTCGTCGAGGTTTTCCGCGAGGGCACTTAGTTCGGTCGTCCGTTCGGCGGTCGACAACGGTTCGCGGTAATCGGCGGCGAATCGCTGCGCGCCGTCCGAGATCACGTTGATGTCCCGCAATAGCGGTCGCAGCCACAGGCCGACCACGACGAAGATCGACAGGTAAAAGAGCGGCGGCAGCAGGTTCAGGAGCAGCTTGTTGGTGGGCGCGGCGATCGGCCCGAGGCGGATGATCGCGTCGATGGACTCCGCGTCGTACAGGTAAGAGGTGCTGCCGTCGGCATCGACGAGTGCGGGCAGGCGATGTTCCGACGTCTGGTTCATGTGAACGTCGTCGCGCTCGAGGAGTCGCACGCCCACTTTGAGGTCGTCGGCTAATGTGCTTGCGATCGCCTCGCGCTGTTGGATCGGCGCCGCTGCGAGCCGTTGTTCGATGAGAAGAAACGTGGACTCCAGCCAGCGATCGGGGTCCGGTTCCTGCCTGGACTGCAGCTGGTCGAAGCCCAGGTCGAGCACTATTGCGATGACGAGCAATCCGCCGACGAGGAAAAGAAACGAACGAAACAGCAGGCGCCGGTTACGCTCGCGCAGCACGTTCTTCATGCGGGCCCGTCCCAGGCATCGGGCACCAGCAGGTAGCCCTTGCCCCAGACGGTCTTGATACGCGTCGGCTCGGTCGCCGAGTCGTCGAGCTTGCGTCGAAGCTTGGAGACACGCCCGTCGATTGATCGGTCCAGGCCGTCGTAATCGATACCGCGCAAATTGTGAAAGACGTCATCCCGGCTCAGCACAGTGCCGGCATGCCGTGCGAGCAAGAGCAGCAATTCGAACTCATGAGTTGTTAACTGCACCTGCTTGCCGTCGAGCATCACTTCCTGTGCCGACGGGCTGATTCGTAACCCACCGAGGATGATGTCACCGCCTGATTGGGCCGGCTTGTCGAAGGATTCGGCACGCCGCAGTAGCGCGCGCGTGCGTGCCAGCAACACCATCGGGTCGACGGGTTTGGTGACGTAGTCGTCGGCGCCGGCTTCGAGGCCGATTATCTGGTCGATGTCAGAATCACGTGCCGTGAAGATCAGGATCGGGCCGTCAAAGATTTCGCGCAGTTCGCGGCAGATCGTCAGGCCGTCGGTGCCAGGCAGCATCAGGTCGAGCAGCACGACGCGCGGTTTTACTCTGGCAAAATGCGACAAGGCCTGGTCGCCGCGCGACTCGATCGCAACGCTTAGCCCGTTTTGCTCGAAATACTCAGCCGTGAGGTCGGCGAGACGCCGATCGTCTTCCACGAGCAATATGTCGATAGCATGTTCGCTCAATTAATGTCCCAGACGTGACGCGTGCGGCGCCTGCGTCGCCGGTCGTCGGAGTCCATGTGCAGGACTTCGACCGTGACTTCGGCAAGGCGGCTGTCGGGATTATTGCCAGTCATCCAGTAACTGAAGTTCTCCCGCACGATGCGATCCTCGCTCAGCTGGCCCGCCGGTTCTTCGCTCCAACAGCGTACCGGCGCCTCGGTGAAGTCGTTGAAAAGACAATAATAACCCGTCTCATCGCTTTGCCACACAACGAGGAATGACATGTTGCAGCTCGGGTTGCGATTGTCGGTGATGCACAGCAGGGGTTTGACGGTGAGGCGCATGTCATTGTCTGCCTGCTCCTCGGCCAGCACGAGCGCGGGGAGGAGCAGGGCAAGTGTGACGAGCAGCCTCATCGCTTCAGAACCGATACGCCGCGCCAGCGAAGTAGCCCAGCACGTTGCGCTCGTTCACGATCGGGCTGGCCGCCGCCTCGTCATTGATGCGCTCATACTCCGCCACAAGCGAGAGTCCCCAGTGGCGCGACAGCTGGTAGCCGACCATGAGCCGCGCATGCCAGTTAAACCCGGCCTCGGCCTCGTACGGCGCGACCACGACGCCCGCTTCGTCGTCGCTCACACCCCAGTAGTAGTTGTTGAGATCCGCGCTCTTGTAGCTCGCGCCAATCGACGGTTCGATGTACAGACGTTGGTCGCGCCAACCGTAGCTGTAATTGGCATAGAGTTCAAAGCCCTCGTGCGTGCCGGAGACATCGTGAAAGGCGGAGAGCTGCAGTGCCCCCCATGAACCGTCAGTCAGCATCTCCACGCCGAATTCGACCGCGTAATCCCGGTCCGGTACCTCGAACTCGACCTCCTCGGCCAGCGGCATGCCGACGACGTCGAAGGCGACGAAGCGTGTATCGGTGTTGCCGAAAAACACACGGTCGCTGTTAACGCGGGCGACGAGGCTCGCGGTCATTGCGTCTCTGTCGGCGACGGTGAGACCGAGGTCGCCGTTGTCGAAGAACCAGCGATCACCGAACCACGCGATGTCGAGGTCAACGATGATCGGGATGTCGTCGGACTGCACGAGGGGATTGGAGCGGACGCCATAGCCGAGCGCCGCGCCGAGCCGCCAGCGCGACTCCGTGACTTCTTCGATCTCTTCTTCGGCCAGGCACTGCGTCGCATCGAGGGCGAGCAACAACAGTGCCAGCTGGGTCAATCGTCGAAACATCCGTTTCGCCTCCAGCCATTTCATGCACACCCAGTAAGTGTCGCAAGCCGGCCTTCTCAGCCGGTATTAAAGGTGTATGCAATTTGTCGGAAAATGTAAAGCACTGCGATTACAAATACTCACAATATTGCGGAACATCTCAACAGACACAAAAGGGTGCGAGGCATAGGATCTACTCATGACCTTCTTTAGGAGATGATGCGATGAGGCGGCTTACTGCGATATTTACCGGTTTGGTTCTTCTGACAATGGCGGGTTGCGGTTCCTCGAGCTCCGGCGGCCAGCCGAATCCTCAGCCGGCTGGCCTGCTGAGCTCGGTCACGGATGTGGCAGCCTTCGAGGCTTCCATCAAGTCCGGGCTCACGAACATGAGCACGGCTGAGCAGCTCGCGCTTGCCGACGCGGCAGCCGCGGCCGCGGACACCAATTTCACGGGCACCTATACCCAGGAGCTGAATGTCGACGAGCTCGATGCCGTGCGCTACGACGGTGAGCACCTGTTCGTTGCGCCGCGACGGTATTTCCACTGCTGCTTCATCCTGGCTGACGCGCAAGCGGCGCCTGGTGATCCCGGCGTCGTCCCGGAGCGCTCTATCCGGATCCTCGCTACGGATCCCGCGAACGGTGCGGCCGATCTCGTCAGCACTATTCCCCTGGAGAACGATATCTCCGTGCAGGGCATGTACCTGGAAGGCGGCAAGATGTTCGCGTTAACCGGGCAGATGATCTACGGCAGTTACGGCGAGCTGTGGGCCGACATCGCAATCTGGGCACCGGAGAAGCTCGGCTTCCGTGTCTACGACGTTACTGACGCCGCAAATCCCGGGCTCGAGATCGAGGCCAGCATCGACGGCGTGTTCGTCGAGAGCCGGCGCATCGGCAACACGGTCTACATCGTCAGCCGCTACACACCC
>Ga0224497_10000774_pt1 | contig 21458 bp, 15 predicted proteins | sample SF_Jul11_sed_USG_4_FD_167970 | JGI IMG/M metagenome (GOLD analysis project Ga0224497, IMG submission 167970) | Sediment microbial communities from San Francisco Bay, California, United States - SF_Jul11_sed_USGS_13 | ecosystem: Environmental > Aquatic > Marine > Sediment | place: USA...
GAGGCCTTCCCTGTCGAGGTTGAGTATTTCTTCCTCGAAGGCCCGAATGAGGTGCATGTGATTCAGCATCTTCAGCATTTCTTCGGGCCCGGTGGCGTCCCAGTCCGATGATGTCGCGCTGATCTCCAGCCAAGGGGCTTCGAGCTGCAAAAGCTTCTTTTCAGACATTTGATCTTCCAGTATTGCGTAATCGAGTTAGCCGCGGACCAACCGATTACACAGCGATTCGATCCAGCTACCAGTTCACAGCGACATATTTTTTCTCGAGGAACTCGTGCATGCCATCCTGCGAGCCCTCGCGACCGATGCCGCTTTGCTTCATACCGCCGAAAGGCGCGGCCGGATCGGAAACGAAGCCGCGGTTAATACCGATGATGCCCGCATCCACCCGTTTCGCGACGGCGAGCGCCCGGCCGACATTACCGCTGAACACATACGCGGCCAGGCCGAAGATGGTCTCGTTCGCGCGGGCGATCACGTCACTCACGTCATCGAATGCCACGATCGGTGCGACGGGCCCGAAGATCTCGGTGTTCAGGATCTCCGCCTGCGGATCGATGTCCGTAATGACGGTCGGCTCGTAGAAGAATCCCGGCCCGGGCGGCCGTTTACCGCCGGTAAGCACGCGGGCGCCGCGGGCGATGGCGTCGGCGACGAGTTGCTCGACTTTGTCGCGCGTGCTCGCATTGACCAGCGGCCCGACATCGACGCCCTTCTGCAGACCCGGACCGGTTTTGAGTTTGGCCATCGCCGCGGCAAACCTGTCGGCGAACTTTGAGGCAACCGAGGTGTGAACATAGAAACGGTTGGCGCCGATGCAGGATTCGCCGGCGTTGCGCATCTTCGCGACCATGGCGCCTTCTACCGCGGCGTCGAGGTCGGCGTCGTCGAGGATAATAAACGGCGCATTGCCGCCGAGCTCCATCGAACAATTGACGATGCGTTCACTGGCTTTGGCGAGCAGAACTCGGCCAACTTCCGTAGAGCCGGTAAACGACAACTTCGTGACCCGGCTGTCGCTCAGAATACGGTTCGATATTTCACTCGAGCGGTTGGACGGCAGCACGTTGACAACGCCCGCCGGGACACCCGCCTCTTCCAGCAACCCGGCGAGTGCCAATGCGGTCAGCGGCGTTTCGGACGCTGGTTTGAGGATGACGGTACAGCCCGCTGCCAGCGCAGGGCCGATCTTTCGTGTGCCCATCGCTGCCGGAAAATTCCATGGCGTGATCAATAGCGACACGCCAACCGGGCTGTAATCGACGAGAATGTGATTCGCACCGGCGGGCGAGCGACCGAATGCGCCCATCGTCCGGGGCGCTTCCTCGGCGTACCAACGGAAAAACTCGGCGGCGTAGTTGACTTCGCCCAGGCCTTCGGCGAGTGTTTTGCCCTCTTCGCGGGAGATGATGGTCGCGAAATCGACTTTGCGCGCCGTCATCAACTCAAATGCCTTGCGCAGTATTTCGCCTCGATCCCGCGGCGCCGTCGAGGCCCAGCCCGGGCCTGCCTGAGCTGCCGCGTCTACGGCGCTGCTTGCGTCACTCGCCGAGCCGCTCGAAACCTCCGCGATCACTTTCTCGGAGGCGGGATCGACGACAGGAATGCGTTTGCCATCAGAGGACGGCCGCCATTCGCCGCCGATGAACATATCCTTCGGAATCGAATCAATCAGTTTGTCTGACATGATCGCCTGAAGCGCAGTGGGACGAAATGCAGCCGGCTCGTCGTTCAGTAACGGTTGGCAATGAACAGGTCCTGAGCCGGGAACAGGGTGATAACCCTGCAGCCGTCATTGGTAACCACGACTTCTTCCTCGATGCGCGCCGCGCCGTTACCATCGGCCGCCGGGCAATAGGTTTCGAGTGCAAATACCATGCCTTCCTCCAGCTCGAACGGGTTGTCGAAAGACACCAGCCGGCTGATGATCGGTCGTTCATGCAAAGCCAGGCCCAGACCATGTCCGAACTGCAGCCCGAACGCCTCCATTTCGTTCGCGAAGCCGAATTCCTCCGCTTTCGGCCACAGCGCGGCGATTCGGTCGGTGGTCAACCCCGGTCGCACCAGGTTGATCGCGGAGTCGATCCACTCGCGCGCCTGTTTATAAGCATCTTCTTGTGCCGGCGTGGATAATCCCACGTTGAGGGTTCGGTAGTAGCAAGTGCGGTAGCCCATGTAGGCCTGGATGACATCGAAAAATGCCTGGTCCCCGGGTCGGTACATGCGATCCGTGAAATTATGCGGATGCGGGGAACAGCGTTCTCCGGACACCGCATTGATGGCCTCGACATCGTCGGAGCCGTTGTCATACAGAAACTTGTTGGCCAGCGCGACCATTTCGTTTTCGCGCATGCCGGGCTTAAGCTGCTCGGCAATTTCCTGATAGGCGCCATCGACGATAGCGGCGGACATATTTAAAAGAATGATCTCGTCCATGCTCTTGATCTGCCGCGCGTCCAGGAAGACCTGCTGCCCGTCGCGAATGTCCAGCCCTTCCTGCTGCAGCGCGAACAGCATTGGCGGTTCGACGATATCGACGCCGACAGGCATATCCGCGACACCCTCGGATTTCAGCAGGTCGCGAATCTCGCGCGCCGCGTCCCGGAACAGGTTGGCCTCCACGGGCACGGAGCCGCGCAGGCCGAGCATGCCGGCCTTGCAGTGATCGGTCTTCAGCCAGGGAGCATAGAGTCGATGATGCGTTGCAGCCGAGCCGAAATCCCATAGATAAGGATTGGCATTGCCGGTAAACAGCGCGTATCGGCAAACCTTGTCCCTGCTCCACTCGCCTATCACGCTGCTGGTCAGGTAGCGAATGTTGTTGTTGTCGAAACACAGCAGAGAGCCGAGGTCCGATTTCTCGAGCGCCTGCCGGGCGCGAGCGATCCGATACCGGTGCAGGCGCGTGAAATCGACCCGCTCCTCGAAATCCACATGGGTCCGGCCTGGCGCCGCAATCGGCCGCTCCCAGTTCCAGTTCGTCTGTAAGTCTTCGGGGCGAATCTTGACAGGTTCCGTTGAATGAAGCTTCGACATGATGTCACCGATTTCTTGCGTATCAGGGCTGATGTGGTTGCCGCCACGGCTGCTCGGTGCCGGAGCGGCTGGTTGGGACTCTCTGGAGTGCGCTTTGCAGCCATTGCCATCATGCTCCGGCCGGCAATGCACAACCGGTTGCCACCCGTGTGCTCTCCAGGGACGCGGTCGACCGCCTGCAAACGTGTGCAGAAAATCTTAGTGCATCTCCGGTGGAGAAGCAAACCTCCTCGTTCGGCTCACTTCCGAAAACTCATACCAACTTTCAGAAGGCTCCGACCAGTGACGGCTGCAATGAACCTGTGCAACGCGGATGCTCGGTCATTCGCAAGTTGACGCGGCGCGCGTCGACGATACAGACTAGCGGTCACACCGGACAGAGATCGCGCGATGCCGACCTACATCTACGAAACCGTTCCGACTGATGAATCCGATGTGCCGCGGCGCTTCGAGGTCTTCCAGCGTATGAATGACGAGCCGTTAACGGAGGATCCGTCGACCGGTGAACCCGTCCGCCGGATCATCTCCGGTGGCATCGGCCTGAAGCTTGGCGTGCTGAGACGCAGTACGGTCGTCGATAAGAAAAGCCCGGCCGCTACCGCCTGCGGCTGCGCGACCGGCAGGCCGCATCGGCACGGCGCGCATAAACACCACTCCCATAGCTGAGCGCAACGCTTGTCATAGCGCGCAGCGTCACCCCGGGATTCCCGACCCGCCACGGCGGGGTCTTCCTCATCCGGCTACATCGTGCCGTCTGCCGCGCCCTTATTTGTGGGCGCGGTGGTTCGGAACTCTGCGGCGTCCATGTCGACCCTTACGGTCAGAAACTGGCCTTTGAGCTTGCAGTCCGTGCAATACAGCGAGTAGTCACCCTCGCTCTCCGGCGCCTGCCATTGAATGCTGCCGGTGGACCGGCCCGGCACGGTCAGTGCTTCGATGCCCATGTCGTCGCTCTTGAACGTGTGCGGTTCTGTGCCGGCATTACGAATAATCAGTTGCACGCTGGTGCCCGGCCGGACATGGACGTCATCCGGCAGGAAGCGTCCGCGCTTGGCCAGCGTGCGCACGACCTGCATCGTGCCGAGATGACCGAGGTAGGCAGAGACGGCTTTGATTTCCGCGTCGGTGATTGCGTTCTTTACGATGACCATCTCGTTGGTGGCATCGATGGCGGCGCGAATAGAACCTTCGGTAGCACCGCGGATATAGGGCCCTACACCGAGATCGCCTTCCGCATACTCTCCGTGACAGGTCGTGCATCCGACGCCGGCGACCGTGCTGAATACCCTGGCGCCTTCGGCAAACAGGTCATCATCACCGGCGCGGACCAATGACGGCGGCAAAAGCGATGCGATACAAAGACTGATCCAGGCCAGCCCGGGCGATAACGTGGCAGTCTTCACAAAATCTCCTGTTACCGCGATCGAGTAAATCGTTTTAGGTTCATGCAGGCGTTCAAAATTCGCCGGCCACGATCTTTCTTTTCAGTTCCAGTGCGCTTCCATGTAGACCGTTCATGTCAGACAAGGTAGCCCCCGGTCCATTCCAGCCATCGGGATAGGAGACAAACGCACCGGAATGCGTGCTGCCGCCATTCGGCAGAGGAATTCGTGCCGATACTTCTTTCAGGTCCAGGTCGAAAATGACGACCTCGAAACTCGCATTGCAGCTTATCCACAGTTCATTGGCTTCGGGATCCGGATGCAGCGTGCCGTGGTCGCCGCGTATGCAACCGGTATAAAACTGGTCCATGGCGCGAGACCCCGGGACTTCCATCGTAGCCGCGTCCACCATGCCCAGCATTTTGCCACGGTTGTGCGATTCTTCGCCCTTACCGATCGTGTAAATATAGCGGTCGTCCCACCCAAAATGGTTTCCATACGGACCGTCCACGCCGGCGCGCTGCTCCGTCACTATTTTTTTCTCTTCCAGGTCCAGCTTCATGACGATGCTGTTGCGTGCGCCCGTGATGTACGCGTGTTTCTGATCGGATGTAAAGTTCACCCACACCGGAGCGCTGTCCGGGACACTGATCCACTTCTTTATGCGCCAGTTCTCCGGATCAATGATCCAGATCGGATTGTCGGTCAGGTGTTTGCGCGCGTCGAAATCACGATACCGGCCCGTGCCGATAATCTGATCGCCGTTCGGTGAAGCGAAGTACAGATACGCCTCACTGCCCTGTTCCTGGTGCGATATGCTGCCGACGGCGCGGTTGTCATTGGCCGGATCGAGCACGAACAGCGGTTGCGACCACCCGTAGAGCATGACGCGCTGATCACCTGTGGGTGTAACATACGATTTCGCATGATGTGCCTGCCCCTGCAGCTGAATGACTTTGTCGATCTTCAGAGTCCTGGCATTGATGACCAGGTAGCGACCGGCATGCCCGCCGGTCGTTGTCGTGAACGATCCCTCGCCGGTCGGCAGATAGATCCACTGCCCGTCGGGCGACACACCCAGCCCGTGCGGCTCGAATACGTTTTTCCAGCCCCATGACAGCACATCGTATTTCTGGCTGGTGACAACCTCGCGCGTATCCGCGTCGATGATCGCAACTCCCGGCAGCGTAACGCCGCTCAACAGTCCGCCGTAACCCGGACCTTCGGTCGTGATGAAAACCAGCGGATGATCCTCCGGATCCCAGGCGTCAGGTCCCGATGAATCAAACTGGTATTCCAGCGACACGCCCACTTTGCGGGTCCAGTCGTTTTCCCAGGCCGCTTTTTGCTTTGCGGACGCCGCTTTAGGAGGTGCAGCGACGGCCCCGGCCCAGGTCAGGGCAAGCGATACGGCGAACAATACCAGCCTTATCGACTTTGCTTGCGACAACGGGACTTGCATTGTTGGTGGCTCCTCGGACTGCGAAAATATTGGTGGCTGCGGGCCCCGCCCATTTTGGAAATGCGCCGACAGGTGCGGCTCGCGTCATCCGGGCACGGTGAAAAATCGAGTGCCGCGTAGCTCGTCGTCGCAGCCACGTGGACGGCTGCAGTATATATAGTGTAAATAGGTCGGGCAAACGTGTGCAGCAGCTCGCAGCGTGTCGTCAATCGACCCGGAATGCTTGGCGTCGCTCAATGCCGAAATCGATAGTCCTATCCATCGCCTGGTCGCGGGACGTAAGCCCGGCCAATCTGAGGCGGCCGAATCAGAATGGACTTGAGTATACTGGGCAGCCCGGCCCATCCACCAGACACCGGTCGAGTCGATCATGCGCAAACTGTTTGCCGCTGCAATTATTCTGACCGCGACGTGCCTGGTCGTCGTTGCAGTTCCCTTTCTCAGCGATCGGCTCGGCAACATCGGGGACGAACGTCGGCTGGCCCATGGAAGGGAGCTGGCGTCGGTCTACTGTTCGGCATGCCATCTCGAACCGGCGCCGGACATTCTGCCCAAGCGAAGCTGGCAGACCGTGCTTGCCTATATGGGCTATATGATGGGCATAGAGAATGTTGATTACCTTGCCGACCATCCGCAGTTTGCACGCGATAATGTACAGGGCAAGTTACGGGGTCTGACCCGGGAACAGGCGGTGCCCGACGCACCGCTGCTGAGCGAGACCGACTGGAGCGCATTGCGTTATTACTACGTCGAGTCCGCGAGTGCGGAATCGCTACCGCAGGCGGGAAAACCAACAATGAGCTGGCAGCTGCCACAATTCGAAATTGTCCAATCGGATTACCGGGCCGATCCGGCCGTTACCAGCCTGGTGCGCGTCAGGGAAGAGACCAGCGAAGCCTACATCGGCGATTCAGCGGCGAACACACTGGCCGTCATTGGCAGCGATGGAAAGCTCGTCTTCCGGCCGCGCCGATTCGGCCGCGGGTTGTTGCCGGTGGATATCGAATTCGTGAACGATTCCGCTTTCTTGGCATCCATTGGCGACCTGTATGCGACCAGACCCTCGACGCAAAAAGTCGCATCGATAAGCCGGCTCTCGCTCGTCGACCAGAGCATCGAAACCGGCAATATCACGGTCGTGCTCGATGATCTCTACCGGATGGCCGACATGGTGGTGGCCGACCTGAACGCCGACGGTACCCCTGATTTTATCGTTTGCGGATTTGGTGGACGGCACGGCAATGTTGCATGGTTCGAATCACAGGACGATGGCAGCTACCGGGAGCATTCGCTGATTAATCGCCCTGGTGCGGTGAAAGCGGAAATCCATGATTTCAACGGCGATCAGCATCCTGATATCGCGGTATTGCTCGCCGATGCGCGGGAGGGTTTGTACATCCTGATCAATGACGGCGCGAATGGATTCAACACCAGCACGGTGTTCGAGACACATGCGTCATATGGCCACACGTATTTCGAGCTGCAGGATTTCGACCGCGACGGGTCAATGGATATTCTGGCAGTGAATGGCGATAACGTCGACTCGGACCCGTATAATACGCTGAAGAATTATCATGGTATTCGCATCTACCTCAATCGGGGCGGGTTGCAGTTCGAACAGGCATACTTTTATCCGATGTATGGCGCTTTCGGCGCCAAGGCGGCGGACTACGACCGCGACGGGGATCTGGACATCGCGGCGATCTCTTTCTATCCCGATTTCGCCGCGGAACGACCAGAAACATTCGTGTTACTTCAAAACGACGGCGGAATGCGGTTCAGCGCCTACGGCACGACCGAGCTCACGAACGGCCGCTGGATGACGATCGACGCCGGTGACCTCGACGGTGACACCGACGTCGATATCGTGCTAGGTGGTGCTTACATACCGACCGGCATGTTCGCGTACATGGCTACCTATCGTCGGCTGGCGGAATCGGCGCCTTCGATCCTGGTGCTCCGGAATACCGTCAACTGATGTTGCGACACTTTCGGCGCCAGTCGCGGTTAGAATAGCCGGGATTCGCGACGAGTTCGCAGGCACAAATACCTCAGGAGTCAAGCGATGCCCCAACGAATAAAACTCCGGTTAGCTTTTCTGTCCCGCCAGCGACCGCCGGAATCGATCAGCCGACGCGTAGCGATGAACGTTGCGATCGTCACATTCGTCGGCGTGAGTTGGCCGTTCGCCGGCTCGTTGCCGGCGCAAGCGCAGGCGGATGCGGCGATGAGCAAGGACATGCTGCTGGTCGGCAATCATCCATTGCAGGCGCGCAGTGCCTACCAGCCTCACCCTCACCGCTACCCCGACGGACGTTATATCCTGTTTGTTGGCCACCACGCCGGACAGGTGCTGAATCCGCAGACCGGTAAGGTCGAGCAAAACGGCACGTCTGTCGTCGACGTGACCGATCCGACGAAGCCCGTCTACCTGCAACACATTCCCGGCGTCGAGGGCGCGCAAATGGCGCAAGCCTGTAACGGCAAAGATCTGCCTCACGGCGATCCGGACAAGGTCTATCTGCTGCGACCGAACGGTGATCTCGAACATCAGGTCTGGGACGTGAGCAATCCGGCCGCACCGGCGCTGCTGTCCACGCCACAGACAGGCCTCGAAGGCACGCACCGCAACTGGTGGCAGTGCAACACCGGCATTGCCTACATCGTTTCCGATCTTCGTCCGCTCGGCTGGTCGACCTCCAGGGGTCTGCAGGTGTTCGACCTCGGCGATCCGACGAAGCCCGTACTGATTCGAAATTTCGCGCTGACCGGCATGCAGCCCGGCGGCCAGGACGTATTCGACGGCACGAACGGTGTCCACGAAGCAACGGTTTCCGAGGATGGCAGCAAGGTCTATCTCGCATACGGCACAGGCGCCGACGGAGTGATCCAGATACTGGACCGGGAAAAATTGCTAAAGGGTGATCCTGCGGTCGCGGATCCATACGCCCCGACGCCGGCGAACCTCGTCTACCCCGAACTGGGACGCCTCGATATGCCGGCCCACTGGGGTGCCCATACGGTGTATTCGCTCGGCAGGATCCCGATTGCCTATGACCGGGGTTTCGCGATCGGCGCCAGTCGTGAAATCCTCGTCGTTGCGTCCGAGTCGCGCGCAAATGAATGCCAGGAAGCGCATCACGGTGTCTCCATCGTGGACTTCACCGATGGCAAGCACCCTTATCCGATAGCGACGTACCGCGTAAGGGACGCGTCGATCGATTTCTGCGCACGGGGTGGTCGTTTCGGCGCACACAATGTCAGTCCGACGTATTTCAAACCGTTCTACCCCGGCTTTATCGTCGTCGCGTATTTCAATGCCGGTGCACGCGTCGTCGACGTGCGGGATCCGTTCCATCCGCAGGAAATCGCTTTCTATATTCCTGCAATGACGGCGAATACGGCGCCGCGCTGCGTGGTCGTGGACGGCGAGGAACGCTGCAAGACGGCGATCCAGACGAATCTCGCCGAGATCGACGACCGCGGTCTGATCTACCTCTCCGACCGTGCCAACACGGGCATGCACATCGTCACCTTGAGCGGCGCCGCCAAGGCTACCGTAACCGGCCAGTAGTTTCGTCGGGGGACCGCCGCTGCACAAGTGATGCTGCGGCGGCGGGGCGGATCCGGTATTGGCCGCTGCAAGCCGTTCGGCTAGTCGAATCCCAGATCCTGGTCAGTCGGCCAGGCGTGGCAGCTGACGCAATCCGCCGGCGCCGCGTGCGCCTCATGGCAGCTGATGCACGTCGCCATCGCGCGAACGGCGCGGGTTTCGGCAACCGATTCGGCCTGCCTGATGTCCCCGTGGCAGGTTTCGCATTCCGTACCGACATCCAGGTGAACCCGGTGGCTCCAGGTCACGCCGTTCGCAATCGCATAAACCCGCACCCACGGTATCGGCTGTCCCGACGCCGCGTAGGCGTGCAAAGTCTCGATTGCCGGTCTGTCCCGCGCGATGACCGAATGGCAGGTCATACAAATCGCCGTATCGGGAAATGTCATCTGGATGCCGGGGTCCGGATTTACGTGACAGGCCTGACAGACCGGCATCACGGCAGTATGAGTCTGATGACTGAACGGCAGCGGCTGCTCGGGCGCGGGATGCGGGGCGATATTCTCGGGAACCAATGCTGCTGTTGGGCCCGGAATTTGTTGAGCGACAACCGGTGTTGCAACAAGGCAGGCCAGCAACAATGTGTACAACGCAATCTTGCGGCGACTCGCGGCGGTGCCCGTTGCAGGTGGGCGAATTGACGTGTTCATCGTCACACTTTTCGGGCCACCGCTGCCGCGATGCTGCTGCCGTGATCCTCGAGAATGACCGCCGCGGCATTGCGACCCGGCCGACCGGTCACCGAGCCGCCCGGGGCGGTGCACGCGCCGGTCTGGTAAAGCCCCGGAATCGGCATGCGGTATTCCGCCCAGCCGGGCACCGGGCGCATGTCGCCGGACTGGGCTGCGCCGTAGGCTGCCGCGTGCACGCTGCCCTGCCACATCGCCGGATTCATGCGCTCGATGTCGATCGGGCTCTGGATGAACCGGCCGAGGATCTTGTCTTCGGTCAGGTTGGGGCAAAACTGCCGGAAGTGCGCAAACACGTCCGCGGCAACCTGCTCCTTGATGTTGTCCCAGTGTTGCGGTCCTTCCTTCAGCGCATACGGAAGATTGCCCTCGAGCTTGAGCGTGTGGTAGCCGGCCGGGGCCCGCGTCGGATCCGCAATGCTCGGGCACACCACCTGCAGCGGCATGCCCTCGATCCTGAATTCGCCCGTTTCTTTCTCGTAATCGGAGAGCAGGATCCGTTCCGGACTTGCCATGAGCGCCGATTCGGCCGGCGCAATAGTGCTGCCATCGGCGAGCACGTATTTCGGCGGTTCCGAAACGGCGTAATGAAACGCGAACATGGCGTACTCCGGTTGCAGTAGCCGCACGTTCTCCCGGAACGCGTCACCCCAGAGTTCCTTTGGCGCCATGTGCACCAGGTGCTTGACGTGAATGGTCGAAACGACGCTTTTGCCGGCGTGATAGCGGGTTCCATTCGCACACTCGACGCCCGTGCACCTGCCCTTCTCGATAACCAGCTGTACCACTGGCATGTTGGTCTGAATCACCCCGCCATTGGCCTCGATGACCCGACCGAGGGCGACGGCCAGCATGCCCGAGCCGCCGCGCGGCATGGGCCGGCCATTCGTTTGATGACTGATCGCGGTAAACAACTGTCGACCGGTGTTAGGGTGTCCCGCCGGGATGCTGCTGAAGCGCCCGACCGCCAGGTGAAAGGTGCGGACGTAGGGACTTTCGAAAGTGGCATTGACCAGATCATAACCGGACATCGCAAACCTGCGACGCCATACATTGCTGTCGGGCAGCTCGGCACCGTTCTGCTGCGCGGCGTTGTAAGCCCGTATTTCCGTCAGCAGTCGCTTGAACGTATCTGCATCCTTTTTCGAGAATTTGGCATATTCAGCGTAGGTTCGTTCGACGTCTTGCCACATCGTGATCGACGCCTTGTCCGGAAAGGAGATGTGCATGATCGGATCCGGATCGATGTATTCCAGTCCGTATTCATTCAGCCGGAGTTCGTTGTCGCGGAGCAGAGGGTTGGATTGAATAAAGCCGTGCACCGAGGAGCAGAGATCTTGTTTGAATCCCGGCAGGCAGGCGTCAGCCGTCTTGCAGCCACCGCCGATAGTGGGTCGGCCCTCCAGTACCAGCACGCTGAACCCGGCTTTGGCGAGATACGCTGCAGTGATGAGACTGTTGTGCCCGGCGCCGGCCACGACAAAATCAAACGCGCGTTCGCTCAGTGGAAGGTTTGACGCGGCCGAGGCGTTCAGCGTTAGCGGGCCCAGTGTCGCCGCTTTGATAAAGTCCCTGCGGGATACCGACGTCATGCGATGCTCCGGTCTGTGGTTGCGGTCATTATGGTGACAGCAATCAGTGAATCGCAAGCGATTCTTTGGCGTCCAATCTCGGTCACCACCCCTGCGATTGCACACTTGCTGATTGTCCGATCGCTCGCGCACGGGCCCGGATCTACACGCGGCATTCGCGTGGTTTTTTCGCAACGATCTCTCCAGGAAAAGCGATCTGGCGCAGACTTTTTAACACCGTAATTTGACAATAATCGACAGTTCGCCAAATGTGTGAAGCGCAGCACAAAATCGTTTATGAACCTCGTTAGCATTCGCGCCTCTTGGGCAAAAGGTAGGACAGCGAAATGTTGCGTTTCTCACTAATAACTCTGCTTCTCGCGTTTTCGGCTTCGGCAAGCGCACAGGGCTTTGACTACAATTATTTATCCCTCGGCTACGGCAACGTCGAATTCGATGACATCGGCGTCGACGGCGATGGCTTCGGTGTCGGTGGTTCCTATGCCGTTAACGAGAGCTTTCACTTGTTTGCGGGTTACAGCAGCGCCGGGCTCGATTTCGACGTCGATGCCATGAACTGGGACGCCGGTATCGGCTACCACACCGGGTTGACGGACGTGATGGACCTGGTTGCGAGTCTGTCGTATGAATATGTCGAGTTCGACACGCCCGGCTTCGGTAGCTTCGATGACAGCGGACTCGGGCTCGGCATCGGCCTGCGTTTCGCAGCCAGCGACAAGCTCGAGCTCAACGCGGGTATCAACTATGTCGATCTGAGCGACAGCGGCGACGATACTGGCTTTGAAGCCGGCGGACTGTACAGCTTTACGGACGTCTTCTCACTGGGCCTCGGTGGCAGCTGGAGTGACGACAGTTCCTCTTATACGCTTAGCGGCCGTTTCTATTTCGATAAATAGGATAATCCGCGTGTATAAAAAACCCCGCCTCGCGCGGGGTTTTTTTTTGGGGATCGACTGATTGGAAGTACGGGGTAGTCCTGTCTTCGCGTATGACTACGCTAATTCAGGAATTACCCCGTTGTCTGGCTACGCTCAAAACTTTGTTAGAAGTTAATGCCGAATGTCACACCCCAGGTGCGCGGATCAAGGAAAGTCCGACCGATGACCCGTCCGGTCGCCAGCGCCCGGTTCTCACCTTTGATGAGCTCATCTGAAAGGTTCTTGCCCCAGACTTCGGCACTCCAGCGCTCGTCAGCCGCTACATACCTGAGCCGGGCGTCATACACGAAATAACTCTCCTGAAACATTCTCGCATTATTGAACTCGTCAAAGTAATGATCATCCTTGTACGTCCCGTCCATGGAAAAAGTAAACAGCCCGTTATTGGCGCTGGGAAAATCATAGGCAATGTGAGCATTGGCGGTGATTTCCGGTGAGCGTCTGGGCTGGTTACCGGCAAAGTCACCCTGCGTCCCCGGGTTGAGCGGATCTTCACCTACCAGGTTATCGAATTCGGCATCCAGCCAGGCAATCGCCCCGGACAATCGCAGCCGATCGGTGGCAATCCAGTCCACCTCGAATTCGGCGCCTTTGGCACTTTGATCGGTGAAATTCGAAAACCGCGTTACAAATCCCGCAACAGGATCCTGAAGTGCAATCTGCAGCTGAATACCGTCGATATCATAGGAAAAGGCGGCAATGTTGGTGCGTAAACTTCCGTCGAGCCATACGCTCTTCAAGCCGATTTCATGATTGGTTATGTTTTCGGGTTCGACGAAACCGGGAAAACTCGGATCTGTGCCGACCTCCGTCGTGCCCCCTGGCGCCGTTCCGGACTTGAAGCCCTCGGAGTAGGAGTAATAGACCATCATGTCGGATGCTGCAGCAGGGTGCCACTCGAAGCCGATCTCGTTCGTATAGTCGTCGAAATTTTTAGACTCGTCGAAACCGGGCGGAAATCTCAGATTTCGCGGCTCCGCAGGTCCGGCAAAGACCTGGTTCACATTAACGACCTTGCGGTCGTCGCTGGTCCAGCGGCCGCCCAGTTTTAGCGCGAGATTGTTCGTGAAACTAAAACGCGTATTCCAGAAAAAAGACGTCGAGTCAGTGTCGCCGTTACTGAGCAGCTTGACGCGCGGGTCCGTCGAGATGCTGCCATCCGAGAGCGTTCTCTCGATACCCCTGTCCGGGAATGCGCCGATCCGGTTGGCAAAGAACGCGTCTTCAGAATAGAAAAACACGCCGGCGATGGCATCGAGCCGTGCGCCCATGAAGTCACCGTTGTAGTGAAGCTGCAGCTCCTCGCTGAACTGTTCGCGCTGATGGAGCTGCTGGGTAACGGCAAATCCCGGATTCGACGACAGGTCGATATCCAGACGTTGATCGACATCGAGATCACGGTAGTTCGTGATGCTGCGGATTAGCACACGGTCGTTCAGCTGGAAGTCGAACGTGCCCGTTATCGACCAAGTCTCGCGTTGGTTTGACGGGTCGAATTCGAGAGAAACATTTCGAGGCCCGCCGGTCGCGAAGCCGCCTCTTCCGGATGCCGGGTTCGTTACCGGAAAACTTTCCTCCTGAAATTTAAATGCGAAAGCCCGGTCGTCTTGATGGCCATATTCGCCCGTCAACAGAAAATTCGTTCGATCACTGACATTGAACTGGACAGAGGCTCGGTACATGAGTTGATCCTGGTCATCAATCTCACCGCCCGTGAATTCGTTATTGCCAAAGCCGTCCCTTCTCGACGTTTTCCAGGCGAATCGTCCGAGAACTCTGTTTCCGCTCAGCGAGCCACTCAATGCGCCCTCGGTCTGGGCGAGGCTGTAATCCCCCACACTCACCCTGGCATAGCCCTCGAATTCTTCCGTCGGCTTGGCGGTTATCAGGTTGATCGCGCCGCCGGTCGTGTTGCGGCCGAACAAGGTTCCCTGCGGGCCACGCAAGACCTCGACACGTTCCAGATCGAACATTGCAAATAATTGCGCGGCCGGCGCGTTGATCACGGCGCCGTCAACATAGAGACCGACCGACGGGTCAATATTATTGAGAATGGAATTTTGTCCAAGGCCTCGCATAAAAAGTTGTGCGGTGCCAAAGTCGGTACCGATGGTGATCGTCGGTGCAATAAACTGGAGGTCCTCGAGCGTGAGTATGTGGGCCTCCAGTATCCTGTCTGCCGAAAACACGGAAACGGCAACGGCAACGTCCTGTATATCTTCAGCTCGCTTGGTAGCCGTGACGACAATTTCCTCGAGCGCCCTGGTTCTTGTCTCCTGGGCAGATAACGGAACACTTTGCCAGCCGGCGATGACCACAACGATAAGTGTGATTAGTTTTGGGCTATGGAATTTCTTATATTTCATTTCTTCCCCCTTTCAATAACAGAACGGACGCGGCTACAAGACAACATTCACCTGCGCTCATTCCATCAACAGGCAGACCTCGATCGCAAGAAAAACGGCGGTAGCGTCGACGTCGATACCGATCTCTGGTCCGGTGTCGGCCTTGTCGTTCAATTACCGCAAGCCTGGATGCCTGGGCTTATTGTTCATATGGCCAATTGCCAGTTGATTATAAACAAGAATTCGGCCCTCCGGCGTTTTTTTGCCGTGCTTATGGTGCCGTTTTGTGCCGTTTTGAAGGCCTGGCTCGGGGTCCCGGCCGGTTTATCGCAGGCGTTGTGGCAATATCCACAGTCATGTGATGGAACAGGGACCGGAGACATACGTGAATACACAGAACACCGAAGCGCGGCCCGTTATCGGGGACTACCGTCTTTACGATCGGTTTATGCAAATCGCCCGCAATCGTATTACTACCCGGCAATTCGATCCTGACTACAAAATGCCGGACGAGCATTATGAAATGGTCCTCGAAGCAGCGCGGCACGCGCCATCCGGAGCGAATGCCCAGCCCTGGCACTTCATCGTGATCCGGGATCCGGGCGTTAAACAAAAAATCGCGGATTACTTTGTCGAAGAGCAACGCTTTCGCGCCAGCCTAAAAATGAAATTTCCGACGCCAAACTATGCCGGCCTCGCTTCGGCACCTGGACTCATTGTCATTATCGCTGATTTTCGCTACGTCAAAGCGTTCCCCATACTCAAAAATGACGATTCCGATCTGAACAGGATGTACATCGAGAACGCCGAGCGCATCGTCCTGCAAAGCGTTGCCGCCGCCACGATGGCAGCACACCTGGCCGCGGCGGCGCTCGGCTACAATGTATGGTGGATTACCGCTATAGGGCAACAGAAAGCTCAGGAGGCGATGCGGCCGCTTCTGAAAGTTCCGGACGAACTCTCGATTCTGGACATCTTCTGTTTCGGACCACCGCTCAAGGAACCGTATAAGCGGTGGAAGAAGTCACCGGAAGAGATTATTCACTGGGATGTCTTCAATCAAAAAAACTTCATGACCGATGCAGAGCTCGACGTCTGGATCAGGGAAAAGCGCCACAAGGTCATGTACAAAGATGCCGCGAAGATCGACTGAACAGCAACGTAAGTAGACTTTGCGGCTGTTATCAGCTTTTCCGCGGTTCGTTTCGCGCAATCGAGAAAAAGTCGTACCAGGTCGAGTCGCTGCCGTCGCCCCAGGTTTCGAGCTTGACGTCGACAAGATAGGCACGACCTTCGCGCATGGCGGTCTGGCAACGCCTTAGCGCCGCGGCAATGTCGCCGGGATTCTCGACGCGCTCGCCTTCCATACCGTAGGTCTCTGCCATCTTGACGTAGGAAATGTCCGGATGCCCCAGGTTCACGCCGATGTATTTGCCGGTTTGCAGCATACGGCCCTCGTAGCGATTCTGGTTGTGCCGATTCGCCTGATACTGGCCGTTGTTAAATACGACGATTCCGATCGGAACTTCGTAGCGGACGGCCGACCAAAGCGCCTGACTGCCGAAATTCAGCGAACCATCGCCCGTCAGGCACCAGACTTCTTTGTCCGGATTACCTATTTTGACGCCGATCGAGGCGGCCAGTCCCCAACCGAGTATGCCCGAGACCGTATCGAAGCTGCGCCGCCGTTGCTCGAACGGTCGCGTATGATCGAACGTAAGGTACCGGCGAACGAAGATGTCGGCGGTTACGATCTCGCTGACGACGTAAGCATCGGCTGCCATGCGTCGATCGAGTTCAGACATCAGTCGCGTCGCAGCGATCGGCACATTCTCCCATGTCGGTTTTGCCGTGTCCTCGATAGATCGACGCCGTTTTGCCGTGTACTCATGCACCCATCGTCGACGGTCTCTTATGGCCGACGAGTCAGTGTTTCGCCGCCTGAGCTCTTCGAGCACGGCGGCCGAAGTGGCTTTGATGCTGGCTATCGCCGCGATATCGACGGGATAGTTTCTGCCGACTTCGGACTCTACGAGACTCGTGTGTATGACCGTTGCCGATCTGGATATCAGCGGTTCACGGGGCCGAGCACCGGTTTTGAACATCGGTGCACCGAGACTCCAGAATGCATCGATCTCGGGCACGATTGCCTTGTCATCCTGAAACTCCCCCGCATAGTTCGGGTGAGTATTCGGAAACACCGCCGGTATCCTGGTCGATGTCATGACCATCGCGCCAATTTCCTCGGCGATGCCGGCGACCTCGCCGCTGACCTCGTACCGGATCGCTTCGTTGCCGAGAAACAGCACCGGTAATTTCGCGGCAAGCAGCGCGTCGGCAATCTTTTGTACCTGCTCGTCCCTCGGCGCCACTTCAGTGGCCACCCTCGACCGTGAGCGCGGCACGATCTCGGCGACCGGAACCCGGGTTTCCTGTAAATCCTTCGACATCGTGACGAACGTCGGTCCACCCGGTGGTGCTTCGGCGAGCAAAAAAGCCCGGCGCATGACCTCGGGTATCGTCTCCGCCGACATCAGGTCCCAGGTCCAGCGGGAATATTCCTGCGGCAGCAGGTGGAGGTTTGCTGCCTCCAGGAATCCGTCGTGACCGCGGAAATTCGCGGACTGGCGCCCTGCCATGACCACCACCGGGATGTTGTCCCGCGAGCTGCCGGCAAGTTGACCCAGCGCGTACGCCGCGCCGGCCACGGAATGCAGTTGCACGATGGGCGTCTGTCCCGTCGAGCGCGAATACCCGTCAGCCATCGCCATCGCGGCGCTTTCGTGCAAACAGGTGGCGTACTGCAGCGCCGGACGGTCTACGAGTGCGTCGAGAAAGCCGACTTCTTCGGATCCGGCCAGGCCGAAAACGTACGGCACGTCCCAGTCGATCAGGAACTCCGCCATGAGTTCCCCGCCAGTCATGTTCTCGAGAACCCTTCCCTTTTCAGGTACCGCACTGGTGCCGGGGATTTCGGAGTCGTCGCCGGCAGCCAGGGATTTCGCGATGCTCACGGCACCGGCAACCGATATGCCCGCCCGGGTCAGTCGCCTGATAAACGAACGACGGCTGATCTGGTTATCGAGCAATAACCTGGAGAGTTCGATCATGTAGTTCTCCTCAGCTACGAGACACATCGCCCGCGATTTGAGAAAAAAATCCTACGCCAGATACCGGCACTTTGCCAATCTTGACCCTGAGAAGCACAAGCAGAAGTCAATCGACACAATTCGCGTCGCCAACATCGGCAACTCGGTTAATGTGTTCAGAGGCAATCTTCGCATGGTACCTTGTAGAAATGATTCCCCGAGGCTCGAGAATACAGGTCCGGCGATGAGCAAAGCCCTGTTGTCCGTAATACTCGCGACAATGCTGACCCTGGTCGCCAGCGCCGATGAGGTCATCAGCGTCGCGGCGTCGACCAAGGGTACGCTGTTCGATCAGGCGGGCACGGCGGTCGCGAAAGTCGCAACGAATAATGGCAATCTCAGAACGACTCTGCGTAATTACACCAGCGCCAATGTCTTCGTGCCGGCAATTGCTCGCGGCCAGGTGGACTTCGGCGTCGCGAATCAATACGAGGTCATGTTGGCATTAACCGGTCAGAGTTATTTCGAAGGCCGGCAACAAGCGAATCTCCGTGCGGTTGCGGTGCTGTTTCCGCTGCAAATCGCACTATTTGTGCAGCAGGACTCACCGGTCCGGCGCATCGCAGAGCTGAGAGGCCGGCCAATGCCCGATGGCTACGTTGCGAACAAGATAATTCTGCCCTTGGTCGATGCGGCACTGGCGGCAGATGGCCTTACCCGCGATGACGTGGACTCTCTGAACGTACCCAGCGTTGCCGCCGGCGCCGACGCCTTCATCTCGGGACGCACCGAAGGTTTCCTGATGGCGTTGCGTGCACCAAAGGTTCGGGAAGCGCATGCCCGGCACGAGCTCCGCGTGCTACCTATCGACAACACGCCCGAAACTCTGGCGGCAATTCGGCAGCATCTGCCGGTTGCCTATCTGTCGCTCGAAGAGCCGGGTCCTGCCAGCCCCGGGATCAGCCAGCCGACCTGGCTGATCACGTACGATACACTGCTGTTCGCCAGTACCGAGACGAGTGATGCAACCGTCTACGAGATGACCCGCGCCCTTCATGACAACAAGCAACACCTGGTCGCCGCGTCGCCGTCATTCAGGCGTTTCAGCCGCGAGGCAATGGCAAAAGATCTCGGTCCTCTCGAATACCATACTGGCGCTATTCGCTTTTACAGGGAGCAGGGGCTTTGGCCGCCGACGAAACCGTAAACGCCGTTGATGCCGGTCGGCGTTCCGGTAAACGGTCGCTTATCTGCAGCGTGCTGGCCTCGCTGATAACAATCATTGCCCTGGCCTGGGCAATGGACCTGTTTCAGTTGCTCGCGATCTATCTGTACCCGGCACAGATCGTCACCGCCGTGCTGGGTCTGGCAATCGCGCTCGCGTTCATTCGTTTGCCGGCACGGCGACACGCGATAAGAACCGATACGCCATGGCATGACTGGCTTGCCGCGGGCGTTGGTTTGTTCACGGCCGGCTGGATGTCGGTTCGCTATCCGGAACTCGTGGACCTGACCATCGACGCGCCGACCGAAGCGGTCGTTATCGGCCTGACGCAAATATCCCTGACGCTGGAAGCACTCCGCCGCGCGGCCGGCCTCGCTTTGCCGTTGATAGTCATTGCGTTCATTGCTTATGCGGTTGCCGGCCACGTCATTCCGGGCCCGTTCGCGGCACAGCAGACCAGCTGGAACGTGCTCGCAGGATTTCTCGCATTCGACGCCAATGCGCTACCCGGCGGACCGCTGCTGATCGTCTGCAACATCGTGATCAGTTTCGTGTTCTTCGGCAACCTGCTGCGCATAACCGGCGGCGCGGAATTTTTCTCGGATTTTGCCCAGGCTCTGATGGGCCGGTACCGTGGCGGTCCGGCGAAGGTAGCTGTTGCAGGCTCCGCCCTGTTTGGTTCGATTTCGGGCAGCGCCGTCGCCAATGTCGCCGCGACGGGCGTTGTTACGATTCCGATGATCAGAAAAAGCGGCTACTCGGCCGAGCAGGCGGGTGCGATCGAGGCGGTGGCATCGACGGGCGGCCAGCTATTGCCCCCGGTCATGGGCGCGGCTGCATTCCTGATGGCCGATTTCCTGCGAATCAGTTACGCCGAAGTCGTATTGGCCGCACTGATACCGGGCCTGTTGTATTACGTCTCGCTGTTCATTCAGGTCGATCTGCTCGCCGGACGCGACGGTCATGCAGGCCTCGACGAATCGGAAACCGGCCGGGTACGGGATCTGGCGGGCGGCTGGTTTTTCGTTCTGCCGTTCGTTGCGCTGGTCCTGGCACTCTTCGTCTTCAACTTCTATCCGCAAACGGCGGCGATCGTTGCAAGCGTGGTGCTGATAGCCGGCGCCGCGGTGTTTTCATACAAAGGTTTGCGGCCCAAGCTCGCACAAATTGGCGAAGCTGTGCGTGCGACCGGTCTGATCGCCCTCGATCTGATTCTGATTTGTGCGGGCGCCGGTATCGTCATAGGCGTGCTCGCCAACTCCGGACTGGGATTTACGTTTACGAATTCGCTGTTCCTGCTCGGTTCCGGCAGTCCAATCCTGCTGCTGCTGCTCGCCGCCGTGGTCTGTGTCGTACTCGGCATGGGCTTGCCGACGCTCGGCGTCTACGTATTGCTCGCAACGCTCGTCGCGCCCGGCCTTGTCGAAATCGGAATTGCACCGATCGCCGCGCATTTGTTCGTCATGTATTACGGAATGATGTCCATGATCACGCCGCCGGTCGCCGTCGCGGCATTCACCGCTGCCGGCATGGCCGGCGCTGATCCGATGCGAACGGCAATGACGTCGGTGCGAATCGGCTGGCTTGCCTACATCATCCCTTTCATCTTCGTTGTATCGCCGGGACTCACGATGGATGGCGACTTTCGCGTCGTCGCGATCACGGTAATGGCCGTAGCCGCAGGAATATTCCTGCTGTCCGTTGCGCTTACCGGCTATCTCTCAAGACCGATTGGCCTGCGAGGCCGCACGGCCGCCTTTGTCACGGGTGGCCTGCTTTGCGTTCCTATCGACTCTTTCGCACTCGCAGGCGCCGTGCTTGCGCTGGCCGCGACTTCTGCAACATTGTTGCTAACCGTCGAAATCCTTATAGCGGGCCGACGCGCAACACTGTCAGGGAAGATAGACTAAGCTCAGGGACGGCGCGCCGTCTGAGCGGCCAGGGGCAGCGCAGTCTCGTACTTGATTTGCCTGAGTGCAAAATCGGAATGGACCTGCGAGACACCCGACGCGTTGAAAATGACGTTTTCGAGAAAATCATCGTACGCGCCGACGCTCGGCGTGGCCACACGCAGAATGATATCCGCG
>Ga0224497_10000777_pt1 | contig 21406 bp, 15 predicted proteins | sample SF_Jul11_sed_USG_4_FD_167970 | JGI IMG/M metagenome (GOLD analysis project Ga0224497, IMG submission 167970) | Sediment microbial communities from San Francisco Bay, California, United States - SF_Jul11_sed_USGS_13 | ecosystem: Environmental > Aquatic > Marine > Sediment | place: USA...
CAGGAGTTCGATCAGGGAATAGCCCCGTTCCTCTCGTCCTTTCATCGCGCCGTCTCCACGAAAAAGGGGACATTCCTCATTTAATGTACTGAAACGTTAAATCAGGAATGTCCCCATATTTTCTATACGCTACTCGTCGCCGATGAACTCGCCGGTGACCGAGTCAAAACGCCAGCCGTCCGTGCCGCCACTGGTCAGTCCAAGAAGGCCAGTCGTGACCACCGTTACGGTATTGTTTGGGACGGCACCAAGCGGATTGTCCGGCAGGTCGTCTTTGAGATACGGACCGTACCTGAACGTCGCATCCGTACCGGTGCAAGCTACTCCCGCGGCGTTGGTGTAATTCCTGAGCTGCGCGATAAACGCCGGTTCGCCAACGGCGCCGACAACGTTCGCGGAGCCGGCAGGGCAACCTGCGCCTGTTGAAACGACAGCGCCCGGATAATCCTGATGCTGCTGCCGATACAGGTCAATCGCAGAGCGAATGTTGGCGATATTGGTGTCATAGGCTGACTGGGTTGCATCGTCCGTTGCAGCGGTGAATTGCGGGATAATAATGGCCGCAAGAATCGCCAAAATGATCACGACGATCAACAACTCAACCAGAGTAAAGCCACTCTGGGCTGTATATTTTTCCCGCGAAATCATAGGATTAACTCCGTTAACAAAATATTTTGTCCATTACTGCAATGATATCGACCAAGAGCCCAGATACTGTAGCGATCGGTTCACGTTTTTCGGCATTCCGCAGCCCGACTATCCTAGGACACGGCGTGCGAGAGCTTGAAAATCGGCAGAATCAGGGAGCTTACGAGCACGCCGACGACGACGCCCATGACCAGCAACATAATCGGCTCAGCGAGCTTCGACAGTGTGTCGAGCTTCTTGGTCAGCTGGGTTTCATAATAGTCGGCGATGCGTCCCATGACCGCGCCAAGGTTCCCAGTTTGCTCGCCCGTCGCAATCATGTGTTTTGCGAGGTCCGGCAGGAAGTCGGCTTCGGCAAACCCTGCGGCAACACCGGCGCCCGATTGCACTTTTTCCTCGATCCTCGTGATCAGATCTCTGAACACCGAATTCTTTACGACATCGCGGCACGCATCGAGGCTATCCATGACCGATACGCCGTTAACGAGCGACGTGCTGAGCACCTGTAAGGCCTGCACGAGATAGATCTGAACAAAGATGTCCCGCACGCGCGGAACGTGCAGTTGCAAATGATCAATGTGCGCCCGGCCGCTATCACTTGTAAGCCACTGTCGCAGCACAACGGCGGCGCCGGCAATTCCTGCAAGCAGCAGCCACCAGTATTGCCGCATAAAGTCACTGACTGCCATGAGCGCTTTCGTTGTCACGGGCAGCTGATCATAGATCGATGTGAACATCGACCCGAACTTTGGAAATACGACGACAAGCACGAACACAACCACGGCCAGCGAAAATACAATCAGGAAGGCCGGGTACGTTGCTGCGGAGACGAGCGTGTTGCGAAGCTCCTCGCGCTTCTTATCCATGTTGAGCAATTGCAGCAAGACCTCGTGCATGAATCCACCGGCCTCGCTCGCGCCGATAAGATTGACGTAGGTGGAGGAGAACATGGTGTCGTGCCTCGCAAGCGCGAAACCAAATGACTGGCCTTCACTAACATCCTGAGCTACCTGCTCGACGATGCTGCGCATTTGCGGATTTTCGGTCTGCTTGGCGATCGTTGTCAGTGCGCCATATAGGCTTTCACCTGTCTCCAGCAACAACGCCAGCTGCTCGGAAAAAAACATGCGATCGGTCGTGCCAGGCGCCTTTGAAAACTCGCGGAGGCGAAATCGTTTTCTGCTGTCCGCCTTATTCGCCGAGGTTTCTTTGACCGGGCTTGTCTCGACTTGCAGTGCCATCTTCGCGGCCCTAAATACTCGTCACGCGTGAGACTTCTTCGATCGTCGTGCGCCGCTCGAGTACGCGGGCAAGGCCGTCCGTGAACAGATTGCGAAAGCCGCGGCCGTGGAGGTAATCGCTCAGCTCATCGCGACTCGGACCCGAGATGATCAGCTTTTGCAGGTCCGGGTCGGTTTTCAAGATCTCGTGGATGCCCATGCGGCCTTTGAAGCCGGAGTCGTAGCAGTCGTCGCAGCCTTTGCCGCGCGACAGCTTGACGTCGCCCTGGTCCTGCCAGCCGAACTGCTCGACAATCTCGAGCGGTGCAAGAAAATCAGATTGGCAACTCGGGCAGATTGTCCGCACAAGACGCTGACCCACGACGCCGAGCAGCGCTGAGGACAACAAGTAAGGCTCGACTCCCATGTCGATGAGCCGTGTGACCGCACCGACCGCATCGTTGGTGTGCAAGGTCGAGAGGACGAGATGACCGGTTAGTGCCGCTTGTACCGCGATCTCGGCGGTTTCGCGCTCACGAATCTCGCCAACCATGACGATGTCCGGGTCCTGGCGCAGCACGTGCTTGAGGATCTTGGCGAACGTCAGACCGATGCCGCCACGGACCTCGTTCTGATTGATGATATCGAGTTGGTACTCCACGGGATCTTCGATCGTGACGAGGTTCTTCTCGATGCTTTTGAGGTGATTTAGGGCTGCGTATAGGCTGGTCGTCTTGCCGCTGCCCGTCGGTCCGGTCACGAGAATCAGGCCATGGCTGGAGTCCAGCAACTGCTTGAATATCATGAGGTTCTCGTCACACATGTTAAGCTTGTTGACGTCGAGAATCGCCTGGTTCTTGTCGAGGATACGCAGTACGACCTTCTCACCGTACAGTCCGGGTAAGGAGCTGAAGCGCAGGTCCACCGACCGGCCCTGTGTCTGTACCTGAATGCGCCCGTCCTGCGGCATGCGCCGCTCGGCGATGTCGAGATTCGCCATGACCTTCAGCCGTGATATCAGAGCCGGATGCAGTTCGACGCGCGGCGCCGTAAATTCGTACAACAGGCCGTCGATACGAAAGCGGATGCGCGAGTGCGTGCGAAATGGCTCGAGGTGAATGTCACTTGCGCCGTCGCGAACAGCGCGTTGAATGATCGAATTGACGAGGTTGACGACGGGGCTGCCGGCTGCGACCTCGTCAATCGCAGAATAATCGTCGACCTGCAGATTCTCGACGACGGCGAAGTCCTCGTCGACATCGCCCACCATGTCGAATTGCAGATCGTCAATTTCGACTGACTCGTTGAGGAGCTTGAAAATATCTTCCTTGCGGGCCAATACGGGCCTGATGACACACTGCAGACGCTCAGAAACTTCCTCTAACGTCGGCATATCCTGCGGCTTCGCCGTCGCGAGAAACAAGGAGCTGCGAATGCGGAACAGCGGCATGACGCAAAGACGCCGCGCGACGCTGTGTTCCAGGAGCGATGTTGCCGCCGGGTCGAAAAGTCCGGGCCGTACTCTCACGAACGGCACGCCCAGCTGCTCGCCGAGGGCACGCAGCACATCGTTCTCGGCAACCCAGCCTTTGTCGATGATAATCTGGCCCATACGCTTGCCAAGCCGTTCTTGCAGTTTGAGCGCCTCTTTAATCTTGGCTTCGGTGATCAGATTACGCGCTACCAGGATGTCACCTAATCGTGCACCCGGGCCGAAACTGATTTCGTCGGTTGGCCTGTGATCGCGTTCACCCTCACTATTCAAGAATGTGACGTAGTCCGACAGACCGGTGATTTTCGCGACCTCCGCGACAATGCTGTTATGCCCCGAAATCTTGACCCAGCCACCGAGCTTGATCAGTCGGTCCTGCAGGTCCATGAGGGCGGAGATGGCGAGTCCGTCGATAACCTGTACAGCCGCGAAGTCGATAATCATCTTGATTTCGCCGCTGTCGATGCAGTCATCGATGACAAGCAGCAGGTCCTGCAACGCTTCGTTGCCGGCCAAAGACGATTTAGGCGTTACGTGTGTCGCGACGCCAATGCGTACCCGGGTTATTGGCCCAGCCTTGGAGTCGGCTGGCTCGTTCATGCCGACGCGACGGTGACGTCGCCCTGCAAGCGATTCGCAATCTCGACGAACGGCACGGGCTTACCAATATGGAAACCCTGCACATAGTCAACGCCAATCTTCCGCAGCGTTTCTACCGTCGCCTCGTCGGCTACGTACTCGGCGATCATTGACAAACCCATGGTCCTGCCGATCTGACAAATTGCGTCGACCATGGAACGCGAAATCTTATCGCTGGTTACTTCAAGCACGAAACTGCCGTCGATTTTCAGGTAGTCGACGGGCAGCATCCTGAGATAGCCAAAAGAGCTCAGGCCCGCACCAAAATCGTCGAGTGCAAAGCGACAACCCATATTTTGCAGTGCTCCCATGAAAATGGTTGCTTCGTCGATGTTGGAGATCGCCGCTGTTTCGGTAATCTCGAAGCAGAGGTTGTTGGGTGGAACACCGGTAGCGGCGAGCTCGTCCGCGACAAATGCCAGAAATCCTTTGTTCGTCAACGACTGTCCGGACAGGTTGATACAGAATACCGCCCCGCTGGACGCTATTGATTGCCAGCATGCGCCGAGTTTTTGCAAGGCGTCGTGCACGACCCAGCGGTCCAGTAAAGGCATCAACTGATAGCGTTCAGCTGCGGGCAGAAACAGTGCGGGGGACAATATCTCGCCGTCTTTGTCAAGCATGCGCACAAGAAATTCGAAATGCGGCGGCTGATCCGCATCGACCAGTGGCATCACAGGCTGGCAATGCAGAACAAACTGGTCCTCGCGCAACGCCTCATGAACGCGGCCAACCCATTCGACCTCTTCGCTGCGTCTCACGAGCGCGGTGTTGTCCTGTTCGAACACCTGAATTCTGTCACGACCTCCGTCTTTCGCCGACTTGCAGGCGATCTCTGCGGACGCCATGACGCCTACGATTCCTTCTGATTCAGGGTTTATCGTCGCGACACCGATACTCGCTGATACATCCAGTTGACGATTGGCCGATACGACCGTCAATTCATGCAGCGCAGCGCGGATTTTGTCCGCGATGTTATGACCCTGATTCACATCGCAATTGCATAGCAACACTGCAAATTCGTCGCCGCCGAGACGGGCCAAATAGTCGCTGTCCCTGAGCTTGGCGCGCAATAATTTGGCTACGCGCCGTATCAGGGCGTCGCCTTCCTGATGTCCCATCAGATCATTGACTACATGCAGCTGATCGATATTGATGTGCAACAGACAGTGCTGCGTGTTCTTGGCGCGCGCGGTTGCAAGCGCTGCAACCAGAGAGGGCTCGAATCCGCTGCGATTCATCAGTCCGGTCAGTGAGTCATGGTGCGTGTGGATAATCCGCGATGCTTTCTTGGCCATGACCTCGAGAAGATTACGATCGCCATTGGAAAAAGTGTGCTTGCGTTTGTGGACGACAACGGCGATCAGGCCTATGGCCGTGCCATGGTTGTCGACTATAGGGCTGGCGAGCACGTTTTCTTCGCGCCCTGCGAATAATCGCTGGCGCTCGACGTCATCCGATTCATTGAGAACTACGCCCTGAATCTGGGACTCGACCCGATCGTAAATTTTCCCGCTCAGGAGTTCGAGCAGGGCCTCGGCGTTCACAGGCGCATGGCTGGCGTTGACGCTATGCAGGACAAGGTTACGGTCTCGGCATACGAGTGCTGCAAGGCCAACGTCAAGATAATCCGCGCAGTTGTTCACGAGGCGGACCAGCGCTTCCTGGCCCTCCTCAAGGTATACGACCTGATCCTGCGTCGAGTAAACGAGGTTCAGTTCCTCATAACGTTCGGTCAGTTCCACGGCGAGCTGATTGCATTCCAGCTGCAGCTCGAGTTCCTCCTGGAGAAATGCCAATGCGTCGAGGAACGCACGCCGCAACGAATCGGGCGCGGTCGACATCGGCACGCTGGGTTGCGTATGGTAACCGGCGATCAGATAGCCAAGCTTGCTAAATTGCCGTGACTGCACCGTTGCGCGAAACTCCATTTGCCCGTCCGGCAGTTGCCGACGCTCGACGCCCGGGCCGAAGTCTGACCAGTCGACAACAGGTTTGTCGTCGGTCGCGGCTTCGGGGTCACGCTCGTCGGCCGCTGTGGCGCAGAGCTGCCAGATCAGCTTGTGATGCAGGTCGCGAATTTCGAGCCTGTCGGCGCCCGGGAAAATGCGCGGCAGCAGCCGCTCATACTTGGTCATCGATAATGACTGCAAGAGACTCTTCTTCATCTCAGGTCCCGGTTTGATGCTCGGCACCATTCAGTGCGCTGTTGACGATCGACACCAGGCGTCGAATGCTGACCGGCTTTTCCATGAACGACAGGTTTTTGATTGCGCTTGTCCATTCGCGGTGTTCGAGCTCGGTCCTGGAGGTAAGGACGACGATTGGGAAGGACCTGTCCGGAAACTGCTTCTCGATAGCCAAACAAAGTTCCTTGCCACTCATGCGCGGCATATCGATATCCGTCACCAGGAAGTCCGGCGGCAGGTCGCATAATTTCAGGAGACACTCCGAGCCATTGCTGGCGGAATCGACCTCGTAACCGGCCTCTTCAAAACCGAGCCGCAGGACGCGTATGACTGGCGGCTGGTCATCGACTATAAGAATTCGTTTCATTGCTATATCGCCTGCTTAACCGCAGTCGTCTCCTTCCATAGATTGATGATGAATTCGGCGCCCTCCGCCCGCTCGTGATTGAGCGACAGGGATCCATGGTGCAGCTCGATAATCTGCTTCGTCAGTGCGAGGCCGAGACCGTGTCCGCTGATCGACCGCACACGATCGTCAGTTGATCTATAGAACTTGTCGAAAATCTTGGCTGCTTCGTCTTCGCTAACCCCGATACCGGTGTCGGCGACCCGAATCTGCACCGCGTCTTCCGTCTCCTCGATAGTCAGCCGAACCTCGCCGCCGTCACAGTTATACTTGACTGCGTTGCTCAGGAGATTAGTGATTGCGATGCGAATGAGATCCTTGTCGACGAGCACGGGGCTCATTTCTTTCGGCGCATCAAATTTGAACACGTAGTCTTTGTCAGACGCGGAGTGTCTTGCTTCCTCAAATGCCGCACTGGCAACGTCGCGCAGTTTCACGATGCTGCGGTCCGGGGTCAGGCTGCCGTTCTCGATCTGAGTCATGTTAAGAAGGCCGGTGATCAGGGTGCTGAGCCGGTCAACCTCGTCCGCGATGACGTTCGCCGCTTCGATGCGGAACTCTTCCGTCTTGCCGGCTTCGCCAAGCAGTGATTCGCTGTACATCGCCAGCACGTTAAGCGGCGACTTGAGTTCGTGCGAGAGATGGGCAACAAAGTCGCCTCGTGCCTGGCGCGCGAGCGCTTCTTGCGTTTCGTCGCGAAAAATAATCAGCGTGCCCATCGCCGACGATGGCTTGTTCGGCGCGAATAGCGGATAGGTCTTCGTAACGATCGACTGCTGCCCTACGGTATTGAGATTGAAGCGAATCGTGTCAGTGAAACTGCGCCCCTTGCCGTCTGACCTGTGTTTGGCCAGCAGCTGGAGAATATCCGGATTGTCACACCACTCCTGCGGCGACTGCGCGAGTATCACCTCGGGTGAAACGCCAAATAGCGCAGCGAGCTTCTGATTGGCGAACGTGATTGTGCCGCTTTCATCAAGGATAAGAACGGCCTCGGGCAACGTCTCAAGAACCGTTTCGACACGGTTCTTGCGATACGTCAGGAGCTTGGTGGACGTTATCAGTCGTTTTTGATTCTGTTCCAGCCCTTCGATACGTGATCCGGCCAGTTGGACGAATCGATTAAAGCGCTGCATGAAATCGCCGAGTTCGCCGGTTGCCGCGATTTCAACCTGACGATAGTTTTCTCCGTCGATCAAGCGGTTGATCTCGTTGCTCGCTTCACGGATCGGTCGAATCTCGCGCCGCAAAAGAAAGTAAAACAGCGGGACCAACAGAAAGACAGGTAGTGAGACTGCCGCGAAAAATGGCAGCTGACTCATGTCCAGGCCAAATGCTGGATACCGGTAGCCCAATCGAACGAAGCCCTGCAGGTCGCCGGCGGCGAGTAGCGGGGCATGGAATTCGATGATCTTGCGACCGTCGGGGGGCAGCTCGAGTTGGGCCTCACCCAGCCAGGCTGACGGCTCGGACGGAACGTCGACCGCCGGGACGATAAGCCCGCTCGCCACTACTTCGTTAACGCTGCGCCCGGTGCGATCAACGATGCTGACATAAGCAAAATCGTTATCCTCGGCGCCGTGTCGCAGCACCTGCAAGAATCCCTGCTGTTCACCGCCAAAAACGAGCTGATCGTATGGCACGCCGGACAGGGCGCGCACGAGGCTAACGCCCTGGCCGCGTATGTCGTCCAGGCGATCTGAATGCTGGTATTGAAACACCATGTAGGCAATCGCCGCGATTGCCGACAAAGAGGCGAGGACAATGACGAGCCCGATCCGGTCTGCTTTCAACAATGGCTTTCTCGCACCGTTACCCAAGAAAGTACGTGGCCTTGTGCCCGTCAGGGGCAAAAAGCCATTCGCACCTGTTTAATATCGACATAAAGCGCCCTTTCTTTAGGGCTTGCCGCTGGTCTGGGCCGAATCTTGCCCGGCGCGCGACGTCACCCGACGAGACGGAGTGGGGCCCTGCAAAGCCCGAGTTGCCGGTCCGAGCCTTCCCGGGCCCCTCAACTTTCTGCGGCAGTCGCCGATAACGTCCTTGGATTGTTGCGAATTCGCAGGGGCTGCCCAATCGCGGGGGAGCCCTGTGCGTCCGATGCGCGTCAGAAAATTGGGCCCTTATGTCACTCAGCAAGAAAACATTGGCGCTGTTCCTGGTACTCGGTATCAGCTTTTGTCTGGGCAGCTATTCGGTCCTGAAGCTGACGATTTTTCCGGCATTCGAGGAATTCGAGCGCAAATCTTCCGAAGAAGCTCTGCTGAGAGTCTCTCGTATGCTCGAGTCAGATCTGCATGCGCTCGAGATCATGAACATGGAGTACTCCCTTTGGGATCACACCTATGAATATGTGAACGGAAGACGGCCCGAATATGCCGATGAGAATCTCGACCCTGCCTACTGGCACAGCGTCAACATCAACCTTATGGCGATCTTCGACGCGCAGGGGAATAAACTGTATTCATGGATCGGTGATCCGATAGATGGAACAGACTTATCGATACAAGACGAGATATTGTCCTTTTTTGAACCAGGTCATCCGTTGATTTCGCATCAGACTGCCAACGATTCCCTCAAGGGACTGATCAGTATGCGCAGCGGTCTCATGCAGGTTGTTTCCTACCCGATACTTACGAGTGAGGCAGAAGGGCCGATCGGCGGAAGTCTGATAGTTGGCCAACACTTAACCCCTGCGCGCGTGCACGATTTCGGAGAGCGTGCTACAGCGAAAGTGTCTTTGGTCCAAATAAATGCGGTGGACACGCCGGCGCGGGTGTCAGCTTTGGCCGACGAACTGTCAAACTCTGACAAGCCCACGCATATTGAAACTGACGATGATTCGGTGCGTGGTTATCAAGTTCTTACCGACATAACTGGCGGACCTGTTGCCATTCTCGAAGTGAGCGGGCAGCGAAATATTTCGCAGATTGGCGCGCAGTCGATCCGGACGACAATGATCGCACTGGCGGTAGCCAGTGCTGTCTTTCTCTTAGCGGCGCTGTTGTTCCTGCAAAGGCTAGTTACCGCGCCCTTGGCGAAACTGACTAATCAAATACTCGATATTCAGCAGTCGGGTGACCTGCGCATAGATGTCGGCACCAATCGTACTGATGAAGTTGGTGTCCTTGCGACGGAATTCGGCGAACTGACCCGGAAATTGGGAGAAGTGCAAACGGACCTGGAGGCGGCGCGCGACGAAGCGCTGGCGATGTCACGGGCCAAGAGCGACTTCCTCGCGCGAATGAGCCACGAGATTCGAACGCCGATGAACGGTGTGCTGGGGATGACGGAGTTGCTGCGAGATACGCCGCTCGATGACAGACAGCAGCGGTTTGCCAAAACCATATATGAGTCCGGCGAATCGCTGCTGCTCATCATTAACGACATTCTGGATATATCCAAGATTGAAGCGGGCAAGATCAAGTTGGATATCGCGCCCTTGAATTTGCAGCACATGATCGAGGAGTGCCTTGATTTGCTGGCCGAGTCTGCCCACAGCAAAGGACTCGAACTCGTCTGCGCTGTTGCGGCTGATACCAACGTTTGCGTCAGGGGTGATCCGGTCAGGCTGCGCCAAGTCCTGATGAACCTAATTGGTAACGCGGTGAAATTTACCGATAAAGGCGAAGTCATAGTGCGGACGAGGGCGGCGCGCAGCTCGACTGGAGCAGCGAATTACCGGTTTGAGGTTGAAGATACCGGCGTTGGCATTAGCCCCGAAAACGCGGAATTAATTTTCGAGCCGTTTACTCAGGAAGACGACTCGAACACGCGCCGGTACGGTGGCACGGGCCTGGGACTGTCAATCAGCAAGCAACTGGTCGAATTGATGGGTGGAGAAATAGGTGTAAGAAGTACACCTGGAAGAGGCTGCACTTTCTGGTTCACAGCGGAACTGGCAGAGGATCAGGTACCTGCAACGCATCCACAGGCTAATTTACTTACCGGAAAAGCAGCATTCGTCGTTGACGACAATGCGACAAACCAGGAGATATTGCGACACCAGCTTGAAAGCTGGGGTGTGCGAGTGGAAGTCGCCGGTTCGGGCGCTGAAGCCCTGGGTATCCTGAAAAGTGGTGCTAAAAACGGTACGCAGTTCGACATCATGTTGCTGGATATGGCAATGCCGGGAATGGACGGGTTGCAGCTTGCACACGCCATCAGGCAAGAGGCTGAATACCAGCGTACTCCGCTTGTCATGCTTAGTTCAATTCCTCGAGCAAATATCGATCATGAACAGAGCACGACTGATCCGGATGACTGGCTGGCAAAGCCGGTGCGCCAGGCCCAGTTGTACGATACGTTGTTGTCACTATTGAGCAAGACTGCTGTGGACCAGGGCGTTGACAACACGGGCCATACATTAGAAGAGATTGCTTCCAATCACGCAGGCAACGGCCTGCGAGTTCTGCTGGTCGACGATAATGAGGTCAACCTCGCCGTTGCCAGGGAAATGCTGGGCGCCATGGGCCATCAAGTCACGGTGGCAAGAAATGGGCAAGAGGCCGTGGCCGCGTATAAGGACCACGGATTTGATGTAGTCCTGATGGATTGTCGTATGCCTGAGATGGATGGCTTTCAAGCAACCCAAGCCATTCGTGACTGGGAGGCCGAGCATGACCGAAACTGGAAACCGATCATCGCGCTGACCGCACATGCACTACAGGGCGACCGACAGCGTTGTCTTAGCGCAGGCATGAGCGACTATTTGAGCAAGCCGTATACAAAGCAGCAATTGAGTTCCGTAATCAGTGCGAACACACGACTCGAAACATCCAAAATCGTCGATAATGATAATGGCGTATTGCAACTGCCTTCGGCAGCTGTTGCGGCCGTCAGGCCGAACGCTAAAAAACGAATTCTCGTTGTCGAGGACAATGACGTTAACCAACAGGTTACTCGGGCAATGCTGAAGAGCCTTGGCTATGAGTCGACGACCGTCAGCGATGGCGACCAGGCGCTCGATGCAGTGGCGCGCGATCAATTTGATCTGATTCTAATGGATTGCCATATGCCGGTGCGAAGTGGTTATGACACGACGAAAGAGATTCGTCGGCGTGAACAACAATCGTCACGATTGAGGCGAATACCGATCGTAGCGCTCACTGCGGATTTCCTGGAGAGTAATCGCCAGAAATGTATCCATTCCGGGATGGATGACTATCTCAACAAGCCGGTTACGCAGGGGCAATTGCGAGTCATTCTGAATCGGTGGTTGGCCGACGAAGAGGCCGAAAGCCCGGCAGCATTGGTTCTTGATTCCGACGGGTTCAGTGCGTTGGGCGATTCCACAGTCCTGGCGAGTATCGATCAGCACGCGCTGCATGAGATCCGCCAACTGGACGCGTCATCAGGCGCGGTTGTGCTGCGCGAGATAGTAGTCTCCTATTGCGCAAGCTCGACCAAGCTGATGCTGCAATTGAGATCGGCGGTCGCTGATAACAACTCACAGCTTGTCGCGCAGTTGGCGCATTCACTGAAAGGTGCGAGCGGCCAGCTGGGCGCTACCTTGCTCGCCTCTCTCTGTGCGGACATGATTGTCAGTGCCGCGCAGAATGATATGGGGAAACTGGAAGCTCAGTTTGAAAGGGTGGCGGTAGAACACTGTGCCGTGCTGGCAGGCCTGGAGAAGGCGCTACAGAACATGGCTGCCTGACAAGAGCAGGCCTGCCTGCCGCGGGCCGACATGGTCTGTCTCCTGCAGGCTGGCCAATTCAGGTGGACATGCTGTGCCTAAGATAACCAGTGGAAGAATGGTGGGCCCGCCAGGACTCGAACCTGGGACCAAGGGATTCACTCTATCCAATCATTTCTGAATGGAGCGGACTATCTCATCACCCTCAACCGAATTGTTAGGGGCGGGACGCTCTAGCCTGTCATTAAGAACACTGAAGTTCCCAGGTAGTCTCTGCACCTTCCAGCGGTGTACCGCTGGCTTGGCTCAGGATTGCCATCAGCCGAACTGCTAAGGTTTCCCTGAATTCATCCCGTTCATTTCATGCCTTTCGGCACAAACGCACCTTTTTGATGAGTCCCCTGCTCTAACCAACTGAGCTACAGGCCCACTGTGTGGCAGCGGCATTCTAACAGAATACCCGTAAAGATTAGTCTTCTATGAGGAAGCTGCGCAACTGATCCGAGCGCGTCGGATGACGCAGCTTGCGCAGCGCTTTCGCTTCGATCTGACGAATACGTTCGCGGGTGACATCGAATTGCTTGCCGACTTCTTCGAGCGTGTGATCGGTATTCATATCGATACCGAAACGCATGCGCAGGACTTTGGCCTCACGCGGCGTCAGGCCTGCGAGCACGTTATGCGTCGTTTCCTTGAGTCCCGACGATGTAGCCGACTCGACCGGCGAATGCACGGTCTGGTCCTCGATGAAATCGCCGAGATGTGAATCCTCGTCGTCGCCGATGGGCGTCTCCATCGAGATCGGCTCTTTCGCAATTTTCAGCACCTTGCGAACCTTGTCCTCGGGCATGTCCATGCGCTCGGCCAGTTCGTCCGGCAGCGGCTCACGGCCCATCTCCTGCAGCATCTGCCGCGAGATACGGTTGAGCTTGTTAATCGTCTCGATCATGTGCACCGGAATGCGAATGGTGCGCGCCTGGTCGGCGATCGAGCGCGTGATTGCCTGGCGAATCCACCAGGTCGCGTACGTCGAGAATTTGTAGCCACGACGGTACTCGAATTTGTCGACCGCTTTCATCAGGCCGATGTTGCCTTCCTGAATCAGGTCGAGGAACTGCAGGCCGCGATTTGTGTACTTTTTCGCGATCGAGATGACCAGACGCAGGTTGGCCTCGACCATCTCTTTCTTGGCACGGCGAGCCTTCGCTTCGCCAATCGACATCTGCCGGTTGATTTCCTTGATTTCCGAAATCTTGAGGCGGGTCGCTTCCTCGACCCCAATCAGCTTGCGCTGCGCGCGCAGGACGTCGTCCTTGAGCTTGGCCAGGGTCGACGAGTGTTTGCGCTTGGCGCGAATGTGCTTGTCGATCCAGGCGAGATCCGTCTCGCTTTTGGGAAAGCTCGACAGAAAGTCCTTGCGCGGCATGCCTGCATCGCGCACGCAGATCTTCATGATCAGTCGTTCCTGGCTACGGATAATCCCGACGATACCGCGCAGGTTTCGAACCAAAAGGTCGAACAGCTTCGGCGCCAGCTTGATTTCCATTAGTTGATTAGCGTTGTCTGCCTGCGCTTTAACGGTTTTCTTGTCTTTGAGACCGTACTTCTCGATATTGGTCAGCGTGCGTTTATGCAGTCGACGGATGACTTTGACGCGAGCTTGAACCTCCTCCGGATCGGGTCCTGTATCGATGACTTCGTCTTCGTCGTCATCTGTTTTCGGCGCAGGGGGCTTGATCTCGTCAGGCTCGTTCGGATCGATAAACCCGACCACGAAATCCTGCATGCGCGTTTCTTCGGCCGCGACCGCGTCGGCCACAAGGAGCAGCCTGTCGATCGTGGGCGGGAAATGGGCCATGTGGTACTTGACCTGATTAAGGCCATCTTCGATTCGCTTGGCGATCTCGATCTCGCCTTGACGCGTCAGCAGTTCAACCGTACCCATTTCACGCATATACATGCGCACAGGGTCGGTTGTTCGCCCGAACTCGGCATCGACGCTGGCAAGCGCCGCTTCGGCTTCTTCTGCGGCATCGTCATCGTTGGATACCGCGGCGTCCGACAACAGGATCGACTCGGCGTCCGGCGCCTTTTCATGCACGGTGATGCCCATGTCATTGATCATGTTGACGATGTCTTCGATCTGTTCCGGGTCGACAATGTCGTTCGGCAGGTGATCATTGACCTCTGCATAGGTCAAAAAACCCTGTTCTTTGCCTCGGGCAATCAGATCCTTAAGCTGTTGGGCTTGTTTACTGCCGCCAATTGCGGCGCGTTTCTCGCTCAAGACGGAACGACCTCCATGTAAAAGATGCAAACAGAAAATTGTACTATTTTGACAGAGTCCAGACCAGAAATATCCCCCGAATCCAAATGTCTAGTGCAGTTGCCTGAGTTCGCTTTTTTCGTCATCGGATAATGAGCTAAGTCTCTGTTTTTCAATTAAAAAATCTATACGTTCCCGGCGGCCTGCAAGCGCCAGCTGGTCCAGGCAGGCTTCGAGCTCCGCAGCAGGGTCAAAATCCTCTTCGTGCGGCACTTCATTCGCGGCGAGCTTGCCGAGATGGCGGCCTTTATCGTCGTGTCGCCAGCGCTCCAGAAGTCCCGCTGTGGTGATATTGGGTTCTTTCTGTACCGTTTCAATCAGGTCGCGCAAAAGGTCAACGCCCGGGCGGCTAACGTCAGCCAGCTTCTCGATGTCCAGCTTGTCACCGGCCATCGGGTGATTGAGCAGCAGTGTGATCGCACGCCGCACGACAGATGGTCGGCCCGCCTTGAGCGTGCCGCGGCGCCGAGCTGACCGCCTGGTCTGGCCCGAATATTGATTGCCGGTATCCGCGGGTTGACCGAGCATCTTTTCGAGCCGTGTTGCCGGCAGGCCGACGGTGTCAGCCAGGCTGTCAACAAGAAGTTCGCGATAAACGCCCTGTGGGATTTTTCGAACCAGCGGTTTTGCGAGTTCTGCGAGTCGCGCTTTTCCGTCGACCGTTGTCATGTCCACCTGGCCTGCAAGTTCGCCGATCAAGAAGTCCGACAGCGCCACGCCATTGTCGAGTGCCTTTAGAAAGGCGTCCGACCCGAGCGCGTTAACAAAGGAATCTGGATCATGTCCTTCCGGAAGAAACACGAATCGTATCTGCCGGCCTTCGCGAACCTGTGGCAACGCATTCTCTAGCGCACGCCAGGCCGCGGCCCGACCCGCGCGATCACCGTCAAAGCTGAAAATCACGCTGTCGGTGAGTCTGAAGAGACTATTCAGGTGATCGGGTGTCGTTGCAGTGCCCAGCGTCGCGACCGAAAAGTCGATACCGTGTCGCGCGAGCCCAACGACGTCCATGTAACCCTCAACCACAGCAAGCCGATCGATTTGCCGCAGAGCCTGGCGTGCCTCATAAAGGCCATAGAGTTCGCGGCCCTTGTGAAACAGCACCGTCTCGGGTGAATTCAGATACTTTGGTTCCCCGTCGCCGAGGGCGCGTCCGCCGAAGCCGATCGTCCGGCCACGCGCATCCCGAATCGGAAACATGATGCGATCGCGAAAGCGGTCGTAATGCTTGCCGTTGTCCTTGCGGATGACGAGACCCGTCGCCAGCAAGCGCTCGGCGGCTTCCGGGGTCTTGCCGAACTTGTCGAGGACGTCACTCCAGCTGTCCGGCGCGTAGCCGATGCCAAAGCGTTTTGCCGTTGCGCCGTCGATGCCGCGTTTCTTGAGGTAATCAACGGCTTCGGAATGATCACGCAGGCCGTTTTGCCAATGTTGCTCGATGCTGCTCAGCAGTGAGAAAAGTTCATCGTAACGCCGTGCCGGACGGTCGCTCTCGTCCCGAGGAACGTCGACGCCCATCAGGCCCGCGAGACTTTCGATCGCCTCGACGAAGCTCATGTGTTCGTATTCCATGAGGAATCCGATCGCCGTGCCATGGGCGCCACAGCCGAAGCAATGATAGAAGCCTTTGCCGGGACTTACGGTGAACGAGGGCGTCTTCTCATCGTGAAACGGGCAGCAGGCCTTGAACTCACGACCGGCTTTCTTGAGCTGAATGCGCTTGCCAATAACTTCGACGACGTCCGCGCGGGCGATCAGATCGTTAATGAAATCCTGAGGAATCAGTCCGGCCATATTGATTTAAACGGCAGCTCCGAAGCAGCGGGTCTTTCGTTATTGTTGTTGTCACGACTAGCATAGTCGACCCGGCGCATTGCGCCAGTCAAGCGCAGTGATTAGCCGAGCCGCGCTTTTACCTTGGCACCGACAACGCCCATATCGGCGCGGCCGGCAGCCCTGGATTTGATCTGACCCATGACCTTGCCCATGTCACGAATACTCTCGGCACCCGTTGAGCTGATAGCCTCATCGATCATTGTCTCGAGCTCGGCTTCGCTGAGCTGTTCCGGCAGGTAATTGTCCAGAACGTCAATCTCGGCCAGCTCGATGTTGGCCAAATCTTCCCGGCCGCCTTTTTGAAACTGCTCCACCGAATCCCGGCGCTGCTTGACCATCTTGTCGAGAACCGACAATACGGCCGCATCGTCAAGTTCGATACGCTTGTCGACCTCGACTTGCTTTATCGCAGCCATGATCAGGCGCACCACTTTGAGCCGGTCTTTATCACCGGCTTTCATGGCGGACTTCATGTCCTCTGTAATTTTGGCTTTCAGTGACATGGGCACACTCCGCGGACACGGAGCAGAAGCGCTTGGCCTAATAGAGGCGCTTGCGCTTGGAGTCTTCACGCGAGAGGCGCTTGAGATGCCGTTTGACCGCAGCGGCTTTCTTACGCTTGCGCTCCTGCGTCGGCTTCTCGTAGTACTCCCGGCGGCGCAATTCCGTCAGGATTCCAGCCTTCTCACACGCACGTTTGAAACGCCGCAAGGCGGAGTCGAAATACTCATTCTCTTTTACGCGAACACTCGGCATACGAATCAGGATCTTCTATTCACACATAAATAAACCCGGCCGGGGCCGGGACTCAGCCGCGCATTATAACGGCAGATTCAGGGTAATTCCAAGCCCACAAATGGGGACATTCCTGATTTAACGCGTTAAATCAGGAATGTCCCCATTTGATCTGCAGTATTATCCGGCGCAAATGAACGTCCTGGGAATCGAAACGAGCTGTGACGAGACGGGCGTGGCGGTCTACAGCACCGAGCGCGGGCTCGTTGCCGATGCGCTCCACAGCCAGGTCGATCTGCACGCCATGTATGGCGGGGTCGTGCCCGAGATCGCATCGCGCGACCATATTCGGTGTCTTCTGCCTCTTGTGGAGCAGGTGCTGGGCGACGCCGGTATCGACCGGCCGGACGCCATTGCGTACACGGCCGGTCCGGGGCTTGTCGGCGCGCTGATGGTGGGCAGCGGGCTGGCGAATGGCCTGGGGCTGGCCTGGGGCTGTCCGGTCGTTCCGGTGCACCACATGGAGGGGCACCTGCTCGCTCCGATGCTCGAGGACGATCCACCGCAGTATCCGTTCCTCGCGCTGCTCGTGTCGGGCGGCCATTCGATGCTGATTCGGGTAGGGGGCCTCGGCGACTACCACGTGCTCGGGACGACCCTCGATGATGCGGTAGGCGAGGCGTTCGACAAGACCGCCATTCTGCTGGGCCTCGGCTACCCGGGCGGGCCTGCACTCGCTGCGCTTGCCGAGGAGGGTGACGATGCGGCTTTCGCCTTGCCACGGCCGATGCTGAACCGCCCGGGACTCGACTTCAGCTTTAGTGGTCTGAAGACGGCCGTGATGCTGCTGGTACGCAAGGCCAAGGACGAGGGCAGCCTTGCCGAGCGACGGGCCGATATCGCTGCCTCGTTTCAGCGCGCCGCGGTCGATACGCTCGTCGGCCGCGCACTGCAGGCTGCCAAGCGCGAAGACCTGGAACGGATCGTGGTCGCCGGCGGCGTGGGCGCGAACAAGCTGCTCCGCAAGGAAATTGCTGAACGCTTCGACGGTCAGGTCTATTACCCTCGAATGGCCTACTGCACCGACAACGGCGCGATGATCGCCGTGGCGGGTGCGCTACGACTCGCTGACGCCCATCAAGTTGCTGAAATTCGAGCTCAAGCACGCTGGTCGCTTGATACGCTGTCACCTCCAGGCAACTGAATCGAGAAGCAAGATAGAGGCCGTATGGACATTATTTTTTTGCATGATCTGAGAGTAGAGACGGTTATCGGTATCTGGGAATGGGAGCGCAAGATTCGCCAGACGGTTGCGATCGACCTCGACATGTCAGCCGACATTCGCAGGGCGGCCGCGAGCGATAGTGTAGATGACACACTCAACTACAAACTGGTCGCCAAACGCATACAACAGTTCGTTGCCGATTCCAGTTTTCAGCTCGTCGAAACGCTGGCGGAAAAGATCGCAGAGATCGTTCTGGCCGAATTCGACGTTGCCTGGGTTCGCGTGCGGGTTAACAAACCCGGCGCAATACGCGGCGCACGCGACGTCGGTATCTTGATCGAACGCGGTGTGCCGCCTGTCGCGAGCTAAGTAGCGTGGCCAAAGTCTATCTGGGTCTCGGCAGCAATATCAATGCCGAGGAAAATCTACGACGCGGCATACGCGAGCTACGCCGACGATACGGTCAACTCGACGTATCCAGTGTCTACCGCAGTGCCGCGGTCGGCTTTGAAGGCGATGACTTTTTGAATCTGGTCGTCGGTCTGGATACGGACGAGACGCCGCTCGACATCAATGGGCAAATCGAGGCGATCCATCGCATCGTGGGGCGGCAACGCGGAGAAGAGCGGTTCTCATCGCGAGCGCTCGACATCGACCTGTTGCTCTATGACGATCTGATTCTGCACGAGCCGCCGCTGCGCCTGCCGAGGACAGATGTCCTCGACTACAGTTTCGTCTTGCGCCCGCTTGCGGAGCTGGCGCCGGATCTCACGCATCCGGAGACGGGCCGCACATTGGCAGAACACTGGCAGGCGTTTGACGAACGAAGTCAGCCTTTGACGCCCGTGAGGGTTATTTTGTAAAAAGTGCGAGCAAAAGGGCGGTTTTCGCGGTCGAATAATGGGAACCAGGGCCGCGCTGTACGACCCTGGAGTCCGCTACCATTTGCACTATTGACCGTCGGCCACGCTCGCCGCAGGAGAAAACATGCGCAACGTGCTCGTTATGCTGATGTCCGCCTTAATCGTGGTTGCGTGCTCTTCCGGCAGCGACGGGGGTGGGCAGTCCGGCAACGTCGAATGCTCGAATCGGGGGCAGAAAGACTTTGTGCTGCTGGCGATGCAGGAGTGGTATCTCTGGAACGACCTGCTGCCGAATAATGTCGACGTGCGCGACTTTGCGTCGCCCGAGGAATTGCTTGCATATTTGAAGACATTCAGTCCTCTCGACAGCAGCGGACAGCCCATCGACGCGGCAAGAAACTTCAGCTTCATCGGCTCAGCTTCAGCCGATGCGCAGTTCTTCGGAGAGGGCAAGTTCGAGGGTTTTGGCTTCGGTTGGGAGCAGTTGGCGGCCGGCGACTATCGCGTGACGCGCGTTTTCGGCGGCAGTCCGGCGGCGAACGGCGGGCTGGCGCGGGGGCAACGGTTCCTCGAGCTCGGCGGACGCACGATTGCCGAGATCGAGGCCGCCGAAGGCTTTAGTGCAGCGTTCGACACGACGCCGCTCGACTTCACGATGCGCGAGACGAATGGCGATGAGTTTACGGTGTCGATCGCGAAAGATATCGTGACGATCGACCCGATACCACAGTGGCGTGTCATTGACGCTGGCGGCGGCCGCATGGTGGGCTACCTGGAGTTTGCGACGTTCATCAGCACGGCCGACCCGGTGTTCGACACGGTATTCGCGGCATTCAACGCGAACGGTGTCAACGACGTGATTATCGACCTGCGCTACAACGGTGGGGGGCTCGTTAGCACGGCGAACTTGCTCGGCGATTACCTCGGCGGTGACGTCGCCGAAAATCTCGTGTTTTCGAAGACCAACTTCAACGCCGATCGCGCTGCCGCCAACAACTCCATCGAGTTTTTCGATCGCCTTGCAAACTCGGTGAGTTTGTCACGCCTCGTCGTCATCGCAACTCAGCGTACGGCGTCGGGCAGCGAGAACGTCACTAATGGCATGGATCCTCACGTCGAGGTGGTCATCGTCGGCGACCGGACCTTTGGCAAACCGGTCGGCCAGGTAGGTTTCGAATTCTGCGAGAAGATTCTGCGGCCGGTGGGCTTCCAGATCTTCAATGCCGATGATTTTGGCGATTATTTCGACGGCTTGCCTGCCGATTGTGCTGCGGCTGACGATCTGAATATTCCGGTCGGTGATGCGACCGACCCGAACATGGTTGCGGCGCTAGGCTATCTCGACACCGGCGCGTGCCCGGTTGCCGCTGCGCCAGGCGGCCTGCAGAAACCGGCATTCGCCGAGCCCTATGCGCGGCCGGACCGGCACGGCCCGCCGTGGCGCGAGTTCGCCGGCGCGTATTGATTACCAGCCGATGCTGCGGCCGCCATCGACCGCAATGATCTGTCCGGTTACGTAAGCCGCGTCCCTGACAAGGAACAGGACGGCGCCGGCAATGTCGCTCGGATCGCCGGCGCGTTCGAGCGGGATCTGTTTGAGAATGGACTCCTTGGCCGCGTCGTCGAGATCATTCTCCGGCCAAAGTATCGCGCCGGGCGAGACACCATTCACGCGTATCTCCGGGGCGAGGTCCTTTGCAAGTGAGCGCGTCACCATGGCCAGCGCTGCCTTGGCCGAACCGTAAACAGTGTGATTGCGGAGCGGTCGCTGCGCGTGGATATCTAGGATATTGACGATCGCGCCGTGAGCCTTGCGCAGTTCAGTCAATGCCGCCTGCGACAGGAACAACGGCGCTTTGACGTTGCTTCCCACCAGGTCATCCCATTGCGCCTCCGTGATATTCCCTGGCGGCGTTGCGTAAAAGCTCGACGCATTGTTAACGAGAATGTCGAGCTGGCCACGCCAGCGCACGACCTCTTCGATCAGCGCGGGCAGAGCCGGCGTATCGATGAGATCGGCCTTGAATGCCGCGGCCGAGTTGGCCCGTTGCGCATTCAATTTTGCAACGAGCGCTGCCGCTTCATCTGCAGATCCGCGATAATGGATCGCGACGTCCGCACCGCTATGATGTAGTCGGGTGGCGATCGCAGCGCCGATTCGTCGTGCCGCGCCGGTGACCAGTGCCACC
>Ga0224497_10000778_pt1 | contig 21403 bp, 18 predicted proteins | sample SF_Jul11_sed_USG_4_FD_167970 | JGI IMG/M metagenome (GOLD analysis project Ga0224497, IMG submission 167970) | Sediment microbial communities from San Francisco Bay, California, United States - SF_Jul11_sed_USGS_13 | ecosystem: Environmental > Aquatic > Marine > Sediment | place: USA...
TTCAGCCGGCTCGACGGGCGCGGTTTTTGCCACGCTAACCGGCGGGCGGTCGAACAAATCCCGGCTGCGGCTGGCGGACGCCGGCGGATCCGTAACCTCAGTCGCTTCACTTTCGCCTTTTGACTCCAGCAGCACCGTGAGCTTCGAGGGCAGTCGCCCGATATCGGCCCCGGTGAGATCTAGCCAGGCGAGCGCAGCCGCGTGCAGCAGCAAGGATGCGGCGATAAATGCGGTCCAGCGGAGTCTTTCTTCGCTCGTCATGGCGCGTCAGTCGAAGTCGAGCCACGCGCTGAGCCAGAAGTTGCGCTCGGGGGAGGGGAAATACGAGAACGGAGACGCGAAATCGATGTATTGCTTATCCGTCACGTTGTTCACCCGCGCGGCCACCGTGAAGTCTCGATACTGATAACTCAACCGGAGATTGAACACAGTATACCCGCCCAGCTCTGGGAAATTGTTCCCGTTATCACCGATGAGGAAACGATCACTGATCGACTGAACCTCGGCATACCCACGCAACCAATCCGTGAACCGCAAGTCGACGCTAAAACGCGCCACGGCGTCTGCAACAAAGGGAACCTTATTGCCGTCGAGCCCGCCCGAGTCGAACTTCGCGTCCGTATAAGTGAACGCGCCGGCGAGCTGCAATCGATCGCTCAACCGCCAATTCCCCTCCGCATTGAAGCCCATCCGCACAGTCGATTCGAGATTCACGTTCGCCCCGGGAATAAACGGCGACGGTCCGACCACGGTTGGGTCAAACGCAATTTCATCATCGATCGGCATGTAAAATCCTACAACTTTGAAAGAGTGTCCATATAATGAATTCCACTCGACGCCCGCTTCCCAGGAGGTGCCTTTCTGCGTGTCGAGACCCACCGTACCGGGCAAAGTGAAGGACTGTTCGTCTGCCTTTGGGAAGCGAAAATTCTCATCACGTCGCGCGAAAATTCGCCACGATTGCGTCGGTCGAAACGAAATCCCGACTTCCGTAACGAAAACCTGATCATCCAAATTTACCCCGTTCGGAAAGTCCGGTCCCCCGAAAGAATCTACCGTAGTGAGGTTGTTTTGTACCCACGCCTTACGTGCTCCGAGCGTCAGGCTCCATCGTGGCGCGAACGGTATCACCGCTTGCGCATATATGGCTTCAACTTCCTGACGACTGCGGGTGTTAACGACGGACGGCGAGTCTAGATCAAAGTCTGAATCGCGCAGATCGACTCCGACGGTAACTACCGCCTCGCCAAATCGATTTGTAAGAACTCCGATGAGTCGGGGAGTGATCTCCACGTGCCGGCGATCCGAGTCGAAAGGAGAAGAAAAGAACAATCCGTTGGCCTTCACCTTTCGGTAAGCAATCTCACCCTCGAGAGACCAGGGACCGTACAGGTGCTGAAGCAGACCACCGCGCACAGCGTACGTGTCGGTATCGAGTAGGTCGTTAGCAAAGAATGGATCAGCCTGGCGCCTATTCGCCGCAACTTGTGCCTCGGTCAGCCCTCCGGGCAGGTCGAGATCTTCTTCAACGCGCTCAAAATCAGCGAACAGTGAGCCGCGGGCGTGCTCGAACTCTATGAGCCCGCTGAAGTTGGCGTAATCTTTTTCGTTGTGGTCCCGGTAGTTGTCCGTGCGGAGCCGCTCCCCTGATAAGCGGTAAGAAATGCCCTGCGACAATCGATTACCGAGCTGAAACCGCCCCGCCCGCCGATTATAACTTCCGAAGCTCACCTCCGGCGTCGCGACAAACTCGCGCGATTTACGAGTGACGATGTTAATTACGCCCCCAACGGCCTGATCTCCGAACAGCGACCCCGCGCTGCCCTGAACGATCTCGATACGCTCCACGTCTTTCAACGCAATACTATTTAGATCGGGGCTGCCGATATCCACATTATTAAGTCGACGGCCATCAACAAGTACCAGAGTGTTGCCATGGGCCGTCTCGCCAAAGCCGCGCATTCCCACCTGGGCCCGGCTTCCGTCGCCGAAACTGTCGAATACCTGCACTGCGCCTTGACCACGCAGAACATCGATGAGATGAGGTGCGCCGCTTGCTTCGATCTCCTCGCGGGTAATCACCGTAATGCTCGCAGGTGAAGTGACAGCGCTCTGGGGTGAGCGGGTGCCACTAACTACGACCTCCTCAACCTCCAGGGGAGACGTTTGCTGGGCGCCGGCCGGCACGGTGGCGGCGCACGCGAGAACAACGAGCGCCACGGGAGACAGGCGCATCGGGCCGCTGCGCTGATCGCTATGCGTAAACTTGAACATGGGCGATCTACTCCGCCGGCGCGCACACCCGCGCGCGCAAACAGAAATCACCACGGGAAATTGAGCAGACTGCGGGCCGTCGATAGGTACCCGCGCCGCCGCCCGTGGCACGAAGTCACCGCATCCAGGCCGGTCTCCGGGCTTGCGAGCGGGGCGCAAATGGTCGCCCCGGGCGGTTCCGCCTTCCCACGTTTTCGCGCAGTGGCTCGATGGAACGCCGTCACTCGCCTACCGTTGCGGGGGCAGCGCCGGAATGGCCCGATGTCAAGCGGGCGTCACCGGCTTCCCGTTTCACTTCTCGGGCGAACGCCCTCAAAGCACCTGTTGCGGCAAGCAAATCGAGTCTATGGCTTCGGATCGGAAGGTGTCAACGAGACAAAGCGAATGCCGCAAACGGACGGGGCTCAAGCCGTTTCCAGCGCCCGTTGCCAGGCGCGAAGCGTCTTTTCATTGGTACCGATTTGGCCGAGCTGGCGCGCGGCCACCCGGCGCCCGAGCTTGGCCAGGGGTCCGTTGACCGGCGGACATTCGTCCGGCGTCCTGCCTTTGCGCACCCATTCCGCGACCCGGCGCTTTTCCGCCAGATAATCTGGTGGCCCCCAGGCGTCGAGTACTTTCTGAAACCGCGCGTGGCGCCTAGAGTCGAAGGACCGATTCTCTCCGGACAGTTTTCTCAATGGATTCGCCGGATACAGGTCCAGGCAGGAAACCAGGCCCTCGGGAATAAAGTCGGCAATAGGCGAAGCCCGATGGAAGAGCTCAGGGAGCAGATGCGTGTGGGGTCCCGCCGGCGTTTTGCGCTGCGGTATGGGCGCAAAGACTTCGATCCGTCCGAGACGCGAGCAGAACACCCGCGGGGGGCTTCGGGCGATGATGACATCGCACGCTTCCCGCGCATCTGTAAACAGCGCGCGTCCTTCGAGGCGGCGAAGCACCGCAATGAGCTGCGTGTCATCGGTGCGGATACAGGCATCCACGTGGCGGAGCCCTAAGCCAAGGTCAAAGCGAAGCTGTCTTCGCCCGGACGCGTCGATGGCATCCGCGTCGGTTCCGAGCTCCGTCAGCACCCGGCGCCCGCCCATGGCGGCCTGATCTTCCGCCAGACAGAACGCCACCTGCTGCTGCCAGTACTCAGGTCTCCTGCTCGGTGACTCCGCCGCGACGGGCACCACCTCCGGCGTCAGCGCGACACGCATGGCGCCATCGCGGGTAGTCACGGTACGGACCGGCCCCTCACGGCGCAGTTCGGCTTCGCCGTTGCTGCGCATGAACTCGGCTATTGCGCCGGAAACGCCGATGCTGAAGCCGGACTCCGGATCCGACAGCTCTTCGTCGAGGAAGCGCTCAGCGCGCTCGAGATCGGTGGCCTTCATTTGGGAATGTTGTATGGTGTCTCGCGCGGACGGGGCAGGGTTCGCTCTAGTTTAAGGAACCTCAGAATAAGATCCTATGCCGTCATTCCCGCGGAACCTGTCCACGCCGAAGCGGGGGTTGGAGGAATTTGTGACCCTGTGAAAGCAATGCCCCCGCGAAGGCGGGAGCGGGAATCCAGTAGACAATTGTTTTGACTGGGCTCCCGCTCTCGCAGCAAGCACAGGGTTTTCACTTTTCAAGGTTTGTTCAGAATTTCCGTAACGCATATCCACGTGGGGCCGCGTTCATCCTCCGGCTGAACGACTCAACACCCAGGAGACAATCGGTGAAACTCAAAAACAAAGTCGCCATCGTGACCGGGGCAGCGAGCGGATTCGGTGAAGGCATTGCCAGGCGTTTTGCCGCCGAAGGCGCCAGGGTGGTGGTCGCAGATATTGATGCCAAAGGTGCTGCGCGGGTGGCGAATGACATCGGCGGTAACGGCAGCGCCATTGCCGTTACCGTGGACGTCAGCAAAAACAGCGAAGTGAAAGCGATGATTGCGGCATCCGTCGAGACATTTGGCGGTCTCGACATACTGGTCAACAATGCCGGCGTCACCCACAAGAACGGTCCGATGCTCGACGTCGACGAAGAAACTTTCGACCACATTTACGCCGTGAACGTGAAGAGCATTTATCTCTCGGCGCTGCACGCGGTGCCGGTCTTTCGCAAACAGAGCCACGGAATTATCGTCAATATTACCTCCACCGCAGGGGTTCGGCCGCGCCCGGGACTCACCTGGTACAACGGCAGCAAGGGCGCCGCCATCACTCTGACCAAGTCCATGGCCGCCGAGCTCGCGCCGGACAACATCCGCGTCAACGGCATCAACCCGGTAATGGGCGAAACAGGCCTCATCGGCAAGTTTCTTCCCGGCGATGACACTCCGGAAGCCCGCGCCCGGGTCATCGCCGGCATTCCTCTCGGGCGACTGAGCAGGCCCGAAGACATCGCCAACGCCTGCTTGTTTCTGGCTTCGGACGAAGCGTCGTTCATCACCGGCGTATGTATCGAAGTGGATGGCGGGCGATGCATCTAGTGTGCCGTCCCACCAGTAAGTTGCGATATATCGGCGAGCTAGCGGGTCGCCGGGCAAGGCGCGCCGAGGAGGAATAGCCGTAGCTATTGCGATGAGGTGCAACGCCGACCGGCGGCTCGGGAGCCGTCGAGATACGTAAGTTACTGGTGGGACGGCACACTAGTACCCCAATCAGGGTGATATTGACCGATTCAGCGCGACTCGACTGTGTCGGAGCCCTGGGCGCCGTCGCGGTTGCCGCGAACCGGCGCCGTCAACGACAATAAAAGCAACGACGTTCCCGTCTTACCAGTTCTGGAGGTTTAAGCCATGAAAAAATCCACGCGCCTTCGCGAAGCCATCATGGCGCGCCGCGCGGTGGTGGTCCCGGGCTGCCACGACGCCCTGAGCGCCAAGCTCATCGGCGACGCGGGATTCGAAGCCGTTCAAATCTCGGGTTTCGGCGTGGCCGGCGCCCTGCTGGCAAAGCCCGACGTCGGTCTAGTGCAGATGAAAGACGTGCTGGACACCGCCTGGAACATCGTCCAGGCCACCGATGTGCCAGTGATGGTGGACGCAGACACCGGCGGTGGCAACGCCGTCAACGCAGCGTGGGTGACGGAGCGCTTCATCGCCATGGGGGCGGCAGGCATGAACATCGAGGACCAGGTGTTTCCCAAGCGCTGCGGCCACATGGCGGGAAAGCAGGTGATCCCGGCGAAAGAAATGATCGGCAAGGTGCGCGCCTGCGCCGAAGTGCGGGACCGGATGGATAAAAACTTCGTCATTAACGCGCGAACCGACGCGTTTGCCTCATTCGGCCTGGACGAGGCGATCCGCCGGGGCAACCGTTATCTTGAGGCCGGCGCCGATCTCGTGTTCATCGACGCCATTGCGAAGCGCAGCGATATCGAGCGCGCGGTGAAATCAATTGACGGTCCGCTTTCTGTTAATCTCATGGACGGCGTCACCGGCGTAAAAACGGAACTGATTCCGGTGCCCGAGCTCGCTGCCATGGGCGTTGCCCGCGTTTCCATTCCGGTGGCCTCTGTCATGGTCACGTACAAGGCGCTAAAGGGTTTTTTCGAAGCCCTGCGCGCTTCACCCACGGGAACGCTTGCGGATCAGCCCAACTGGGTGCCCTCCTTCGACGAATTCACCAGCTTCGTCGGAATGAAGAAGTATCGGGCGCTGGAAGATGCCTATTTGCCGGACGCTACCGTGGAGAAAAAATACCGGGCTGCGGCCGGCTGATTGCCACCCATTGCTCTAATTCGAACAATTGAACGGGCGCGCCTGCGGTTATAGCGCCGCGGCGTAAAAGCTAGAAAGCGATAACACCCACATGCAGTCCACACTCACGACAAAAAGCATCAAAGGCGCGACGCCTATCGTGCCCCTCACTCCCGACGATCTAAAAGCCTGGCTCAAGAACGCCGAGCCCGCGGCGAAACGCTGGGTCGAGGCCTCCGATTTCGAAGCCAAACCCGACACCCACTGTCTGATCCCGGGCCAAGACGGGAAGATGGCAAAAGTGCTCTCCGGGATCCGCGACCCGGGCGATCCATTCTGTCTTGCGCGGCTGACGACAGCGCTGCCCCGAGGCAGCTACTACATCTCCGCGGAGTGGGATACGCCGGTGATGGAACGCGCCACCCTGGGTTGGGCGCTCGGCGGCTACCGCTTTACCCGGTATAAGCGCGCCGATCAGGAACTCGCCAGACTCGTGGTGAACGACGGCTGCGACGCGAAGCGCATCCAGGATCTGGTGGAGGCCGTTTTCCTGATTCGCGATCTCATTAACACGCCGGCCGAAGACATGATGCCGGAACATCTCGCCTACGCGGTCAAGGATCTCGCGGCTGAATTCGACGCCGTTGTCAGCGAAACCGTCGGCGATGCACTGATTGAGGAAAACTATCCGGCGATCCACGCGGTCGGCCGCGCCAGCGTGCACGAGCCGCGGCTCATAGACTTGCGCTGGGGCAATCCGGATCGTCCGAAGGTCACCCTGGTAGGCAAGGGCGTGTGCTTCGACACCGGCGGACTTGATCTCAAGGGCGCGAACAACATGCGCTTGATGAAAAAAGACATGGGCGGCGCCGCCCACGCCATCGCCCTCGCCCGGCTGGTCATGAGCGCAGGATTACCGGTGTGCCTGCGGCTGCTCGTGCCCGCGGTGGACAACGCCGTGTCGGGCAGCGCCTTTCGCCCCGGGGACGTGCTGGCGACGCGCAAGGGGCTCACTGTGGAGGTGGACAACACCGATGCTGAAGGCCGCCTGATTCTCTGCGACGCTCTGGCGGAAGGCGCTAGCGAGGCGCCTGATCTCATGATTGATTTCGCCACCCTCACCGGCGCGGCGCGGGTTGCACTGGGCACTGACGTACCGGCGATGTTTTGCAATAACGACGCGCTGGCGGAGAACCTCCTGCGCGCGTCAGAAGAAATACACGATCCCGTCTGGCGCCTGCCCCTTTATGCGCCCTACAAGGAACTCATCGAGAGCACGGTCGCGGACATCGTCAACTCCGCTTCGCGGCCCTTTGGCGGCGCAATCACCGCGGCGTTGTTTCTTGACGCTTTCGTCCCCGCCGCCATTCCCTGGGCGCACTTCGATCTCATGGCGTGGAGTATCAAGTCGCGTCCGGGCCACCCGGAAGGCGGGGACGCCATGGGCTTGCGGGCGGTGTTCGAATATCTGTGCAATCGCTACGACCACGCCTGATCCCCGCGCCGCTCGGTCGTTGATAATCGGGCTCGCTGAAGACAGAACGGTAGAGTGCTCGTGCATGTCATGACTCATGTTCGTCTGGGCGTGATCTCTTGGCTGCTGCTGTGCGCCCAGGGCTGCACAGTATTCGACGCGGGCAGCGAACTTCCGCTTAGCCAATATCACCGCGTTCATTCCGGCGCAGAGGCGCTCGATTTCGATCCCACCTCCAGCATACTGGCCTCCGGCGGCTGGGACGGCGACGTGGCGCTCTGGCGTCCTGAACAAGCGAAGCCGCTGCTGGTCTTTCAGGCCCACGACAGCTTCGTGCAGGACGTCGCCTTTGCACGGGACCGACTGGTCACCGCGGGATTCGATGGCCGGCTCAAGCTGTGGAATAAAGCAGGCGCACTGGTGGCTGAGCGAGACACGGGCACGCCCATCGACAAAATGGTCGCCATGGGCGATCGCGTCGTGACCGCGCAACACGATGGCGTTTTACGCTTCTGGCGCTTGCCGCAGCTCGCCCCCGATGGCGAATGGGTGCTTCACTATGGGCCCATTGCATCGCTTGCCGGGCATGGCCCCGGCGGACGTATCGCATCGGGCGGCTTCGACGGCCGGGTTTTCCTGCTGAGTGGAAACGAGCCACCCCGAGAGCTCGAAGCGCCGCCCAGCAACGCGCGCAGTCTCGCCTTTGATCAAGACGGTGATCGGCTCTATGGCGGCGGCTGGTTCCGGTTGTTTCGCTGGGATCTCTCAAACGGCAGCCTCGAGGTCATGAACACGGCGCACTGGGGCGTGATTTCGTCCCTCCAATACACACCCCGCGAGCGCGCAATCGCGAGCATCAGCCGGGTCAACGACAGCTCGGTGCTTTTTCTCGATCCGGATACCGGGAAGACCCTAAGAAGCTTACGCCGACACCCGGTCTGCGGCACAACACTCGCGGTTTCACCCGACGGCCGATATCTCGCCAACACCGGCGACGACGGCCTCATCCGAATATTCGATCTCGACAATCCACCGGCTCGCTGATTTACGCCGCCTGCATGCGGCGGCCGAAATGCGATGAGTCACCCTAAGCGGGCTCCTGGCCCTTCTGGTCTTCTGTCCCGAACGCGTGGCGCCATTCGTCGAGAAACGCGTCAATCGCGGCGCGCGCCGGCGCGCATGCCGGGCCGAGAATTTGCGCGCGCAGGTAAATGATCACCAGGGTGTAAGCGGTAAGCTCCGTGTGCGCGTTTCTTCTTCGGGCTTCCCGGTGAAGCCTACGGAAATGATCCAGCGCGCGTTGCAGACAAGCGAAATCTTCTCCACAGCTGATTTCGGCCTCGCGGACTTTCTGCTGGGTCAAGAAGGCGATGTCGCGAACCAGCTCCGATCGATAGCTCTCCCGCGCGTTTTCAATCACAGCAGGCGCGTCGCGATTGAGGTGGCGGATTTCTCGTGCCTTGCTGTCGAATAGTCCAAACATAATTTCTGACAGAAACGCTGGCCGGAAAAGTGTACAGCATTATTCCTAAGTGGCGCCGGAAATGTCCAAGCGCGCCAGCTGTCGATCGTGAACGCGGCGAAGCAGCAGTAACGAGGTCAATGCTCCTGACAGCGCCAGGAACATGTCCCACTGGGTATCCCAGTTATCGCCCTGGGTGCCGAGAAATTCGTCCGCCGCTTCGCCACCGAACACCGCCGCCCACCACTCGATCAATTCGTAAAGCGCGCTAAAGGCAAGACAAATGGACACCACAATAAAAAACAGCCAGGGCCCGGACTTGAGCGGTGAGCGCCGGATCAGAATCTCCCGCGCCAGCACCGCAGGAATAAATCCCTGGGCGAGATGTCCTAAGCGGTCATAGTGATTGCGCTCGAAGCCGAAAAGGTCCTGAGCCCAGAATCCAGGGGGCGTTTTCGCATAAGTGTAATGGGCGCCCAGGATCAAGATCAGCGCGTGAATTACCAGCAGGCGGTAGAGCAGCGGCGTCAGCGGAAAGCGTCCGCGGGTGGCGAGAATCAGAGGCAGGCCGATGAACACCGGCGTGATTTCCATAATCCAGGTGAGGCGGTCAGCGGGATCTAGTCCGGAGAGGAGCGACGCGCAGACAACCACTAGGAGCAACGACCCGCCTTCCCCACGGCTCAGACCCGCTGCGCTCACTCCAACCGATCCTCTGCCGTCATGATCCAAATATGGACCAAACCGGTACTCAATAGCGAATGACCGAGGGACTCAGTCGGGAACCCGGATGGTGCCACGCGCATACATCACGGCGCGACCGGATATGTGTACCCGATCGCCTCGGATTTCGCACCTCAGCCGCCCGCCCCTTTTGGATACCTGCTCCGCGTCCAGCGGGTTTTTTCCCAGCCGCTCCACCCAATAGGGGGCCAACGTGCAGTGCGCCGAACCGGTAACGGGATCCTCGGCGATGCCGACGCCGGGGGCAAAAAAACGCGAGACGAAGTCAACGCGATCGCCCGGAGCGGTGACGATAACTCCGTGAACGCCGAGCGACTTTACCGCCGGGATATCCGGCGTGAGTCCGCGAATGGTTCGCTCCGTATCAAACACGACGAGATAGTTTCCAGCGGATTCGAACACCGCCGCGGGTACCGCTCCGAGAGCCTCACCTGCTTCCTTTTCCCGCGGCACGGGCTTGAGCGGCCGAGCGGGGAAGTCCATGGTCAGAAGTTCTCCGGATTTCTTCACCACAAGCGTCCCGCTTCGGGTCTCGAAACGCACTTCTTGGGATTCGCTTGCCGCCTCGTTGAGCAAATAGTGTGCGGTTGCCAGGGTAGCGTGGCCGCAGAGGTCGACCTCCACGGCCGGGGTGAACCAGCGCAGACGATAGCGCCCGTTCTCGGCGACGAAAAACGCGGTTTCGGAAAGGTTGTTCTCGGCGGCGATGGCCAGCATGGTTTCTTCGTCAAGCCATGTTTCAAGTGGGCAAACCGCTGCCGGATTGCCGGCGAACAGCCGGTCGGTGAAGCTGTCGAAGACGAACAAGGGGATCTCACGCATGGCGTCGGCCTCCGTGACGGGCGTGACGCACAGGGTAGCAATACGCGGCAACGCGCTGTACCCGACAATCGGCTGAACGCTGACGGCAGAATGTCAGAGCAGCAGACTGTGTCCGGGATCAGTTGCCCAAAATTCCCTTGAGCAGCTCCTTGGCTTTTTCCTTGACCTCGCCCGCGGAGGAACCCGTTCCGCCCTGCGTCGCCGAGCCGCCGATCTTTTCCTGGATAATTTCTTTGACTTTGGATTCAGCGAGGCCTTTGCCCAGCGCTTCCGCGTCGAGCGCATATTTTGGCTGAGCAAACGTGCCGCTGACCTTGATGGGGATAGTCACGCCGCTGAGCTCGGTCAACTCTTTTCCGCCCTGGCCTTTGGAGGTTCCGACGATCTTGGCCTGCACGCGGTAATCAATGGTCTCCGAGGGCAGGTCCGCTTGCCCCGCGCCGGTTATGCGCAGTAGCGGAGACTTGGCCAACAGGTCCTGATTCTTGGCCAGGCCGTTGGTGAACGTCACCGTGCCGGTGAGCTCGGCAAAGTCCGTCTGCTCGGGTTCGTCGCTGGGCGGCAGCGTCTGGCCTTTTAATTTGGCGCGGGATTCGCGGATCATGCGGCCGATGTTGACGCCCTTTACCGCACCGTCGAGTAATTTGAACGCGGCGTTCCCGTTAAGAGTCCTTTTGACGCTATCCGGCTCCGTTCCAATGGCGCTGATCTGGATGGAAACATCGCCTTTGCCGGTGAGCTTTTCCTCTCCCTGGAGATCTTTCAGCAGCGGCCCCGCCTGGATCCCGGTGAGCTTTTCATTGAGAGAAATCTTCGGCTTGTCGCCTCGCGCGTCGAGCTGAATGTTTCCCGCATAAACGCCTTCGTAAAGCTTAGCGCTCAAGGGGTTCACCTGGATGAGTCCATTTTTAGCCGTGATGCTGGCGTTGAAGTCGCTGACGTTGAGCTTGGCGACTTTGAATTTTGCCGCCGCCAGCTTGCCCACCACGTTGAGGGAGCGAAGAGTCTCCATGGGCAGCCCAGCTGCCGACGACGCAGCCGCGCCGGGCGTTGCGGCCACCGCGGGCTTGCCTTCCTTCGGGGGCGGCAGGTATCGGTCCGCGTCCATCTGGTCAAGACCAAAGCTGAATCCTATGGCCGGATTGGCGAAATTCTGCACCAGCACCTCGCCCTTCAGGTTCGAGTCGTCGAGCTTCATGGTGATCGGCGTGACCGCAAGACTGTTGTCGGTGCCGCTGATTTTCGCTTCCAACGAGGCGTTTGCGAGTACGGAGGAGTCTGCGGTCTCGATCTCGCTCTGACCCAGATTCTCGAGCATGGTGCGGGGGTTGAAGTCGGGCACTTGCAGCGTGCCCGAAAACTTCGGGCCCTCTGTCGTCAGCTGGCCGCTCAGCGTGAGGTCCGCCTCCACGCCGAGAGTATTGAGCTTGAGGCTGTTGACGCGGAACGATTGCTGCTTTCCATCCAAGACCGCGTCGGTAAAAAGGCTCAACTCCATCTTTCCTCCAGGAATCTGCTCACCCTGGAACCCCGCAACCATGTTGAAACCGATGGCTCTGAACAGCTGTGTATCCGGATTCATCTCCAGCTGGCCCGCGCCTTCAATCCGGCCGCTCATGGGCGGCTCAGTGCTTTGCACGTCAAGGCCGACGCTCACGTCCACCGGCTTGCCAGGATTGAGGGCGCCGGTTTCCAGGCTGAAATTGCGCACCGTGTATTGCTGTCCCGCCTGTGCATCGCTCCAGCTGATATTTGCGTTTTGAATGTCCAGGCCGCCGATAGCAAAGGCCGCGAGCTGCGGCGCCTTGCCGGGCTCCGCCGGCTGACCCGACTCGCTGCCGCCCTTGATGAGATCGTCCCAGTTGGTTGCACCCTTGGCATTTTTTTCCAGGTTGAGGTGGAGTCCGTGAATCTCCAAGGTATCCATCACCACCTTGCGCTGGAGAAGTGGAAACAGCTTGAGGCGGATAGCGACTTTCTCCGTGGAGGCAAATACCGGCGCTTGGAAACCGGGCGCGTTTCCGAGCTCGACGCTTCCCATCTGGAATCCTAGCCATGGAAAATACGTCAGCAGGATATCTCCTTCGATTTTGAGCTGGCGGCCGGTCTGATCTTTGACCTTGTCCGAAATCTCGTCCTTGTAGTCGTTGGGGTCGATCAGCAGCGTCACGATGACGATGACGCCTACCACCAGGGCTACGGCCACGGCGACGATGACGCCTAAGCCTTTCAATATGCTCTTCAATGTGCTGCTCCGTTAATACTTCTGGCCTGGCAACTCGAACCGGAAGGTTCCAATCGCTTTATTGAATGACCCGGTCAAATGCCGAAGGAATTTACCTTGTTCGGGGACGACGAGCCGGAAAAGTTCCGCGCGGCGATCCTGCCACGCCGCCCCCGTCATTCCAATCGCGGTGGAAAAACCATGATTAATCAATGGCTCGAGTGAAACGACGGCGTCAGAGATCGATGCTTATCCGCAGGGGCTGGTGATCGGAGCCGGTCGCCTTGTTATCGATATCCACGCTTTTTATGCGCTCGCGAAGCGCGGCGCTGACGAAGCAGTAATCGAGCCGAACCGGGCGCCCGTAGATTTCCGCCGTGACGCCCTCGCTGGCGTCGTGGCCAGTCTCGACCCAGGCATCGACGAAGCCTTCCGGGTTGACTACACGCCCGCCGTAGGGAGAAACGGGGCCGGCAAATCGCGCGTACTCCGCCGAATCCGGCTCGAAGTTAAAGTCACCCATGAGCACGGCATTAGCCGCCATGGCGGGGGGCATTCCGTCCTGGGTCCATTCCTCCTTGAGTCCGCCGCCGGTGAGCGCCGCTCCCTCCACCAGGGCGTCGCGATGGATCTCCAGCAGTCGCTCTACCTGAGGCATGCGGGTTTCCGCCGCGAGGTGCGTTAGGTGCACGGAATAAAAACGCAGCGGGCCTTGCGACGTGTCGATGACGCCCTCAACCGCATTGCGTTGCAGGCTCATGGGTCCGAGGCTCGCGTACTTCGGCAGCAGGTGGTTGCGCGAAGAAAGGATCGGCGACTTGGATAACAGCATATTGCCGAACTGACGGCGCCGGTTGGCGTGCTGGTCAACGCCTGGCGGACTTTCCACGTGCAGGTTGACCCCGGCGCCGTACACCCAGTAATAATCGCCGAGCAGCCGGGCGATCTCCGCCGGCTGATCCATGTGGCTCGAACGCGACCAGTAACGCTCCACTTCCTGCAGGGCGATAACGTCGGCGCCTTCGATTTCCCCGACAATACGTTCCAGATCGAAGTTCTCGTCCTTACCGCGGCCGTATTGGATGTTGTAGGTAATGAGCTGCATAGATTGAAACCTGAATTTTGACGATCAACGAAGCCCGCTGTAGGAGCGAGCTTGCTCGCGATTCCTTAGATCAGGCTGCTCGAAGGGAAACGTATTGTGACATGTAACAATTGATTAGTGGGTCTGGTGACGCGTGATGCGTAACGCGTGACGCGAACGCTACTACCGATATACGACATACGATATACGACATACGACATACGGTCTCCCCTAATCCAAACTTCCCACCAGCGCTTTTCTGAAGCGGCTCTTGAGCCAGGTGCCGTCGCGCTCCGGGAGCACCATGGGAAGCTTCGCGTCGTTGACTTTGACGCAACAGAATACCGGGCCCGACGATTGGTAGATCTTCGGGCTGAAGTCGTTCAGCGCCTTAATCGACCTAATGGTCGCTGTCAGCGGAAATCCGGCCGATGCCGCTATGCCGGCGAGATCGACGCCGTGGTGCGTATGCGTTGCCTGCATGCCGGTCTCACCATAGCGCTCGTTGTCCATGACGATGACGCTCAGATTTTTCGGACGCTGCACCGCAATGGTTGCCAGCGCACCCAGTCCCATGAGCATTTCGCCATCACCCGTGATCACCAGAACGCGCCGCTTCGGCTGCGCGATGGCGAGCCCGAGCGCGATCATGGCGGCGCCGCCCATGCCGCCCCAGACGTAAAAGTTCTTTTCGCTGTCTCCGGCGGCGGCGGCGTCCCAGCAGGGACTGCCCAGTCCAGTGATTAGCAGCGCGTCGCCGCGCTGTTTCAGAATCCGCGCTACGGCATCGCGTCGATCGAGTTTTTTCGACTGCCTGGGCATTCCGGTTACTTCCAAACTTTATAGCCGATGACCCGCTGAGAAATGAGCACGGCCACCGAGCGATAGGTACTAAAGGCAAGCGTCATCGCCGCAGCAACGGTCTCGACTACGCGGGCGGCATCGTCAACCGGCTTGACCAGTACGCCGGCGTTGGCCAGCGCCCGGGCGGTGCTATCACCCATGGGCACCTGCCAGGGATTGAATTCGCCGTATTCACCGCGCATGGTCACGATGTTGAGCAGCGGAAAGCGGCATTCCTGGATCAGAGAGAGCATATTGATGCAGTTGCCGACGCCGCTCGACTGCATCAGCAGCACACCGCGGTCGCCACCGAGCCACGCGCCGGCGAGCATGGCCACACCCTCTTCCTCGGTGGTGAGGGGCACCGCTCGGACTTTTTTCGAGCCCTCGCAAAGGGAGATGAGACGGGCGTGACCGGCATCGGGGACGTACGCGACCTGGCGAATTCGGCCGTCGATGAAGGTCTCGAATATGCCATCCGGCCAGGCGATTTCGGTTTTTTTCTTCTTTGCCATCCTTTTTCGTGCCCCGATATCCAAACCCGCCTGGAGGCCGGCGCCGGGCCGGGTCTGAATCTTATGACAAAAAGGCCATGGAGTAAGAATCTACCGTCGTCCGGGGGAATTCGTCCGCAGCGCTGCGAAAGTTAACAATTCGGTCACGGATGGAACGACGCCGGCCTTGTCGCGTCGAATTTCCGTTAGAGTATTTCCTGACATCCGGGGACATGACCATGCGCGTGAGCGCCCTTTTGTTTTTTCTCGCCGCACTGCTGCCCGCGTCCGAAACGACCCTGGCAGAATCACTCGCGCTCGAGAGCCCGGCGGCGCGGGTGAGCCTGCTGGAACTCTACACCTCCGAGGGATGCAGCAGCTGCCCCTCGGCGGATCGCTGGCTCAGTGATCTCAAGGACGACCCGCGGCTCTGGCGAGAGGTGGTGCCGGTCGCCTTCCACGTGGACTACTGGGACTACATCGGCTGGCGCGACCGTTTCGCCTCTTCCAGTTACAGCCAGCGACAGAAAAGCTATGCCCGCAACGGCCACCTGGGAAGCGTGTATACGCCGGGTTTCGTGCTCGCTGGAAAAGAGTGGCGCTCGTGGTTTTTCCATCGGGTGCTCGAGGTCAACAGCGATGATGTAGTGGGAGCCCTGAGCCTCGAATTAAACGGCGATCGCGCCAGCGTCGCATTCGATCCGGTGTCACTTCCAGACAAATCCCTCGAACTTCATGTCGCGGTGCTGGGCTTCGATCTCGAAACCGAGGTCGAGGCGGGCGAGAATCATGGCAGGACCCTCAGGCACGATTTCGTCGTGCTCGGTCATACCCGCGTCGACATGCGCCGGATACAAGGCCGCCTGGTTGCCGAAACCGCGCTGCCCAAGCCACGATTCGAAAGCAGCCGCAAAGCCATCGCCGCATGGGTCAGCGCCGTTGGCGATCCTTATCCCATACAGGCAGTGGGCGGCTGGCTGAGGAGCGATTAAGTAGCGCTAAGATCCCGCCAACAGCTGGGATTTGCCCGTTCACTCTTCGATTATCGAAACTCTGAAATTCCGCCTACGGCCTCAGTCAAGCCACTCGTCCACCGCTTCGCTGAAGCCGTCGGCGTCGTTGCTCTCCACCGTTTCATAGCGATCCCGCAGCGGCGCCGGGGCGTTGGCGACGACGCGGGCAACCGGCGCCCATTCTAGCAGATCCAAATCATTGAAATCGTTCCCCACCGCCAGCGCGCGGCCGCCGTCCAGCCCCAGCTCTGAACAAATCCACTCCGAGGCAATGGCCTTGGATACGGTACGCGGAAAGATCTCGATCCATCTGGAAGACTGATCCAGCGGCGATGTGGTGAGTATGACTTTGTACCCGGCGAGTGCCGCTTCCAACGCGTCGAACTGGGACGGCGCCGCGAAGGGCTCGATAGCAAGCAGCTGGCTCGCCCGCTGGAGACGCGGCGGCTGCACCGGCCAGGGTTCCGCGAATTCGCCGTAGCGCGCGCAGCGCGCATTGAAGTCCGGATTGGAATCCGTCGCGGTGAAGTAATAGAAGCGATGATTGTCCGGCAAGCCGTGATGGAGCATGAAATCCAGTCGTCTGCCCATCAATACTTCGGCGATGGAAAGCGCATCCTCGAATTCCATGTCGTGGGCGAGCATGAGGGTTTTTGACGGCCACTCCACAACTCCCGCACCGGAAGAAAACACCAGATAATCGATGGGGAAATTACTTTCGAGCACCTGTTGTGCGGAATAGAGCGTTCGCCCGGTGGCAACCACGCGAACGATGCCCCGTTCGCCCAGGGCATTGAGGGTCTCGCGGTTGCGCGAGCTCAGTGCATGATTCGAGTCCAGCAGCGTGCCGTCGAGATCGGAAACGACAATCACGCCGCAACCTCTCCCAATCGCGCGACCACTAGGGTGAGATCGTCGCTGCGGGGCGCGCCGGCGGCGTGTTTCTCGAGTGCTGAAAGAATGCAATCGCGCGTAGTCATGGCGGATGCGTTGGCGCAGTCGCATATGCTTTGCTCGAGTCCCGCCGCTTCAAACATATCCCCGCTCATGTTCCGCGATTCGGATACGCCGTCGGAGTAGAGCACCAGCAGATCACCCGGCTGCCAGGACATCTGCCGCTCCTCGAACTCCTGCGCGTCCTCTTCCAGGGCTCCGAGAATGGGGTCCAGCGCCTCGAGTTTCTTCAATTTCCCGCTCGCCGGTGTAAACAGATAAGGATAGGGGTGGCCCGCATTGGCGTAGGTGAGCACGTGGCGGGCGAGGTCGAGGACGATGTAGCAGCAGGTCATGAGCAGCCGCCGCTGAATGGACAAGGAAAGCGCCCGGCGCAGGGACTTCATGATCTCGGCCGGCGTATGCACGACGCGCGCCTGCGTATGCACGCAGCTCTTGGCCATGGCGACAAAGAGCCCGGAGTAAAAGCCGTGCCCGGTGACGTCACCGATGATGACGCCGACCTCTTCCGGACCGTACTCGATGTAATCGTAGAAATCTCCGCCAACTTCCGACGCAGGGCTGCAGTACCCGGCGATTTCGAGATTCGGCCGGACCAGGTCTTGCTGCGGCAGCATGCCCGCCTGGATCTCCCGCGCGCGCATGATGTCCTGGCGCCAGCGTTCCTGCTCCGCCACCAGCCTCACGCGCTGCTCCACGTCCTGCCGCAGCTTCCCGGTAAGCAGGCGAAAAATTCCCCGCGCCACCTCCGCGTCCCGCAAAAGCATTTCTTGAAAGCTTTCGCGCTCCCACTTGAACAGAACGGTGTCCGCTTCCGCCACCGCGGCGGCGCTGCGCGGTTCGTCATCGATGAGCGCGAATTCCCCAACGCACTCGCCGGACCGCCGCGTAATCAGGTGCACGCCATCGGATTGAAGACTCAGTTCTCCCTCCTTGATAATGTAAACGGCGTCTCCAACGTCGCCCTCATCGAAGAGCGTCTCTCCGGCGGACACTCGCACCTCCACGAGATGCCGATCGATCATCTCGAGCATGGGTTCGGGCATGTTTTCGAACAGCTCGGTCCGCTTGAGGAACTGGATGTGATCGGACGACGACACTTTTTCTTTCCGGCGAATGTTCATTTCCCGATCAGGGCAGAAACATCTATTACGGGGGGCTGAATCGTCGCTGCATTATCGGCACGGTCCGATCCACTATAGCGGCTGGCAGGTGGGACAGAAATAGCAACGGCGGCCAGAGAGGCTTTGGCGAACTATCGTGTCGCCGCAGTCGAAGCAGGATTCGCCGCCGCGGCCGAAAACCGCGAAGCGGTATTGGCCCCGCGACCAGCCTTTGGATTTGAGCTCCCGCACCCTATCCGGGTCGTTGGTGACGCCGCGGGTGCGGTAAGAGCGAAGCATGATCCGCCTCGTCTCCCTTGCGAGCGCCGACAACTCGGATCCGGACAACGCTTCCGGGCGGCGCGAGGGGTGGACACCGGAGGCGAAGAGTATTTCGCTGCGAAGATAGTTGCCGACACCGGCAAGAAAATTTTTGTCCAGGAACAGGGAAGCGATGCTTCGCCGGCGAAATTTTTCAAGCTCGAAGCGTGCTTTGATTTGTTTAACGGCTACGCGTGCATTGAGAATGTCCGGACCGAGTCCGCGTAAGTAAGGATGTTCATCGATGTTCTCGCTGGGTAGAACCGCAATGTCCGACGCGCTGTACAACAGCGCGCGTTTCTTCGTCCCGTCAATGGCGACGCGAAGCTGTCTGCCGGATTCCGGAACGTGCCCGTTGTCGCAGACGACCCATCTGCCGTAAAGCTGATTGTGGCTGTATAGCGTCATGCCGTTGCCAAACCCGATGAGCATGGCTTTACCGCGGGCGCGAACGGAGACCACCTTCTGACCCGCCAGGAATTTTTCGTACTTCTTCAGGGCTTTAAGGCCGAAAAACACGGTTCGGGCTTTGTACCCCTCGATGGCGGCGCGCACCCGCTCCGCCTCGATGCGGATTTCTGGCCCTTCAGGCATGACCGCTCCCCCCGCAGGCGACAATCCCCCGAGCCTCGAGCTCTGAGATGCTCGCCTCGTCCAGCCCCAGAAACTCCTTCAGCACCTCGGCGGTGTGCTCACCAACGGTCGGCGGCGCGCGGCGGTAGCTCACCGGTGTTTCGGAAAATCGCATCGGATTGGCAAGCAGCGTGACATCGCCGCCGGCGGCCAGTGGATGGGGCAGCGATACCGTCATTTGCCGGTGCGCCACCTGGGGATCGGCGAATACCTGGTCGATGCTGTTGACCGGGCCGCAGGGCACGTTGCGCGCGGCGAGCCCTTCGAGCCACTCCGCCAACGGACGCACGGCAAAAAGAGTTTCGAGCTCCGGAATCAGAGCGTCGCGATTCTTCACCCGGCGATCGTTGCTGGCGAAGCGCGGATCGTCGGCGAGCTGCGGGCGCCCGGCGAACTCACAGAAGCGCCGAAATTGCTGATCGTTGCCCACCCCGAGAATAACGTGCCCATCCTTGGCCTTGAATACCTGATAGGGAACGACGTCCGGATGGGCGTTGCCGCGGCGCCGCGCGACTTCGCCGGAAATCAGATAGCGCTGCCCCTGGTTAGCAAGCCAGGCCACCTGGGCGTCGAGCAGCGCCATGTCGATGTGCTGGCCGCGGCCGGAGGCGTCTTTCGCCCTCAGCGCAGCCAGTATGGCGACGGCCGCGTACATGCCGCACATGATGTCGGACACCGCCACACCCACTTTACACGGCTCGCCACCTTCGGGACCGGTGATGCTCATGAGTCCACCCATGGCCTGAATCAGCAGGTCGTAGCCGGGCCGCGCGGCGTAGGGTCCGGTCTGCCCGAATCCGGTGATGGAGCAGTACACCAGCCCGGGACTGAATTGGCGCACGCTGTCGTAGTCGAGGCCGAATTTCTTCAGGCCGCCGGTCTTGAAATTCTCCACCAGCACGTCACAGGCGGAGGCCAGATCGCGTATCAGCTTCTGGCCTTCGGGCTTGCTTATGTCCACCGCCAGGGAGCGCTTGTTGCGATTGGCGCAAAGATAATAGGCGCTCTCCCGGGTCGGGTTTCCGTCCGCGTCTTCGAGAAATGGCGGGCCCCACTGGCGCGTATCGTCGCCGGCGTCGGGGCGCTCCACCTTGATCACCTCGGCGCCCAGGTCGCCCAGCAGCTGGGTGCACATGGGGCCCGCCAGCACCCGGCTTAGGTCCAGCACCCGCACGCCCGCAAGAGGTCCGGAATTTTTCACAGTGCTTCCTTGATATGGGTCGGCATAAATTCGGCATTCGCTCGCTTCAACAGGATGCCTTCCTTTGACAGGAAAGGTACAGTGCCCGCGGCGGATCGTAAAAAAAGAGGTTCGGGGAGTTTGCGGGGATTTAGGTACAATCGGCAACCGTTTATCTTCTGCGACGGCTTACTGATATTTAACGTGGCCTGCGGAACCCTGGGGAGATGAAGCGGTCCAGCCGACAGATGGGCTTAGTGACTTCGCTATCGAGAATTTTCCTTTTTGTCGTGGCGTTGCTGTCGTGCGCCGCGGCGATGGCGCAGGAAGTCACCCCGGTGCACGCCATCGCCATGCACGGAAAGCCCAAGTACGGGCCGGATTTCAAGCATTTCGATTACGTCAATCCCGACGCCCCCAAAGGCGGCACGCTGCGACTCGCCGCTTCCGGAACTTTCGACAGCTTCAACCCGTTCATTCCGAAGGGCGCTGCATTTGGCCAGATCGGGATCGAGACTCTGCTCACCAGCAGCGCCGACGAGCCGTTCACCGAATACGGCCTGATTGCAGAAAGCATCGAGATGCCCGAAGACCGCTCTTGGGTGATTTTCAACATCCGCCCGGAGGCGCGCTGGCATGACGGCAAGCCCATTACCGCTGATGACGTCATCTATTCTTTCGAGACCCTGATCACCCAGGGCAATCCTTTCTACCGGTTTTATTACGGCAGCGTCGAAAGTCCCCAGAAGCTCGGCGAGCGGCGGGTGAAATTCAGCTTCAAGGAAAAGGGCAACCGCGAGCTGCCTCTAATCGTCGGGCAGCTTTCGATTCTGCCGAAGCACTATTGGGAGCAGGGGGCGAATGACTTCGAAAAGACGACGCTGACCCCTCCGCTGAGCAGCGGGCCTTACAGAATTGCAGACTTCGAGCCGGGCCGCTTCGTGGAGCTCGAGCGTGTCGTGGATTACTGGGGAAAAAACCTACCGGTGAGGGTTGGCCAGAACAACTTCGACCGCATCCGCTTCGATTATTTCCGGGACGATACGGTGATTCGCCAGGCGCTGAAGTCGGGAGAGATAGACTTCCGCGAAGAGAATCAGGCCAAGGCCTG
>Ga0224497_10000780_pt1 | contig 21354 bp, 17 predicted proteins | sample SF_Jul11_sed_USG_4_FD_167970 | JGI IMG/M metagenome (GOLD analysis project Ga0224497, IMG submission 167970) | Sediment microbial communities from San Francisco Bay, California, United States - SF_Jul11_sed_USGS_13 | ecosystem: Environmental > Aquatic > Marine > Sediment | place: USA...
TTGCAGATACGATGACCGAACACGGCGGCGAGATGATGGAAGCCGCAAAAGACGAAGGCACGGCGATGATGGAGACGGCCCAGGACAAGGGTGCGGGCATGATGGAAGCCGCCAAGGAGGAAGGCGCCGGCATGATGGAAGCCGCCAAGGAGGAAGGCGCCGACATGATGGAGGCCGCAGAGGACGAAGCGGCCGAGTTGATGAACAAGCTCGGCCAGTAACGAAAAATTCCATTCGACGCGGGTCATGAGCCACGGGCAGTCGGGATATGCCGGCAACTGCATGTAATTCACGGATGAAAAAAAAATTGGAACATTCGATTGCAATCGCGGATCCTTTTGCCCGCAGGCTCATGGCTCAATACCTCGAACGACGCGAATCCGATCTCGCCGATTTGCGCAAGGCACTCGCCGACGGGGACTTCGAGGCCATCGCCTGGTCCGGACACAACATGTACGGATCGGGCGCAGCCTACGGACTCGAGCAAGTAACGCTGCTCGGTGGGGGGCTCGAGGAGGCCGCCAAGGCGCGCGCCGCGGATCGCATTGCTTCCCTGATCGACGCTCTGGAAAGCTTTATTCGCGATCTCCAGCTTGTATAGACGCCCGGTGTCGCCCGCTTGTCGCGGCCGCGACTTTAAATAATCTTCTTTTTATTCCGATAGTTACTTCAGATACCACTGAAATCGCCGCTCTGAGCCGGCGCGGCCGCCAGCGCGCCGCGCTGCGGTTGAAGCCGGTATAATAGCTCCCGATCGAGTACGCCCTATGACAACAATGATGCGTACCAGGACCCGTCGGCCGCTGCGGGCTCCATCTTGCGGTATTTGGGGAGAACAGTTGCGACTCGCAATCCTTGAGGACGACCCCGATCAGGCCGAAATAGTCAGCGAGTGGCTGAATAACGCCGGATACAGGGTTTTTTGCCATGCCGATGCAGCAAGCTTCTTGCGCACGGTTCGACACGAGAGCTTCGATCTGTATCTGATCGACTGGTTGCTGCCGGATCTGAGCGGCATCGACGTATTGTGCAAGCTTCGCAATGAATTTGATGATCTTACACCCGTAGTAATCGCGACCGTCAAAGATGAAGAACGCAACATTGTGCGGGCACTCGAAGCCGGCGCCGACGACTATATCGTCAAACCGGTGCGACGCGCCGAGTTGGTGGCTCGTGTGAACGCAATACTGCGCAGGGTAACCGGATCAAAGCCCGTCGAGGACAGCTTTGACGCAGCGCCGTATACCATGGATACCAAAAAGAGAATTGCGTACCTGAAAGACGAGGAGATTCCGCTGACGAATCGCGAGTTTTCGTTGGCAGTATTTTTTTTCAGGAATGCGGGAAAAATACTGTCGCGAAGTCACATACTGGAAACAATATGGGGCATCGACAACTGCGGCGTTTCGACTCGGACCGTGGATACACACGTAAGCCGTCTGCGCAAAAAAATGAAACTGAACGTTGATAATGGCTGGGTATTATCGGCAATCTATCAACATGGTTATAGGGTTGACAAGGTCGATATTGCGGACGCTGCAATTCGATAGGGCAGGTCTGGAGGCTGCAGAACATGGCGAAAAAACAAAATCAAAAACAAAATCCGTCGGCCACTAATAGTGGCGCGATGGACGGCAATGTCGACCAGATTCGCGAGATTCTGTTTGGAGCACATATTCGCGACTATGAACAGCGATTCAGCGATCTCGAAAAGCGCCTGAATCAGAATTTTGAACGCCTGTCGAATGACTTCGAAAAGCGGCTCGAACGGGTCAACGCGTACGCGAAACGCGAAATCGACAGGCTCACTGAGCAGTTCAAATCCGAACGCAAGGACCGGATGGCCGAGAATCGGCAGGGTCTCAAGGAGCTCGAAGAGCTTACGAATCAGGTAGAAACGTGGTTTGCCGAGGTAGAGGAACAGTTTGACGTCGAATCCAGGGAGCTTCGCACCACACTGCTTGAGCAAAACGACGAGCTCGCCGTGATGATTCAGGAGACGCGCGATTCCGTGGACGGCAAACTTACGAGCGAGGAACTGGCGCAATTGTTCAGCGACATTGCAGCACGATTGAAGAAGGCTGCCGGCCCTCGAAAGGGTTGACGGCAGTTAAGGACAAGATCTGTCGATGAACGATCTCGACAAGCTCAAGGAACTGCTTTTCGGTGCGGAAAAGCAGGCTCTTGAGTCCATTACGCGACGAGTCGAGCACCGCGAGGTCCGTACTGCCGACGTTGCCGACATACTTCCGGAGGCGATTCATCGGAGTCACAAGAAGAGTGCTGAACTGGTCGAATCGCTGCGCCCTCCGGTTGGCGAATGTATGCAGCAGGAGTTTCATCACGATCCGCAAACCTACAGTGATGCGCTGTACCCGGTCATCGGGCCTGCAATTCGTAAATCCATCATGCATGCGCTGCGAAACTTCTCTCAGCAGATCAATGAAGCTGTTGAACAAAGCCTGACTTTCCGGGGTCTCAGGTGGCGCATTCAGGCGTCGCGGGCAGGCGTGCCGCTCGGCGAATTTCTCCTGCAAAAAAATTTACTGTATCGCGTCGAGCAGGCCTACCTGATTAGTCGCGAGAATGGCCTGCTGGTGGGCCATGCGCATCATGAGGCAGCCAAGATCAAAGACAGCGATGCGGTGTCTGCGATGTTCACGGCAATCCAGGACTTTGTTCAGGAGTCGTTCTCACCCGATCGGACGGGTCGGCTCGAATCCGCCGACATGGGTGAATTCACGCTTTGGGCAGTGCACGGCCCCCATGCTTTGCTCGTGTGCGTAATTCGCGGCGTGCCGCCGCGTGCCTTACGCTCCGAGCTCAGCGCGATTCTCGAGCGTATACATTTTCGCTATGGCGATTCGATTCGATCTTACTCCGGCGATACCTCGACTGTTCCGGATGTCGCAAGCGAACTCGATAAGTGCCTGCAGTTCGAGGCACGCCAACAGGACGATCAGGTGAAGCGCGGCGTGCCAACGCCACTGCTCGTGCTGCTGCTGCTGGCCGGCGCAGCCCTTGTCTACTTCGTGGCTACGCGCTGGCTGCAGTCGCAGGAGCTTGCCCGGCTCATGACCGAACTCGAGCAGACAGCAGGCGTTTACGTTGCGGACGGTTACCGTGATGACGGTAAAATCGTGCTTTCCGGCATGCGCGATCCACTGGCGCCAACGATTGCGGAGATCGCAGCTGCGGCCGGAGTCCCGTCGGACGCGGTGGAGGCGCGGTTGCGGCCATTTCAGTCACTGGAACCGGAGATCGTAATTCAGCGTGTGCGAAAATTATTTGGCGAGAGTGACAAAATCGAAATCGAGCTTGTTGGCTCACGCGCAATCGTCTCCGGCCCGTCGACAATCGAGCTTCAAAAACGGGTCCGAGATAGCTTGCCTCTGATTGCCGGCGTCGACGCCATCGAGTATCGGCTGCCTGCGGTTGATCGAGTTGCGCGGATACGCGAATTGCTCGGTCCACCCAGTACAATCGCTGTCACGGCTGTGCCTGATGGCGTCGCTTTGATGGGCAGCGCACCATTATCGTGGATTGAATCAGCCGTGACGCGCACGGCGAACGCCGAACTCGGTTTCTATGTCGATCTGAACGCACTCGTTGCCGCAGATCCCGGCACGCTTCAGGATCGCCTGGCCGAATTCAGCGGCGTCGCCTTCCGGTTCTCCTCAGGCACGACGTTCGCAGAGGGCGCGGAATCGCTGCTCAATGATTATGCGGTGCGCCTGCGTTCGCTCATAGACGAAACCGGGAATGCCGGTAGCGACATCAGAATTACGCTGACCGGTTCGACGGATAGCTCAGGTGACCCTGCCGTAAATGCAACGTTGGCGAAACAGCGAGCGGCAGCAGCGGCCGGCATACTGACGACGGTGGGGATCGACCCGGCCTCCATTGTTTATGCCGAAAATATCTCGGATGACGACGACGAGTCTCACGCTGACCCAGATCGTCGCCGCGTGACGATCGAATTGGAACTGATGGATTCCGCGACAACGCGATGACGCTGATAACGAGCAAAGTCTGTGTTGTCGGTGATTTTGCAGTCGGCAAGACCAGTGTCGTCGAACGATTCGTCAACAATCAATTTTCCGAAAAATACCTAACGACGATCGGCGTCAAGGTTGATACAAAAGAGATCGATCTTCCGCTGCGGCACGTCACGCAGAAGCTCATCATCTGGGATGTTGCCGGCTCGGATCATTTCGGAGATAGCGAGATATCGTATTTACGCGGTTCGGCCGGTTTCATTTTCGTGGTCGACGGCACCCGGCCACAAACACTGAAGACAGCACGCAGCCTGCGCAGGCAAATCGAGGCGAAATACGATCGCAGGCCTAGCGTTATGCTGGCCAACAAAAAAGACCTGACGAACGCATGGGAAATCTCCGCGGACCAGATTGAATCCCTTGCCGATGACTACGACGCGGTTTACCGAACCAGCGCCAAGACCGGGGACGACATCGAGACCGCCCTGATCCGCCTCGCCGACCTCATTGTCGGACGGGAACTCCACGAATAGCGATGAGCCTGCCCGGCCACGTTATCGAGTATCTGCAGGACGCTTTCGCCGCCGAAACCCGGCCATTTTGTTTTCTGATCGACGAGCACGGCAGTCTCGTTGCAACGTGGGGCGATCCTGCCTGGTGCGGCCTGCAGGATTTCGCGCCCGGCACGAACATGCTCGAGGCGACCCCGTATATCGTGGGAATTCTCGATGACGAGCCGCATAAACTGAACTTTGTCACGACCGGCGCGGGTGTGATAGTGCATCTGCGAACGATTCCGCACGAAAGCCAGCACTATGTGGTGTTGCTCGATGCTGGCGAGCAGCACGATTTTCTGCAGCAGAAGCAGCAATCATCCAACGAGCTACGCTTGTTGCACAGGGGTCAACAACGGCTCATCGCGCGCCAGCGAGACCTGATCAGTGACCTTGTCGAAGCCAAAGCAGAGCTCGATCATTTGCGCCGCGAAGCGGAACGTAGCAGTGCCAGCAAGAGCCAATTCATCGCAATGATGTCGCATGAGTTTCGTACACCGCTGGCGTCGATCGTCAATTATGCAGATCTCGCCCTGGAGGATGGCGTCAGTGACAATCAGATACACAAGAGCATCGAGGCGATCGGGCGCTCTGGCCGGCACCTGACCTCACTCGTCGAAGCGCTGCTCGATGATGCGCGTTTAGAAGGCGGTCATATCGAACTGCGGGAAAAATTTTTCGATCTGTATGATTTGCTTGACGACCTTGCAGCAATGATGGCGCCGCTAGCGGCGGAAAAAGCACTGTCTTATGCGACTCTTGTCGATGCCGATGTACCACGGCGCGTCAGGGCTGACGAGGTTCGGCTGCGTCAGATTCTGATCAATCTCCTCGGCAACGCGATCAAATTCACCGAGGAAGGAAGCATCCGGCTGCTCGTGACCTACCACGATGGACGATTAGCTGCGGCAATCATTGATACGGGCCCCGGTATCAGCGCCGAAGACCAGGACAAGGTGTTTCGTGCCTTTGAGCGCGGCAGCCAAAGTGGGCGGGCCGGAGCCGGTCTGGGGCTGACGATCACGATGCGGCTTGCGCATCTCATGGGCGGTGACATATCACTGGATTCATCCCCCGGACGTGGCTGCACGGTCAGCGTGCATGTCCCGGTCTCTACGGCGCCGACAGCCGACAGCCGGCAGGATCCGGCCTTGCCCACCCCGGATGAAGATGTCTGCGCGACACGGCCGACGAGCATTCTGATTCTTGATGATGACGAGGACATGCTTGCACTCATCGAGCATTACCTGCACCGGGCAGGTTACGGTCTGATCGTATCGTCAAGCGGTTCCGAGGCGATTTCGAAGGCTGTTGCCTATAAGCCTGACCTCGTGATTCTGGACGTGAACATCCCGGGCATCAATGGTATCGACGTTGCCCTGAATCTGCGCCGGCAGGGTTTCGATAAACCGATCGTGGCGTTGACTGCATCCACGCTGTCGGCGGCCGAACAGGCGAGTTTCACGCGCTACTTTCAGAAGCCCGCAAAGATGCCCGCACTGCTGGCCGAGGTCAAACGGCTCACGCACGACGACTGAACCGGCCGGCCTCCAGGGTGATCGCCACCCGCCTCGTCCCCAATTGTGAACGATTGTTGCAAACGGTCGCAGCAATCGAATTCGCCGGTAAAATCCCCGAAGTGACTGATATCCCGATCATTTAGGGCTAAAATAAGCTCTCGTTCCAACCATTGGGGAAAAAGAAATGCTAGAAGAATTCAAAAATTTCGCGATGCGTGGCAACGTCGTCGACATGGCAGTTGGCATCATCATCGGTGGTGCTTTCGGCAAGATCGTAAGTTCTTTTGTCAACGATGTGATCATGCCGCCGATCGGGCTGCTGATGGGCAACGTGGACTTCAGCCAGCTGTACATCAATTTGAGCGATATTGATTATCCCTCCCTCGCGGCCGCTCAGGAGGCCGGCGCGGCAACGATCAAGTATGGCGTGTTCATCAACACCGTGCTCGATTTTGTCATCGTTGCTTTTGCGATCTTCATGGTCATTCGCGCTATGAACAAGATGAAGAAAAAAGAGGAAGAGAAACCTGCTGAGCCGCCGAAGCCGTCCGCCGAGGTCGAGCTGCTGACGGAAATCCGGGATTCTCTGAAATCGCGCGGCTGAAACCGTCGTCGAATTCGGGCTTGGGCTTGCTGCAAAACCCCGTCTTCGGACGGGGTTTTTTGTTCGTGGCATTCCTGGACGTGAATCGATCGTTACACATCAGTCAGCTGTTACCCGCTCCGCCGTGAGCATGAACTGAAGGTCGAGCCTGTCGCGTACCGACAGTGCGCCACCGAGTGCCTTGTATGGCTCGATGCCAAACTCGGATTGGACAATCGATAACGTGCCCTCTGCGCGTAACGTCTGATCATCGATAGAAATTCTCACAGGCGTTTCGAGCGTCCGCGAAGCTCCGTGCAGGGCGATTGTCGCCGTGAGCACGATATCGATATTCTGTACGACCCGGGATTCGAGCTTCGCTTTGATATTGAGCGTGACGTGCGGAAATTGACCGGCTTCGATGCTGGCAAGCATATTTGCCCGGGTGCCCTCGCGAGCGCTGTCGGAAATTTCGGTGTCGAAGCCCGCGGCGCTGCGAAGGTCCGGTTCGTCCACCGACATCGCCGCGAGTGGCGCATACAGGTCGGCCTCGACATTGACGGATTTATCGGCCTCCTCCGGAGCGACGAAGATGAATCCGCGGACATTACGACTTGCGACGACGTGATCGTGCCCAAAACGTGCCATCGGCCCGTCACGAAATGCGTGAATCTGCACCAGCGTCCGGGCCGTGTTGATCTCGTACACGGCGGCGCCCGATGCGGCGAACGCCCGGTATCGTTCCTCCGGAAAACCGTCGGGTATCGTGTCGGGGACCGTCGGCAATTCCGTGGGCCGCGGAGAAACGCAGGCCACCATCGCGAGCAGCGATAGCAATATCGTGATAAATGGCCGGTGCAGCGAGCGCATGCGAGGAGACAGCAAAAACTTCCTGGGCATTTTCGGCATTTTACGCGGACCAGCGGCCATAGCGATCGTTTTTTCGAATCGTCGGGCGACGATGCTATAGTGTGCATACAATAGTCAATCTGCGTCACGTGCAATCGGAGAGGCAGGCTTTTTGGACCCGATAATCGCGTATCTCCAGGAATACGGCCAGCTCACTTGGGACTATGTCAGCAGGCCGGCGATCATCTTTCAGGCAGCTATTATTGCTGCGCTGTACCTTCCGGCGCTGTTCCTTTCGTGGCGGGTCGAACCGAAACTGGAGAATTGGGCGCGCGGTTTAAAGGGCGTACCCGGGTTACTGCGCATTATCGTTGCATTTCTCCGCCGGCTCGAATGGCTGTTCTTCGTCGTACTGCTGGCGCTCGCCTATATCATTACGAACATCGTCCAATGGCCGGACGGCAACTACCTGATTTACAGCGCGATGCTGCTGTCCGGTGCCTGGTTGCTTATAACCGTCGTCTCGCACGTCATTCGCAGCCGTCTGATCGGCAGACTTTTCGCCGTCATCGCATGGGTCTATGTCGCGGCAGCAATTCTCGGTATTACCGACGATATCGCCGCGATTCTTGACGGCGCCGGTTTTTCCGTCGGCAACTTCCGGCTGTCGATATTGAGTCTGCTGCAGGCGACAGCGCTGATCGGCGTGCTGATTTGGGGCGCCTCGAGCATCGGCAATTTTCTCGACAAGCGCATCCAGAAAGTCGATGAACTGACGCCGTCACTGCGCGTCCTCATCGGCAAAATCCTGCGCATCTCACTGGTCGTCATCGCCTCACTGGTCGCCATGTCGAGCCTCGGCATCGACTTGACTGCCCTGACCCTTCTTTCAGGCGCGATAGGTGTCGGCATCGGTTTTGGTCTGCAAAAGGTCGTGTCCAATTTCGTATCTGGAATCATCATCTTGCTCGACGAATCGATCAAACCCGGAGACACGATTTCGCTCGGCGACACATTCGGCTGGATACGGGAACTCCGCGCACGCTTCGTTTCGGTCGTCACCCGCGATGGCCGCGAATTCCTGATACCCAACGAGGATTTGATCACCCGTGAAGTCATCAACTGGTCGTTTTCGGACAGGTTTGTGCGTCTCGACGTGTCCTTCGGCGTGTCCTACAATTCGGACCCGCATGAAGTCGCACGGCTTGCCATCGAGGCCGCCTCGGCGGTCGAGCGCGTCGAGAGCCGAATAAAACCGCCGGTCTGCTGGCTGACCGCTTTCGGCGACTCCTCGCTCGACTTTTTGCTGCGCTTCTGGATCAGCGATCCGCAACAGGGCCTGACTAACATTCGCGGCAAAGTCCTGCTTGCGTTATGGGATACGTTCAAGGAGCACGGTATCGGCATTCCGTTCCCGCATCGCGAGGTCATCATGAAGACCCCGGTCGAAATCGTTCGGCAGGAATCCTAGCTACAGCTCGTCAATCCGGTGACGGAAATACTCGGCATTGGTCTCGGCATTGCGCTGTTGTTGGCAGGCGCCACGGCGCTAATCGGGGGATCGTCGCAGATTGCGACGCGCTGGGGCGTCTCCGAGATAATCGTCGGACTGACGATCGTGGCGTTCGGCACCAGTTTACCGGAGCTCGTCGTCAACATCCTGAGCGCTCTGCGCGGCGAGACCGACCTCGCGTTCGGTAACGTCGTCGGTTCGAATATTGCGAATTTCGGTCTCGTGCTTGGCGCCGCTGCCGCCATTGCGCCTATGCATATTCACGGTCAGCTCATCAGACGCGAACTTCCGTTGCTGTTACTTGCCACGCTCGTCATCACCGTTATGGCACTCGACAGTGTCTTCGATGGAACATCGCCCTACATCGGTCGATCCGAGTCGATCGTGCTATTGCTTTTGTTTTTCGTATTTCTTTATCTGATCGCCGGAGACATGCTGCGGGCGCAGGACGACGAGCCGCTGCTTGCCGAAATCGGCTCGGCCACACATGCCGTGGCAACGAGTGCCGACAAATACCGTTGGGTACTCGTTATCTTTGGCATAGCGCTCTTGTATGCCGGCGGCGACCTGACGGTTCGATATGCCACCGCCATGGCCCTGCGTCTGGAAATCTCCGCCACCCTCGTGGGCCTGTTCGTCGTCGCTATTGGCACAAGTCTGCCCGAACTTGTCACCTCGATCATAGCCGCGATACGCAAGTCACCGGATCTCGCACTCGGCAATATTGTCGGCTCGAACATCTTTAATGCGTTGTTCGTCCTGCCCTGCGCTGGAATGTGGCACGGTCTCGTGATTCCTCGTGGCGGAGTTATCGATCTGCTGATGTCACTTCTTTTTGTCGGCGCCATTATTCCCGTTTTCTATCTTGGCCAGGCGCGGCTCGGCCGGCCGGTCGCTCTTGCTTTCCTGGGGGCATATTGCGTTTACGCCGTCTGGCGTGTGTCCTCTGCGTGAGGCCGCGAAAATTCAGGGGCGATCAGCCAGTCTTGTCGGTTTTCTTCTTGTCCTTTTTTTCGACCCGGACTTTCTCGTCATCGCAAACGAAACTTTGCGTTAATTCGTTGTCTTGCATGCACTCGAGATGCACGTCGAACTGCCACAGCCTGTGTACGTGCTTGATGACCTCTTTCGCGTCGTCCTCGTCCAGCGGGATCCGATCATGCTGGGTGTGCCTCAGCGTCAGGGAACGGTCACCGCGCAGCGCCACTTCCCAAACCTGTATATCGGGCTCCTGCTTGCTCAGATTGTATTGATCGGCCAGTTCCTCGCGCACCCGCTGATAGCCGTCGTCGTCGTGGATCGCCGTGACTCGAATCGCGTCTTCCTTATCGTCGTCCAGAATACTGAACAGCTTGAGCTTACGGATGACACGCGGAGACAAAAACTGCAGGATAAAGCTCTCGTCCTTGTAATTCTCCATTGCGTGGTGAACCGTATCGAGCCAGTCGCTGCCGGCGATTTCCGGCAGGAACTGCCTGTCCTCTTCGCTTGGGTCTTCGCATATGCGGCGAATGTCGGAGAACATGGCGTATCCCAGCGTGTACGGATTGATACCACTGAAATACGGCGAGTCGAATTCCGGCTGATAGATCACGTTACTGTGCGACTGGAGGAACTCAAGGATCGCACCTTCTGTGATCAGACCCTCGTCGTACAGGTCATTCATCAGAGTGTAATGCCAGAACGTTGCCCAACCCTCGTTCATGATCTTGGTTTGCCGTTGAGGATAAAAGTACTGCGCAATCTTGCGGACGATGCGCACGATCTCACGTTCCCACGGCTCTAGCAGCGGGGCATTCTTTTCGAAGAAATACAGCAGATTTTCCTGCGGCTCTGCCGGGAATCGCGGCCACTTCTCTTCAGGCTCGGTTTCTCTCTTCGGAATCGTCCGCCAAAGATCATTGACCTGCTGTTGTAGGTAGTCTTCGCGCTCATGCTGGCGCTTCTTCTCCTCGTCTGCCGAAATCGGCCGTGGCCGCCTGAACCGGTCCACACCGAGGTTCATGAGCGCGTGACAGGAATCGAGCAGGGCTTCTACATTGTCCACGCCGTACCGTTCCTCGCACTCGCTGATATAGCCCTTTGCGAAGAGGATGTAATTGACGATCGCGCTGGCATCCGTCCACGTGCGGAACAGGTAATTGCCCTTGAAAAACGAGTTGTGACCGAAGCAGGCATGCGCGATTACGAGTGCCTGCAGTGTCAGCGTGTTCTCCTCCATCAGATAGGCAATACACGGATTAGAGTTGATGACGAGTTCGTAAGCAAGACCGATATGACCTTTCCGATAGCGCTGTTCGGTACTCAAAAACTGCTTGCCGAACGACCAGTGATGGTAGCCAACCGGCATGCCAACCGATGAGTACGCGTCCATCATTTGATTGGCCGAGATGATTTCGATCTGATTCGGATAGGTATCCAGTCGATATTTCCCGGAGGCGATGCGCGCGATCTCCGCTTCATATGCCTCGAGCGCTGCAAATGTCCACTCGGAGCCTTCAGCGATGAGAGCACTCTTGCTCACTTGGACTTCCTTTCGAACAGGTCACGAAATACGGGGAATATATCGGACGCTTCGCTGACCTTACGCATCGCGAAGCAGTCAGCAAATTTCTCGGGAATCTCATCATACGTATGCCAAAGTTCCTGCTCATTGCCGGAATTTATCTCCACATAAGCATAATACTGAACGAGCGGCAGCAAATCGTTGACCAGCAGATCGCGGCAACGCGGCGAGTCGTCGTGCCAGTTCTCCCCGTCCGACGCCTGCGCCGCGTAGATGTTCCAGCTGTCGGACGGATAGCGTTCACGAACAACCTGCTGCATAAGCTCGAGCGCACTCGACACTACGGTACCGCCGGTTTCTCGGGAATAAAAAAATTCTTCCTCGTCAACTTCGTCGGCTTTTGTGTGATGACGAATAAATACGACGTCGGTCTTTTCGTAGTGTCGTTTCAGAAACAGATGCAGCAAAATGAAGAATCGCTTTGCCAGATCTTTTATGTCCTGAGTCATCGAACCTGATACATCCATCAGACAAAACATGACCGCACTTGTCGTCGGGGTCGGCTGGCGGATTATGTTGTTATAGCGCAGATCGAAATCATCGAGAAACGGAATATGATTGAGACGGCGCCGCAGCCGATCCAGTTCGACCGTGATCTCCCGTCTTCGGTCTTCGAATTCGGAATCGCCTTCGATTGATTCGAGTTCTTCTGCAAGTATCTTCATATCCCGACGTATCGCGCCGCCTAATGCGATACGCCGCGCTTGTGCGCCGCGTAGTGATTGCACAACATTCAGGCGCGCCGGAATTCCGTCGCGCGTATACCCGCCTTTGACGAGCTTGTAAGAATCGGTGTCTTTGAGCTGTTTGCGAACGAGATTGGGCAGCTCGAGATCTTCGAACACGAAATCGAGGAACTCCTGCTGATTGAGTTCGAATACGAATTCGTCCATGCCCTCGCCGGAATTGCTGGCTTGGCCACCGGCGCCACCGCCGCCGCCGGATGGACGTTTGATGCGGTCGCCTTTTACAAATTCCTTGTTGCCCGGCAATACTCGATGTTGGCGACCACCACGACCCTGGCGAAACACGGGCTCTGATATGTCTTTACGCGGAATCGAGATTTCCTCGCCGCGATCCATATCGGTAATGCTGCGCTTGCTGACAGCGTCAGCAACGGCGTCCTTGATATGTTTTCGAAATCGCTTGAGAAACCGCTGCCGATTGACGGCGCTTTTTTGCTTTCCCTGCTGCCGCCGATCGATTATCAGGAAAGCCATGTCACTGCGACTTCCGCACCCTCAGATACCACTCGGACAGCAGACGTACCTGCTTTTTCGTATAGCCGTATTCAGTCATCCGCTGCACGAAGTCCTCGTGTTTCTGCTGATCCTCGTCCGAAGCCCGTGGATCGAAAGAGATGACCGGCAGCAGATCCTCAGTGCTCGAGAACATCGTTTTCTCGATAACAAGACGTAGCTTCTCGTAACTCGTCCATTTGGGATTATTCCCTGCGTTCGACGCCCGTGCGCGCAGCACGAAATTGACAACCTCGTGCCGAAAATCCTTGGGATTGCTGATACCCGCCGCTTTTTCGATTTTCTCGAGTTCGTCATTGAGCGCTCCGTGATCCAGGATTTCGCCGGTTTCGGGGTTGCGGTAATCCTGATCCTGGATCCACAGATCTGCATAGGTAATATATCGGTCGAAGATATTCTGCCCGTATTGCGAGTACGACTCGAGATAAGCCGTCTGAATCTCCTTGCCCAGGAAATCGATGTACCTGGGTGTTAGATACTCCTTGATGAAGTTCATGTAGCGATCGCGTGTATCGGGCGGAAACTGCTCCTGCTCGACCTGCTTCTCCAGAACATAGAGAAGATGCACGGGATTAGCCGCAGTTTCTTCCGAGTCGAAATTGAAGACCTTCGATAGAATCTTGAAGGAGAAACGCGTGGATAATCCGTTCATGCCTTCGTCGACCCCGGCGTTGTCACGATACTCCTGTATTGACTTCGCTTTGGGATCAATGTCCTTGAGATTCTCGCCATCGTAGATACGGAGTTTCGAGTAAATGCTCGAATTTTCGGGTTCCTTGAGACGCGTCAGTATCGAAAACTGTGCAAGCATCCTGAGAGTATCCGGAGCACAGGGCGCCTCCATCAGCGAACTGTTGCGCAGTAATTTCTCGTAAATCTGAACTTCTTCGGTGACTTGCAGGCAGTACGGTACCTTGACGATGTAAACGCGATCGATAAATGCTTCATTGTTCTTGTTGTTCTTGAAAGTTTGCCACTCGGCTTCATTGGAGTGCGCGAGAATAATACCTTCGAAGGGAATAGAGCCTATGGATTCAGTGCCGTTGTAGTTCGCCTCCTGCGAAGCGGTCAATAGCGGATGCAGAACCTTGATCGGGGCTTTGAACATTTCGACGAATTCAAGAATGCCCTGATTGGCATGGCAAAGGCCGCCTGAAAAACTGTAGGCATCGGGATCGTTCTGCTTGAATTCCTCGAGTTTGCGAATATCGACCTTACCGACGAGCGACGAGATATCCTGATTGTTTTCATCGCCGGGCTCCGTCTTCGCAATCGCAATCTGATTAAGTGTCGACGGAAACAACTTGACGACCCGGAACTGCCGGATGTCGCCGTTGAACTCTTTCAGGCGCTTGGCCGCCCACGGCGACATGATGCCCTCCACATAGCGCAGCGGAATACCGTATTCTTCCTCAAGAATCCGGCCATCCTCGACAGGATTGAAGAGCCCGAGTGGCGATTCCTGCATCGGAGATCCTTTCAACGCATAAAGCGGTTGCCTCTGCATCAGCTCCTTGAGCTTTTCTGCCAGCGAGGACTTGCCGCCGCCGACAGGCCCAAGCAGATACAGTATTTGTTTCTTCTCCTCCAGGCCCTGGGCGGCATGTCGAAAGAACGAAACGATCTGCTCTATGCATTCCTCCATGCCGTAAAAATCACTGAATTCAGGATAGCGTTTGATTATTTTGTTGGAAAAAATTCGTGACAGACGCGGATCTTTGGCGGTATCGACTCGTTCTGCTTCACCGATCGCAAGCAGCAGCCGTTCGGCTGCGGTCGCATATGCAGAAGGATCCTTCTTACAAATGTTCAGATATTCTTCAAGGCTGTATTCTTCTTGTTGTGTATCTTCAAAACGAGTCTGGTATTGACCGAAGATACTCATGATCGTCCTCCTGCGTTAATTCAATCGAAGTTACAGCATCAATGCGTTTAACAATCCTCGCTAACGGCACTCTTGAATCATCTCAACGGTGCATCTGACCCGGGTACTTTGGCGATGGCACAAGGCCTTTGCTAAGACTACAGACACGATCGGGTTGAAAATGTGACGCAGCTAACAATTGTTAACATAAGTCAAAATCGCACCTTTTTATAGACCCCGGAAAGCTGCGAATAATTCCATTAATGAGCCGTGGCCATATCGCCTGCAGACGGCGGCCCGTGGTGATGCAAATCGGCCATCGGTGCCGTGAAATCGCGCCGCTAACTCCACAAAATCGGCTTTTGACTGCCTATTTGGCGATTGCGCAGCAATTCACGGCCATTTCCGGCCTCAGGTCACGGTACGCCGGGCCCTCGTTGTTGGCGTCGCGCCGCCGGCTGAATTGTCGGTCCGCTGCGGTCCCGGACGGGCGGCGTTTTAGCGAGCCAGAGGCGATTGCGCCCGGTCCGGCACGATGTTCGCGACATGACCACTGACTCGACGCCACCGCCCATCGTGCCGCAATCGTGACTCATCGTCGGCAAATGAAATTTCTTAATTTTCTGTCACGTATGCCGATATATCGGGTGGAAAACGACGCAAGGCGCCTGTCCGTGAACATGACTCGAATTATCCCGGTCGATGAACTCGATATCGGCATGTACGTCGTCCAGCTCGATCGGCCCTGGCTCGAGACGCCGTTCCTGTTTCAGGGCTTCTTCATACGCGATCGGGACGAAATCAACGAACTCAAGACATATTGCAAACATGTCTACGTGACCCACCAGGACGACGTTAGCACCCTTGAAACCGAGCCAAACACGTTGAGCCTGCCGTTGCCGCCTGTAAACGGCAGTAATCCTCAAAAACAAAGTTTTGGTCTGCGCTCTTGGTTCAAACGGCGCAAATCGCCGGATGCCGAGGCAGCCGTGCCGGAGTTCAAACAAACCGGCGTATTTTACAAAGCAACGACCACGCTGAAAGAAGAGATTCACACGGCGACCGGCGTTCACAAGAGCGCGATCGTTACGGTCCATGATGTAATGAACAATCTTCGACGCTCGGGCAGTCTCGATCTCGGCCGTATTGAGGAAACTGTCACACCGATGGTCGACAGCGTGCTCCGCAATCCAGCTGCTCTGGCGTGCCTCATACGTATGCAAAAAGTCAACAATTATCTGTATCACCACTCAATCGCGACCTCTATCTGGGCGACGATCCTAGGTCGACAAATCGGTCTACAGCGTGGCGACATCGACATCGTTGCGATGGGTGCGATTCTGCTCGATATAGGCATGACTCAACTGCCGAAAGAATTACTGGAAAAGCCCGGAGAGCTAACCGACAAGGAACGCGACCTCATGCGGCGACACGTGCATTTCGGCCTCGAATTAATCGAGCGAGCCGGCGATTCAGATGCTCGTGTGCTGGAAATGATCGCGAACCATCATGAGCGCCATAACGGCACTGGTTATCCGCAGGGCCTGAAAGGCAACGCGATTCCGGTGTTTGGCCGTATCGCGAGCATCGTCGATGCCTACGACGCAATGATCACGTCGCGGCCATACGCAAAGCTTATATCGTCTTATGATGCGCTGCGAAAACTGCGCGTATTGGCGGATGTCGAGTTTCAGGCCGAGATTGTCGAGCAGTTCACGAAAGCGATCGGCGTATTTCCGACGGGCACACTCGTCGAGCTTAGTTCGGGCGAGATAGGGATCGTTACGAAACAGAACCGTATCCGCCGCCTGCGGCCTGAAGTCATGATTATCATGAACGCAAATAAACAACTTCTCGAGCATTTTCAAGTTATCGACCTCAATGACGAAACCGTGTCATCCAAGACTCAGCATTCGCTCTGGATCGAGCGTGGCCTGCCTGCAGGCACTCACGGCATTGACCCTATTGAGTTCTACCTCGATTAGGTCCGGACAATGGCCGACACCGCAGTCGAAATGCCCGCTTTGCAAACCGACGGTGTCAGTCGCGCCAGCCGGCACATCGGACTCGGTATCAGAAATTCACAGAACCTGTCGATCGTGCTGGTCTACATTCACGGCGTCGAGCGACTGTGCGCGACGCTTGGGCACGCCAGAGTCGGCAAGCTGCTGGATGCTTTTCAGTCCCGACTGGCCTCGCTTGCCCGTAACTGTGCGGTAGAACGACTAAGCAATCGGAAATTCGCCGTAATTCTTAGCGACTTACGTAATGTCGGTCATGTTCGTCTCGCCGCCCAGAAAATCGAACGCCTGATGCTGGACACTTTCGATGACGTTGACAATCCGGGGCAGTCGAAACTGACAATGGGTATTGTCCGTTGCCCGGAGCACGGCAATGAACCGAATGAGCTGCTCCGCTGCGCCGAGATAGCAGTACTCGATGGTCGCCGACAAAACGAGTCCATATGCTTTTTTGAACCCGAATCTGCAGACGAGCTGATCCTGGACTGGGGCCTTGAACGCCGTCTCGAGCAGGCGATGACTGCTGGCGATATAGAACTCCATTACCAGCCGAAGATCGAATTGACTACCGGCCGAATCGTCGGAGCCGAGGCATTGATGCGCTGGCATGAGCCGGAGATCGGGCAGATCTCTCCCGACATCTTTATCGATCTGGCGGAAAAAACAGGGCAAATAGTCGATCTTACCCATTTCGCGATTCAACGCGCGTGCTGCCAATCCAGTGAGTGGCGAGCATCGATTGGCAACCTTAATGTTGCGATCAACATCACGCCTAGCATTATCTGTGACACGGAGATCGTTGACGTTCTCAAAAGCGCGACGGGCATTTGGGGTATCGCGCCCGACTCGCTCACCGTCGAGGTCACGGAAAACGCAATGATGGCGGACCACAAGACGAGCCATAACGTTCTAACGGCAATACGTAATTTCGGATCGCGGGTATCGATTGATGATTTCGGCACGGGATATTCGTCACTTTCCTATCTCAAGGAAATTCCGGCCGATGAATTGAAAGTAGATCGCACCTTTGTAATGGGCATGCTGTCAGACCCGGGTGACTATAAGATCGTCGAACATACTGTCCGGATTGCCAAAAGTTTTGGGTTGAGCGTTGTTGCCGAAGGCGTCGAAACAGCCGAGATGCTCGATCAGCTCAAGAAGCTCGGCTGCGACTATGCGCAGGGCTACTTCATCTGTAAGCCCGTCTCAGCGGCTGACTTCGAAGCCTTTTGTCGCAACGGCTCCTCTGGAACATCAATTCCGCTTACGGACACAAAAAAACAGCCACGCCCCTAGGGACGTGACTGTCGATTTCTAGATGTTTAGGCGGGTCTTATCAAATCGGATCAAAATTTCAGGCCCAGGGCACGAATCACATCGATCGTGACGTACTTGTCACCTGACGAAAGGCCGTTACGCTCGGCATAACATTGTGCTGCCTTCAGCGTGCACTGACCCATGATCCCGTCGATCTTGCATTCATTGCGATTCGGACCACATTCACAGCAACCCGTTTCATTGAGAGACGTCTGCAAGGCGGCGACATTCTCCCGAGTCATATTGACTTCGCACAGCACCGGGCGCCACTCCGTGCGCTCATCGCTCACCTTGTTAGTGCGTGTAACCGTGGCGTACTCGGCCGGAATCGGGATACGACGCTCGCTCGCCGGTTGTACGATCTTGGTCACCGCGACCTCGCCGTATTCAGCCGGAATAGTGATTTCACGGGTGGTTGCCGGACGAACCTGCTTGGTCACGTCGACCGTGCGATATTCAGCTGGAATCGTGATTTCGCGTGTTGCGGCGGGCGTTTTCAAAACCGTCTTCTTTACGGTCTTGTATTCGGCCGGTACCTCGACCGTGCGGGTCGTGGCCGGCGTTACGAGCACCTGCTTCTCGATGGTCTTGTAGGTGGCCGGGATTTCCACCAGGCACATCAAATCGCCGGTGTCCTCCACGCGCGTCTCGATGACCTTGAAATCTCCAAATCGCTCGATCGTCTGAGCCGCACTGGACAATCCGACGCCGCTACCAGTACCTATGCCGGTGCCGCGCTTCCACTCGGTTCGAGCCGGCTGATCCAGCACACGCTCCGTCACTGTGTCGTACACCGCCGGAACTTCGATAGTCTGTGTGGATGCAGGCTTGACCAATACGCGTTCTTCGATGGTCTCGTACACCGCAGGTACGACTTCCAGTTTGGTTTCCGCAGGCTTGACCATTACGCTCTCTGTTACCGTCTCGTACTGAGCCGGAATGACTTCCAGCCGGGTTGAGGCTTCCTTGACGACGACAGTTTCTTCAACCGTGTCAAAGCGAGCCGGTATAACCTCGATGCGTTCAGAGGCTTCGCGCTTGACCACCTGTTCAGTCGTGGTTTCGTACTTCGCGGGTATGATCACACGCGCATAGCACTCGCCTGGCTTCGGATTGGGTGGCATCAGGCCACCGGCATCGCCAGCGGCGCCCGTCTGCATTGCGGTCGACGCGGACTGCATGTTGTTACGCGCGTCTTCGAGCTGCATTCGCTCCGCTTCGAGCCGCGCCTGTTCTCGCGCCAGGGCCTCTTCTCTGCGAGCAAGCTCCGCCTTCTGCGACTCAATTCCAGTAGCACTTGTGCCCGGCGCGGTGCCTTTGCCAACGATTCTACCTAAAGGAGTGCCTGCGCAGCCGCCGAGCACGAATGTCGCCAGAGCAACTATTGCTATCAATTGAATTTTGTTTCTCATTGGGTAAATTCCTCCCATTATACTTCCCTTGCGACCACCGCTCTGCGGTAGTCGCCCTCCAAAATCCTGGAATTCCTGATTGGCACTATCTGACCCAGGCCTTGGTTCACCCCGTCAGGAGTAATAGCGATCCATCGCCCCCGAGCAGGTTTACGAATACTATCCTCTGGACGGTGAGGTTTTTCCGTTTGACACAATTGTTAACAGATTTTGGCGCCCTCAGCGCTACGTGTAGGGTGCCCGTTTGCTTTTTGGCGCTGTCAGTTCGCGTCTCTGTCGGCCGGTTTCTGGCAGCGCCCCGATGATGTTGGCCAAATTCCGGCCGCCGGGATCGATTGCGACAACGCTTTTTCTTTTAACTTACTGATTTGTTTATTATTAATGTGCGCGACCAGTCTCAGATCCGAATCGTGGTTTGGTGCGAGACGGTGGCCACCGCAACCTCGATTCCGCGATCTGCGAACGTTTAGATGGCCACCTGGTCCGAATCGCTGTTCGGGCCGCACAGGCTGAATTTTCGCCACCCAGGATCGTTTGACGTCCAGACCACGAGCTGGCCCGATTACTGGCAAGTCGCCGGCCTTTTCCAATAAAGCGTTTTCTTCAGTCGATCAAAAGCAATTAGATGCAAAAGATTTCGCGCCACATCACGCGGACTGGGCCGGTTCTATCTCGTCTTCTTCGCAAAGATCCACGATGCGCTGCTCCGCATCGTTGAGCAGCGCCGCCGCATCCCGATGACGGTCCGGTTTGTACGCGACGGCATAGGGTTCCAGCACAATCTCGTACCGGTTGGCGTTATCGCGGTTACGTTCGCCGAGCTGCTCATTGAGACGGCGCCTTGCGTGTTCGACCCCATCGAGGTCGGTTCCCGCGAGCAATACCGCGAACAGATCGACCGATATCCGGGCAACGATGTCGGAATCGCGAAAACTCGACATCAGCTGATGCGCGAGGCCGACTGCGGCCGCGTCTGCTTCCCCGCCCCCACATTGTCCATCGATTTCCCACAGATTCTGGAAATGGAACATCAGCAGGGTCGCCGGCTGATCCGTGCGCATGCACATGGCGAGCAGATGCTCTGCGATTGCAGTGAATCCATTGCGGTTCGACAGCCCGGTTACGGAATCGACCGTGGCCATATTGGCCGCGACGAGTTCTTCCTCGATCATGCGGCCGAGCTCGCGCAGCAGCTGAAGCTGCTCGTTGGAGATTTTCCGCGGCTGCCGGTCGATGACGCAGAGTGTTCCGACCCTGCTGCCATCCGGTGCGCTGAGCGGATAGCCGGCATAGAAGCGGATGTTCGGATCACAGGTCACGAGCGGGTTGTCGCAGAAACGCTGGTCTTCGGCCGCATTGTTGACGACCATGATCTTGTCGTCGAGTATTGCGTGGCCGCAAAACGAGATATCGCGCGGCGTCTCGGTGGCATCGAGGCCCTGGCGTGACTTGAACCATTGCCGATCCTGGTCCACCAGGCTGACCAATGCGATCGGTGTCGCAAAAACCTGTTTTGCGAGACGCGTCACACGGTCAAAACGCTCCTCGGCCGGCGTGTCCAGGAGATTGAGATTTCTGAGTGTTTCGAGCCGGCGAAGCTCGTTCGCCGGGGTTGGCGGCTTTAACATTGTCGGTTCTCGATCCTCGTATTCAGATAGGCTCTTTATCGGCCCGACACGACATAACTTTAGGGCTCAATCGTGCCGGCCCGGTCTGGCATCCCCGGAAATCGGTCAGACGAACGTGTCGACGAATGTCCCCGACTGCCCCAGCGCGAGACTCAGGCTTTTGAGCGCCTGCTCGGTAGCCTGGAACAGGCCGCCGACGAAGCCATTCGTGTCATCGTCGCCCGAAAAGAAGCGCTGCACATCATTACCGCGGATCTGCAGGCTTTCAGT
>Ga0224497_10000781_pt1 | contig 21333 bp, 22 predicted proteins | sample SF_Jul11_sed_USG_4_FD_167970 | JGI IMG/M metagenome (GOLD analysis project Ga0224497, IMG submission 167970) | Sediment microbial communities from San Francisco Bay, California, United States - SF_Jul11_sed_USGS_13 | ecosystem: Environmental > Aquatic > Marine > Sediment | place: USA...
CGGGACGTGCCGATCCCGCGCACCCTGGGTGCGTGCTCGTTATCGCCCATATCTGGTGATCTGGATCGGTTGGTGGTGTGCTTGGATTGGGCGAGGAGTTGGTCCCCGCAGGGGTGTGATTGAGCGATGGCTTCGGAGATGCCGCTGCACGTTGTGACTGGTGCATTTGGCTACACCGGCAGGTACATCGCCAAGAACCTGTTGAGCCGGGGTTTGCGGGTTCGGACGCTGACTAACTCGCTGCACCGGGAGAACCCCTTCGGAGACGCCGTCGAGGTGCGCCCGATCGACTTCGATGATCCCCAGCGATTGGTCGAGTCGTTGCGGGGTGCGTCCGCTCTCTATAACACGTACTGGGTGCGCTACGACTACCGCGGCGGGAGACGAGATTTCGGTTATGAGCGTGCCATCGCGAACACGAGGATGCTGTTCGACTGCGCCCGCCGTGCGGGGGTGGGGAGGGTGGTACACGTCAGCGTGGCCAATGCCAGCGCGGATTCCGAGTGGGGTTACTTCCAGGGGAAGGCGCGCCTGGAAACCGAGCTCCGTGAGTCGGGGCTTTCGTTTGCGATCGTGCGTCCCACGGTCATCTTTGGTGGTCCCGAGAATGTGTTGATCAACAACATTGCCTGGCTGTTGCGTCGATTCCCGGTCTTCGGGTTGTTTGGTCGCGGCGATTACCGGTTGACTCCCGTCCACGTCGAGGACGTCGCCCAGATCTGCGTCGACGCCGCCTTCGGGGATCCCAACGTCACGCTTGACGCGGCGGGACCGGAAACGTTCACCTATCGCCAGATGATCCACCAGATGGCCCAGGCCATGGGATTACGAAGACTCATCGTGGCCCTCCCCGACTCAGTCATTCTCCTTGCAGGCCGAGCCCTCGGTGTGGTCTTGAAGGACATCGTCATCACCGGTCACGAGATCTCCGGCCTGCGGGACGAACTCATGTACACCGGGACCGAACCCCTGGGCGCGACGAGCTTCACCGACTGGCTTCAAACCGAGGCACCCACCCTCGGTCAGCAGTACACCAACGACCTCACGCGAAGACGCTGAGACACACGCCGAGGCGCCGATTTGTGCGGGTGGTTCGCCGCACCGCAATTCAATTAGCCGCGAATGACGAGGCTGTCAGCCCTTGCTAGAAGCTGGCGTCGAGAACCTGGACCGGCGCTGGCATCGGCTGAGTGAGGTCGATCCCATGAATGTCGCTGATGTGTTCCCGAAACCAGATGTCGAACGGCTCTTCAGACGACGCCATCCCGGCCATGGCTGCTCCCGGATCATCGGCATCGATGTAGACGACCACAACCGTCCCATCAGGCGTCTCTTGATGCCACGCTGACTCGCGGTGGATACCGAGCCTTTTTCGTGACGCCTGATATTCGTCACGGCGGGCGCCCATCAGGTCCTCGCTGTTACGGCGGTGCTCCTCAGCCTTTCCCGGAAGAATGGGTGCTACAAATGCGAAAGCTGGCATGACTCCTCCTTCATTGCCTCGCGGACCACGCTAGCCGAGGGGGTGTCGGCGTGCCCTAATCGCTAAATCCGGCCGTACGAATAGATCGCTTATCCTCGGTGCATATCCGCTCATGCAAGGCAGCACAGAACCTGTTGGTGTGCTTGACATGAAACATCATGCTGTCCTCCTTCGACCCGATCAGAGTTCTCTCCTCGGCCTCCGGCGACAAGAGGCCAACGATTCCCCACAGAGGCCCCGCACAAGAAGTGCCGTGCCGGGCCGCTAATCGCCCTGTACCGGGGTGTGTGTACGGCAGTCTGACTACGGGTCCATCCCGAACCACTCGCGCAAGACTCTGGGCCAGTCCTCGGGTGAAACCGGCGTCTCGGTCCACTCACCATCACGGCGCAGTTTGAGTCGATCGTGAACAAGTGTTACCCGGTCAGGACCGCCGTCGATCAGCCTTGTCGCAAACGGTTTGCTGGTGAAATGAGTCGTCGGCGAGGTCTGTAGGAAGCGGTTCGATGGATCGAAATCTGTCGGCACCACCGACTCCGTCGAGAACCGGTATTGCTCTGCCCAGCCACCGTCTTCTCGGAAACGCAAGGTGATGGAGTCGGCGTCGCGGTGGAAGTCGAAGTGGCCGGTGCCGCCGTCATGTGGGCCGTCCTCGTCGAGGGGGAGCGGGCGAATGAACGAATCGCCGAAGCCGACATCAACCAGGTAGGGCCGATCCAGATCGACCCGTATCGAGGCATGACTTGGTTGCGGGCCGTCGGTCGGGCCATCGAGAACGACGGTTGCCCCGAGCCGGGTCACCCGAAACCCGAGTTCGTCCAACAGCGAGGCGAAGCTCCCGTTCAGCTCGAAGCACCAGCCCCCTCTTCCCCCGTCAACGATCTTGGTTGTCGATCGCACCGGGTCGGTGGATACACCGCGTCGGTAGTAGACATCGAGGTTCTCAAAAGGGACGTGCGTCAGGTGCGACCTTTGCAGCGTTTCCAGGCCCCCGCGATCGAGCCTCGGGGCGGCGTTGAGTCCGATCCTGGAGAGATACTTGGCGGCGTCCACAACGCGACGGTAGCTGGATCGTGGCGGGTTCGATTAGCCCAGCGGCCAAACTAGCCCGACGTGAAGAGCACACTTGTGCAACCCAATACCGCTCAAGATGTGCGACCTAGTGCACTATGGTTTTCGGGCGTTATCACGCGAGATCAGGGTGTTATGGGCGGCGGTCCTTGGTTCGCGATGACAGCCGGCACGGTTGCCGCGAACCCCCAGAGGGTCAGAAACGAAGCTGTCCAACGTGATGGTTTGTCAATCCGGTGCATACTTCAGAAACACTCTCGGCCACAACGGTTCCAGATTCCCCTTGACGCCGCCGCGGGGCGGGCTGGGGAGGGAATGGCGTCGGCGTCAGCCGTAATTGTGCCGTCCGACTTCTCCCACAACATGTGGGACACGCCTGACGTCGATGGCGAGCCGAGTCCCGCGCTGCCACGCCGATCGGTGTCGAAGGGGCGGGTCGGGCAGAGCTGATCGGTGTCCACGTTCGTCTCTGAACGGTTGGCGCCGTGTCACGACCCGGACGATTCCATTGTGGTCAGGCGCCTGTGGAGTCCTTCTCCGGTCGTTTGACTGCCACCGGAGCGCAGGCGTCCCTCTCGGTCAGGCTTCTTGGCTGCGCAGCCACATGACGACGGCGCTGACACGCCGATCAACGGCAGAGTCCGGAGGCAAGTCCAACTTCATGAGTATGTTGCTCACATGCGTCTCGGCTGTTCGCTGGTTCACGATGAGCTGGTCAGCGATACCGGCGTTGGAGTGTCCCTCGGCCATCAGCGCCAGGACTTCTCGCTCCCGATCGGTGAGCCGATCGAGCACCCCGAGCTTCCTGGGACGCCGGATCAGCATGCTCACGACCGTCGGGTCGATTGCGCTTCCTCCTGATGCCACCCGGTTCAAAGCATCAAGAAAGGCATCGATGTTCGTCACTCGGTCCTTTAGTAGATACCCGACTCCTGCTGCACCTTCCGAGATGAGCTCAACGGCGTATCGGGTCTCGATGTGTTGCGACAAGACGAGGATGCCGATGCCGGCAACCTCCCGCCGCACTTCGAGCGCCAGTTCGAGGCCTTCGGTCTGAAAGTCCGGGGGCATGCGGATATCGACGACGAGGACGTCAGGCTCAAGCTTCCGAACGGCCGCAAGTACGCCCTCGGCATCCGAAAACGTCGCCGCGACCTCGACGCTCTCATCGGCCAGCACCCTGGCCAGACCGTCTCTGATGAGCGCTGAGTCGTCGACGAGGATCACTCGCACGGGATCACCGCCGTAAGCGTCGTGCCCGCCGGGCCACTCTGGACGGTGAGGCGGCCCCCTTCGGCCACTACGCGATCCTCCAGACCCTGCAGACCAGATCCGGGCCTAATGGCAGCCTCACCGGCGCCGTCGTCGGAGACGACAACCTGAAGCGTCCCGTCCTCGAGTGCGATCCTGACCGAGGCCTCCGCCGCTCGAGCATGCTTGGCGACGTTGGTCAGTCCCTCGGCCACCACGTAGTATGCGGTCTTTTCAATGGCTGCGGGGACTCCGGCGGAAGCAACCTCGGTCCGCACCGGCACCGGTGAACGCTCAGCGAGGGCCTCGACTGCGGCGCCGAGCCCTCGCTCGGCCAGCAAAGAAGGATGAAAACCTCGCGACACCAAACGGATCTCGTCAAGGGCGCGCCGGACATCACTCGTCGCCGAATCGAGCAGTTCGGCGAGCTCGTATTCGCCCTTTGTCTCGGCTTGTCGCTTGGCACGTTGCAGGTCCATGCCGACAGCCACGAGACGCTGCTGGGCACCATCGTGAAGGTCCCGCTCAACACGCTGACGGGCGGCGTCGCCGGCCTCGATGATGCGGCGCCTCGAAGCCTGCACCTCGTCGAGTTGCGCCGTCACTTCTGTGTTGAGTCGGTTCACGTCCAAGGCGAGGCCGATGGCAGCGACGACCGCAGTGAGGCGAGCTGCGTCTTGGCGGAGGGCGGCATCGTGCACCAGTCCCCCGATCAGGCGCTCACCCGATTGGATCCGCGTCAGCGAACGGTCAGGGACGAGGTCCGCTTCGGTCACGGCCCGTCCGCCCTCGTCGAGCAATCGCTCTCCGTCGAGAGTGTGGAGTACCTGCACCGAGGGATCCTCCAATGCGGTAGCAACGGCGGGCTGCAGCTCACCGGGCGCCGATCCGAGGTCGACAACTAAGCCTGCCAGTTCGGGGCGATCCCAGCGGGCGGTAAACAAGCGGAGGCCCACAACGACGGGGACAAGAGCCAGACTGCTCAACCCGGCGGCCCGCAGCGACCCACCGGCCCAGCTTCCGTGGCCGAGCGAGTAGTCGAGGGAGGAACCGCCGGCTGATATCGCCCAGACGGAGGCGACGACGATACCGAACCACACCGATGCATGTCGCGACCGGCTGGCGTGTCGCAGCTCGGCGGCGCCGATGACCGCAACCAGCACCATCGCCAGAGCGATGAGCGCTTCGGAACCGGCGAGGAGGGCCCGATATGCGATGTCGCTGTCGACGATCGACCCAATTACATTCGGGTGGCCTATCAGCGCGGCGGCCCGCGTGAGCGGTGTCACGGCTGCCGCGGTGACGGCGACAGCACCGACGCCAACCGCCCACGGCCGTAGTGGGTGGCGAGACGGCCGGAGCAACAACCACACGGCAACAACGATCGTCGTCGCCGGCAAGACCCGCCCCAACGTATAGGCCAAAGTCGACGAGCTGAATAGGAGGACTGTTGAGAAGGCCGCGCCCGCACCCAATAGTTCGACCCTAGGTGTCCGCCTCGGCCGGGACCGCAATGTCGCCACGCCGACGCCAATGAACAGCCCCCCGGCGAGCAGCACCAAGGTCGACTCCCAGCCGGGGAGACGCGGCGGTGAAGGCAGCTCGGTGAGCACCCACGAAGCGATCATTCCGTCAGGAGCGACCTCGATTGGGACCAGCATCGGAACGCCGAACTCGCCGACTCCGATAGCACGGGCGAAAGTCGGACTGTGGTCGGCGTACCGGACGAACGTCACCAACCCGAGCTCGTTGAACACGGCGTCCAGCACATCGTTGAGTTCATCCGCCGTGAATCCGGCGGCGAACGAGGGCTCGAACCTATCGCTCAGATCGGCCTCTGTGATCACTCTCCGTCGGCCCAATAAGTCAAACACCCACCGCATGTGATCGGCCAGGGGCGTGCCGTCGTCCACCAGTGACTCGACTCGCACCAGCTCGGCGACCGCAAGGCCATGTTGGGCGTTGCCGATCCACAGGGCGCCGGTGACGGCAGCCACTGCGGCGATCAGGCCTAGCGCCAATGAGAAACGGACGCGAAATTGCTCCACCGGGCGATTGTCGCACGAAATGCGACACCGCTCCTCAGTGCGCACACGGATTCGACAATCCGGGCGAACGCCGAGGCAAATCCCGTGTTCTTCCCGATGGCAGCAGGCCCGTCTTGATATACGTTCACCTCACCGACTCACAAGGAGCGACGAATGACCATCAACAAGACGATCTCCCGACTCGCGATCCTGGCGCTGGCAGTAGCCCTTACCGCGACGGCCTGTTCCGACGGCGCCCAACAGCCGGAGCCCTTCTTCGATCCCGGCTCAGGATCTCAGCGAGACCCAGACCCCGCATCTGGCACGCTGCCACCGGTCGAAGAGATAGACGCAACTGCGCCGCTTCCAGAAGCCGGCGAGCTCCAGGACCTCCTCGACGAACTCATCGCTAACTCAGATCTTCCCGCCCTCGGGGTCACAGTGTTCGACGGCGATGAGATCATTGAGGCCGCGGTGACAGGCGTTCGGCGCAGCGGGGACCCGACGCCGGTCGAACCCACCGACCTCTTCCACATCGGCTCGAACGCCAAGGCGATGACTGCCACCCTCGTGGCCACCTACGTCGACGAAGGCGTCATCTCGTGGGAAACCACCGTCGGCAACGTTTACGAGGACGTATTGCCGGCACTCGACGCCGACTTGGCACAGGTCACCTTCCGGCAGCTCCTGAGCCACACGGCAGGGTTCGACGACGAACGCGTCGTGCTCAATCTCGAAGGAATCGACGACGACCTCCCGGTCATGGACCAGCGTCACGAAGCCGCCACGATCACCCTGGCACGGCCCGGGGACCTTCCCGCCGGCGAGTTCATGTACTCGAACGTTGGCTACACCATCGTCGGAGCCATGCTTGAGGAGTTGACGGGCACACCGTGGGAGGAGCTCCTGCGGACTCGCGTCTTCGACGTCCTTGGGATGGATAGCTGCGGCTTCTATGCACCGGGCACCCCTGGTGAAGTGGACCAGCCATGGGGACACCTCGACGAGCAGGGCGGCCAGGCGATCGACCCCGGCCACCCGGAAGCCGACTACCCCCGCGTGATCGCACCGGCCGGATTGGTGCACTGCAGCATGTCTGACTGGGCGCTCTTCCTGCAATCCCAGCTCCGCGGTTTTCGAGGGAGTGACACAGAGATCATCAGCCCCGACTCGTTCGCAGCACTGCAGACCGCGCCCGACGGCTCAACATACGCGCTCGGTTGGGACACAATCCAGACGCCGAACGGGCTCGTCATTCACCACCACGGCAGCAATAACCGGTTCACGGCCTACACACTGCTCTTCCCAGCGGAGAACTGGGCCATGCTCGTGGTCACCAACTTGGGTGAGGAGATGGCCGACCCGACGATCGGCGCGGTAGTCGACGCGTTGGTCATGCGCCGGGTCCTGGCCAGCGGGGAGAACGTGGACATCGGGGGCCGCGAAATGTTCGTGGCCTGCCATGGCTCCGGCAGCCCGACCGTGATCCTCGAGCATGGTCTTGGCACAACCGGCGCGGACTTCAAGACCGTGCAGGACACGATCGCGGACACCACCCGGGTGTGCTACACATCCCGAGCCGGGATGGGGTTCAGCGACCCAATCCAAGGGGGGGTCCGAACGGCACAAGACGCAGCAGACGACTTGTCCGCCGTGCTAGCCGCCGCCGACCTGCCAGGACCTTACGTGGTCGTTGGACATTCATTCGGTGGCTTAGTAGTTCGGCTCTTCGCCGACCAACACCCCGACGATGTTGTCGGGATGGTGCTCGTCGACAGTACTCACGAAGACCAGCTGACTCGCATGCGTGAGGAGATGTCGCCGCAGGGTTGGGCTGAAGTCTCAGTGTTTTTCGGACCAGACAACGCTGAGAACATGGACCTCGATGCCAGCGTCGCTCAGGTAGCTGCAGCAGGCGACCTGGGAAATATGCCACTCGTCGTTCTCGGAGCCGGCCAGGAAGAGAACGAGGACCCTCCTCCCGGGATCGCTCAGGCGGCCGTCGACGAGCTTAACGCCGTGATGGGTTGGCTCGGGCCTGAACTGCAACTCGATCTCGCGAACCTGTCAACGAACGGCAGGTATCTGCTGGTCGAAGGGAGCGGCCATTTCATTCACCTCGACCGACCCGATGCCGTCATCGACGCGATCAATTCGGTCCTCGGCCGATGACGCGGCCTACGTTTACCATGACCGGCGGGCTCCGTGTTAGCGGGCTACACAAGAGGTTTGGCAAGGTTGTTGCGCTCCACGGTGTGGACCTCGAGGTAGCCCGGGGACAACTGGTGGGTTTCCTGGGTCCGAATGGTGCGGGCAAGACCACCACCATGCGCGGGATCCTGGGCCTAGTAGCCATGGACGCCGGGTCGGTGACGTGGGACGGCCGGACCATGACCGAGGAGGACCGACACCACATCGGTTACATGCCGCAGGAGCGTGGTCTTTATCCCGGCATGAAGGTGCACGAGCACATCTCCTATATCGGACGGTTGGCGGGCCTCGATCGAGAAACGGCGAGTCGCCGGGCCAAGCACTGGGCTGACCGGGTGGGGTTGGCCGACCGTGGCAAGGACCTGGTTCAGCAGCTGTCCACCGGCAATCAACAGCGGGTGCAGCTGGCAGTCGCGTTGGTCCACGAACCGGAGCTGATGATCTTGGACGAGCCCTTCGCCGGTCTTGATCCGGTTGCCGTGTCGATGCTCTCCGACGTCATGGCCGAACAGGTGGAGAAGGGTGCGAGCGTAGTCTTCTCCAGCCATCAGCTGGAGCTGGTGCAGGACCTGGCCGAGCATGTGACCATCGTGGCCGGTGGCGAGACCCGGGCAACGGGCACGGTTGCCGATCTCCGCAACCGGTCCCCCCGTCGGCAACTAGAGATTCGCTGGACCGGGCCGGTGCCGGCGTGGAGCCCACCGGAAGCCTTGGCACAGGAGGCGCCGCCCGGGGTGTCCATATTCGAGGTGCCGGCTGCAAGTGATCCGGCTGCCTTGATTGCCCAGGCATCGCTGGCAGGCTCAGTGTCCGCCGTCAGCTTCCAACCTCCGGGCCTCGACGAGGTGTTCCTGGAATTGGTGGGCCCATGAGTTGGAACCTGGTGAAAGAGGTGGCGGAGCGGGAGATCCGTACGCGGGCACGTACTAAGTCGTTTCGTATTATCACCGGCATCCTGGTTGCCGCCGCCATTCTCGGTCCGATCGTGAGCGCCCTGTGGCCAGAGGGCGGGGATGACCTCCGCCAGGTCACCGTTGGCCTAGTGGACGTGGAGGAGACCACACAGCAACAGATCATGGCGTTTGCGGAGGGGAATCTGGATGTGACGTTCCAGGACTACACCGGGTTGCCGCCCGCCCAACTGGACCAGGCGCTCTCGGACGGCGACATCGACGTAGCTATAGAGGGTGGGCAAACGTTGGTGTGGGATCGGGAGACCGACTTCGAGATCGCCGGTCTGCTCTTCTCGGTGCTACAGCAACAGGAAGTTCTGGTGAGAGGCCGGATGCTGGGTTTGGACGAGGGCGACATTGTCCAGTTGCTCACACCGGTACAGGTTGAGGAGCGCTTCGCCGACAAGCCCGGCGAGTCCGAAGGCGTGGCCACGGGCGTGGCGTTCTTGGGCCTGATGGCCGCGTTCATACTTCCGCAGGCGTTCGGCCAGCTGACGATGATGAGCGTTGTCGAGGAGAAATCCACCCGGGTCATCGAGGTTCTTCTCGGTCATCTCCGCCCGCGGGCTCTGCTGCTTGGCAAGGTTCTAGGCATTGGCACGATGGCGGTGGGGCAGCTGATGGTGGTGGTTGGTGGTCTGACGGCCGCGTTGCTGCTCACAAACACCGTTGACATACCCAGCTCGGTGTGGCATTTCGTACCCATAATTGTGGTGTCCATCCTGGGTGGGTTGGCCATCTACAACACGTTCTTTGCCCTCCTGGGTTCGCTGATATCGCGACAGGAGGATGCTGCGCAGGTCATCATGCCGACGCTCCTTCCACTTATGGCCGGTTACCTCGTGGGACAATCGGCCGTGTTCGGGGATGCCGAGTCCGCCCTGGTCAAGGTGTTGACGCTGTTCCCCCTCACCGCTCCCATGCTGTTGCCGGTGCGGGTTGCCCGCGACGCCATCGCCCCGTGGGAAATTGCCCTCTCGCTCGGACTGTTGGCGGTGGGAGTGTGGCTGCTTATCCGGATCGCCGGACGTGTCTATGAGTTCACGTTGCTGCAAACAGGGTCGCGCATCGGCTGGGGTCAAGTGGTGCGGCTGAGCCGCGGGGCGGCGCTCGACTGAAACACAAGGGGCGCTCATGGGCGGAAGGAAGCCCTTGAGCCTGACAGACGGACAGTTCGCCATTCGATCACGAAGTGGTCCCCCCAACCACGATCGGCCGCAGAACATGGGCATCGTCAACGCCACCCGCGACTTGTGCACCGACGTACGCCCGAGCTGGAGTTCACCCCCGACTCGTATTCCGGAATCGCCCGCTGCTGCGATATCCCGCAAGACCCAAGTAGTAGGGGACTGCCGCAGTGGCGAACAAGACGACGGCGATGCGAGTAGTACAAGGCGAGCACGCCGACCGAGCGCGACGTGCCGATCCCGGGCACTCGGCGGAATGCGCGTTCTGGCACCCGATTTGGTGATCGGTGCGTTTGGTATGGCTGCTTCTAACCTGGCGGCATGTGGCGTCGATTAGCTGTAGGGCTCACCGCGGCTGTTGTGGTTGCTGGCATGTGGGGGGGCTACCTGTGGTGGAACCGACCGATGCCGCCGCCTCTTGGTGACATCGCACTTGAGGACGTCACCCCGCCCGACGCCGTTCTCTCGCTCCGGCCCCAGGCGTACTGCAATGAAGCAGTAGCCGGATTCTGGGCAACCGGCAGTTCGGAGAGACCGGAGGCAGAGGTGCGGGCCTGGTTTGACGACCGGTTCGGTCCTGTGCACGAAGAAGCGACCGTCCGCCTCAATGGTCAAGCGGGGCTGAATGGTCGCCACCGCGTCTACGGCGACATTGAGGTTTTCACTCGCCGGGAGGCCGGCGGCACCTTCGTGTGGGTTCAAACCTACGAGACGACTAGCCACTACTGCATTAGACGATCGCACACCCCGTGGGACCTAGAGAACGCCGCGGTGTTCACCGACGCATGCGACAAACTGGTCATCGAGTTCTGGGGCGTCATGTACGGTGCCGGCAGCACGGAATCGCCCCCCACAGATTGGCCGGTCACGGCGTTCGATGCAGGCCAGTCCGTTGCACACAGTATCGAGAACCCATCGGTCATCTACGCCAAAACGACCGAAGACGATGACTGGATCCGGTACGACCGGGGAGAGGCCTGTTTCCTGGACTAGGCGATCCAGGCCCACAGCAACGCGCACGCAAGCGCCGCAACCGATGCGATGATGGCCACCAACGTCAGCGCACGCGGCACCGGCGGGTCCTCGCTCCGGCCCGCGGCGTGCACAGCGACACCCGCCGCAGCGGCGACGAGGCCTGCCAAGATCGCGAGTCCCGATTCACGCCACGGGTGGTCTTGGTAGCCAATCAGCCAGACCACGGGAATGGCAAGGAGAGTCAGCACCACTGCCGACGCCACCGTGGATCTACGTGTCAGCATGCCGACAGACTACGTCGACGCTCCGGGTTCGGATAGCTCCGACGCCGCCCAGATCACCCACGCCGCAACGCGTTATGTCGCACCCTTGACAGCGCGAGATCCGGCAATATCGATCTGATCCCAAATATTGGGTTACCACGTTCCGTGGCGCAGTCTTCGGTCGAACTCGGCGGTGAGGGCGGCGATATGAGATCGGTGCCGGGTTCGGCGTAGCGGGCGAGCGTGTGTGGGTCTTGGTGGCGGCTTTTTGGCTTGGAGGAGGCTCGCAGACACTCCTGCTTCGCCGAGGTGGGTGAGCGAGGAGAGACGATGTGCTTCCTCGATAGGGCTTTGCACCCTGCGCCCCATCGGGTCCGGCGCTCGGCTGAGTTAGTCTGCTGGGGCGAGAGCTGAGCAAATGCGCGATGAAGAACCGACGTGGCGCCCGGTTGGCGACGTGACGATGCTGACCGGTGTGACGGTCCAGAGCGTGGAGTTCGCTCGTGAGCATCTCGACACCATTCGAGAAGCTGGTTCATATCGGCTTGATGACGCCACCGTTGCACGAATGCTTCGGATGTGGCACGACACGAGCGACCTGAACCAGGTGTTCGCCGAGCAGGGAGGGGTCTCCGTATCAAATGGACGAAACACAACAGTTTCAGATGGTACGGAGGGGTCGTAGCTGGCCGTCTGGTGGCTGGGTGGGGTTGGTGAGGTCGTAGCCGGCCGTAGAAGTTGATGTGGTCGTGGCCGGCTGGTGACAGCCTGGCGAGGTGGTCGACATGGAAACGGTACTGCGACGCGTCTGGGGTCTCGATGGGTCGAGTGATCAAGGCTCTCATTGACCACGAGCTGATGAGCGCACTTGGTGAACTGGCGGCAGACGGGGTACCAATCATCGTGGACCGAGCCGAAGAACAGTTGGTGGCACGAGAGGCGCAGCTCGCCGCACGTGAGCGTGACGCCACCGTCGAGCGGCAACGTCTCGGTAGACAGAACGAGCGGCTGCGTCTATGGGAGAGCGACCTCATTATCCGTCAGCAGCGAATTGATCTGGCAGCGAAGCCGTCGCTTCAATCTACGACAGCCGGCCCGAAGATCGGACGCAACGACCGATGCCCTTGTGGGTCGGGGCTGAAGCACAAACGTTGCCATGGCATCACCGGCCGCTAATCAGAAAGCCAGAAGTGAGTGGTCAGATCTGGCCATCCCCCTGATTCAGGGACAATTCCGCTCGAAGATGAGTGAGTGCTGCTCACCTGAAGAACGTCTGGGGAAATTGATGATGTGCGCACGCGGTTCTGCGTCATACCGTCCCGACCATCAGAACGTCCTGATAGGGGCTGGTGTCGATAGTGCGCCGGGTTACTTCGCGTCCATCTCCTGCCCGGCCTCGGTTCGGGACAAGGCCCGATCTGTGGGCACCCATTGGAGTCGATCACCCTGATCGGAGCTTCAACATCTGAGAGATGGAACCGCGTTGAGCGAACAGCGCCCCGGCTGCCAAGCAGAACACAGCGACAAGGAACGCGGCAATGCCACTCCGAACGCCGACAAGGAGGGCTGCCCCGCCCGGTCCCAGGTCGTCGAGTACGAGACCTGCTGCGAGCACACCTATGGCGAGCGACCACAACGCAATCAGAAAGTAGCCAAGAGCACTCACGACTACAACACCCGAACGTGTGACACCCATGGACCGGTACAAGGCAATCTCTGGCCGGCTCAACATCATCAAGACACTGAGGAAGATGCCGATTGTTCCACCGACCGGTAGCCAGAGCAGACGGCTCGATCTCCTTTCGAAGTCGGATGCCGGATTGACCGTCGTCAGATCTTCGGAACGCAGCGGACCAACACTCCGGTTGATTGTGGCGAACGCAGCAAGCCCAACCTCGGTCGCAGTAGACGACCCAGCTGGTGTGGTTTCGAACCAGCATTCATCAACAACGGGTCCGGAATACGGTATCAACACGAGGGTCTCGCCATTCGAGAACCGCCGTTCTGGGTCGAATGGCCTGAGTACGACAGTGTGACCGTCAACGTCCTCGGTCTCTCCTTGAACGATTCCGACCTGTCGGGCTGCGGTGCTGCTGATCAATGCGCCGCTGGAGGATTCCACCGTCGGGTCGAGAACCCGTGCAATGCTCCCGGTACCCCCCGCGACATAGAGCGGTGTTCCTGGGGCCTTTGACAACTCCCGGAATCCGACCCGCACGATCCCTCCCGACGCAATGATTTGAGGGAGGTCGTCGAGTCGGTCGCAGATCCGTGTCGGGAGCGATGGCTCAGAGCCCGGTGGGGGCGGGGCCACAACAAACACATTTTCCCCCGCTGCGATGAGCCGATCCCTGTCACCGATGTGCTGGCTCGTCGACATTGTCTCCGCGGCGACCAGCCCGACGAAAGAAGCAACCATGAGTATCACAACCAGCGCGGTCTTGTAGATGTGCGAGCGAAGATTCGCCAATGTCTCACGTAGGAGAACCACGACTGGCCAGCTGGCCCGATCAGACATCGAAGACTTGGCCGTTGCGGAGATCGAGGCGTCGGTCGCATCGTTCGGCGACAGCGGGATCGTGGGTTGCCATCAGCAAGGTCGTTGTGGATTTGCGAGCTCTGAAGATGGCGTCGACAACGGTTTCGGAGGTAGCTGCGTCGAGCTGAGCAGTGGGTTCATCGGCAAGGACAAGTGCACGGGCCCCAGCCAAAGCGCGAGCGACAACGAGGCGTTGCAGCTCTCCGCCCGACAAGCTATTGGCTCGGCGCCGCCCCATGTGGTCGAGGCCAACAACACCGAGCATGTCCGAGGCACGACTCTCAGCCTTCTGTCGGCTTGCTCCTTGGCCATAGAGACCGAGCGCCACGTTCTCAACCGTCGTTCGTGTTCCGAGCACGTTGGCAGTCTGAAAAATCCATCCGACCGTCGTCGCCAGGTCGCGCTGGGTGAGCCTCTGCGCCTCACCCCAGGTGACGCGGCCGGCCGAGGGGTTGGTCAACCCTCCGAGTATCGACAGCAGTGTCGTCTTGCCTGCACCTGATGGAGCCATGATCGCGACTGTCTCGCCAACTTCAATCGTCAGGTTGACATCCTTCAACACCCAGGATCCGGGTACGTAGGCGTGACATATTCCTTTCGTCACTATTCGCATGACCGGTCCTGCAACACGTCAACAGGGTTGGCAAGGATCATTGCCGAAGCGGGCGGCGCCGGGTTGATGGCGACCCAGCCGAAGCCGCCACTTTCAACGGCTGTCTGAAACGGCTCATAGTCGCCATCCGGCGATTGGATGAACACACAGAGCCGTGCCGCGTCTGAACGGTCACCCACGACTGCACCCGCGGGGACCGTCCACAGCGTTTCTGGCTCGACGAGTTCGAGCTCACCGGAGAAGACCAATACGGTGCCCACGTTCGTGTTCCCGGCGCCAGTCGAGGCGGTCTCGCCCCGCTCAGCTGTCACGCTTCCCTTTCCGTACGCCTCCATGAGCGTGTTGAGCTGCTCACCAGATAGCCGAACCTGATCGATGATCCCGAGTTGAAGACCCCCGCCAACCACAAGCCGATATCGGTCACCCGAGTCCTCGATCGGGGACCCTCCCAAGTCGCCAATGTCGCCCGACGTAGCAATGTCAGGTGAAGCGATGATTGGAGTGCCTTGGGAAGGCGCCAACTCGCCGGGCGTCAACAGGATCTGGTCAACCTCGACGGAGTCGTCTGGCAACCAGACAACGAGATCGGGCGTGAAGACACCAGATGGCTTCGACATTCCCAAATCCCGTTGGAGGTCCGCTACTGCCGAACGGGTTGCCGATCCATAGCTTCCGTCGACTTCGACATCGTGCCCCAGCGAGACGAGGAATGTTTGGAGGTCAGTGACGTCTTGCCCCGAGTCTCCCTTCTGGAGGGGGTGTGCGATTGGGCGTTGCGAACGCATACCGAGTCGCGTAATTCCGCCCACGGTCACGATCGGGTGCCCCGAGGCAAGCGAGGTGCCTTGCTCCGCGTGGAGCGTCTGTACCAACCCGTTCCAGCCCGGCGCGCGCACAACGGCACCGTCGAGCGTTGAGACCCGAATGAGTACAGGCTGCTGGCCAATACTTGACGAGGCATCGAGCATCGCCCCGGTGTGGACGCGCCACCCGTCAGGTCTTAATGCTCTAGCAGTAGGACTACTGATCAGCCATGCTTGAGCGTGGAGGTGGCCGTGCTCGAATTCGATGCGGCGGTCAAGCGTTTCGGGTCCGTCGCGGCCCTCGACGGGTGCACGTTCGCGGCCCGCCCCGGTCGGCTCACCGGCTTCCTCGGTCCCAACGGCGGTGGTAAGACCACTGCGATGCGGGCGGTATTCGGGCTCGTCGAGCTGGACTCCGGTGCGGTGCGTTGGCGAGGCGACCCGGTGCGGGCTGACGACCGGGCCCGGTTCGGGTACATGCCCGAGGAGCGGGGGCTGTACCCGAAGATGCGGGTGCGGGACCAGCTGCTGTATCTCGGGCGGCTGTGCGGACGGACAGCGAACGATGTTGGTCGCATTGTCGACAACTGGCTGTTGCGGCTCGGGCTCGACGCTCGGGTCAACGACACAGTCGACAGCCTGTCGCACGGCAATCAACAGCGTGTCCAGCTGATCGCGGCGTTGGTCAACGAGCCCGAACTGCTCGTGCTCGATGAGCCGTTCTCCGGGCTCGACCCGATCGCGATGGGTGTGATGGCCGAGCTGCTGGCCGAATTGTCGGCGGAGGGTGCGACGGTGTTGTTCTCCAGCCATCAGCTCGATCTGGTCGAGGACCTTTGTGAGGATGTCGTGATCATCGATCACGGCCGCGTCGTTCTTGCGGGGGCGCTGGCGGATCTGCGGGCTGCGGCGCCACAACGAACCGTCGACATCCGCTACAACGGGCCACCTCCGGACTGGGAGCAACTGGCCAGGGTCGAAGTGCTCGCAGCGGAAGACAGTCACATCCGCCTGCGTCTAGGCGGCGGCGCGGACCTGGCTGCGGTTGCTGCCGTCGCAACGGCCATCAGTGAGCCGATCTCATTCGACTACCAGCCTCCGTCGCTCTCGGAACTCTTTCGGCAGACGGTGGTGGCATGAGCGACCTGCGCAAGGGGTGGCTGGTGGCAGTGCGAGAGATGCGCGAGCGGAGCCGATCGCGTGCCTTCAGAGCCTCGCTTGTCGTCATGCTGCTCATCGTCCTTGCCATCGTCGTCGTGCCGGCGATGCTCAGCGATGGCGGGGGCACGGTCGATGTCGGGCTGACCGGCGCCGTCGCCGAGCAGCTGCCGCAGGCAATCGGCGATCAGGCCGAGGCGCTGGGCGTGACGGTGGCCGTGCATCGATACGACAGCGTCGCCGCCGGGGAAGAGGCTGCCCGCGACGGAGACATCGACGTACTCGTGGTCGACGCGCAACGCCTGATGTGGCGGCGTCAGGCCGACGAACAGCTGCGGTCCATTCTCACGGGCGCGATTCAGTTGGTGGCGGTTCAAGAACGGGCGACGGCCGCCGGCATCAGCCCCGATGCACTGCTGGAAATGGTCGCTCCCGTCCCAGTGGAGAGCGTCGAGATCGGTTCGGTGGCCGGTCGAAGCCCCGACGACGAGATGGCCGCCATCGTCATGACGGTGCTGTTGTTCTTTGCGATCTCCACGTACGGGAGTCTGGTGTTGACCGGGGTGGTGGAGGAAAAGTCGAGTCGTGTCGTGGAGGTGCTGCTGGCCCGTGTACCTGCGCGCAGCTTGCTGGCGGGAAAGTTGGCAGGTATCGGACTGCTCGGGTTGGCACAGTTTGGCGTGACCGCACTGGTCGCGCTCGTGGCTACAACCATGGTCGACTCGATCGACCTCCCAGCTGTCAGCGCGGGCGTGCTCGCTTGGGTAGTGGTCTGGTTCGTGCTCGGCTACGCCCTGTACGCCACGGTCTACGGCGCTCTCGGCTCACTAGCGTCGCGGACGGAGGACGCGCAAAGCGTCTCGGGCCCGGTGATGGTCGTGCTCATGGCGGGCTACTTCGCCTCGTTCGTCGCTGTCGGCCGACCAGACAGTGGCCTTGCCCAGCTGGCCTCGCAGTTTCCCGCGACGGCGCCATTGGCGATGCCCAACCGCATCGCAATGGGTGCCGTTGAGTGGTGGGAGCCGATACTCGCCGTTGCCCTAACCGTCGGAGCGATCGTCGCTCTGGTGCAGTTCGGCGCCCGAGTGTACGCCGGGGCCATCCTCCACAGCGGCCCCACACTTCGGCTACGCGACGCATGGCGCCGCCCGACGGCCCTGCGGTCGACCACGGCGGCGGTCAGTTCACCTTCTCTCATCGGTGCAGAGGTTGGCACCGGCGTCGCCGAGGAGCCTTCGTCGCTTCCGCTGCGGTGACTGGGGCTCCCCCACCAGTTCAGCGCTGAAAACTAGACGTGAAGGAGTACCGCATCTAGAGGTCGGGGAACACGATCGAGATCTACGACCCCTCCGTACCATCTGAAACTGTTGTGTTTCGTCCATTTGATACGGAGACCCCAGGGACAGCGATGGCGACAAGAAGCGACAGGTACCCGCCACGAGGGCGACGTAGTCCACTTCTGCGCTGTGGTTGACGAGGAACGTGGGCTTATCGACGAGATCCTGACGATTGCTCAGAAGCTGCAGACCGTGACTATCGAGCGCCTTCTCGCCAAGACCGATCCGGAAATCGGGATCGAAGGACTCATGGGGATCGAAGGACTCAACGGCTGACCGTTCAGGATTCTGCACCGGTCCTCGTCACACCCCCTACACGTGTTTGTCAGGCCTTGTTGGGGTGCTGTTCCGACCAGGGGGACCGGTCGCTTCCTTCTCGGGCAGCGACACCGGCCTCTTGGAGTGCTACCCGAACGGCGAGCTCGTGATGGCCCGTGACCAGGGAGATGTGCGACGCTGAGAGCCCGATATCGAGGTACAGCTCGGTGACGAGAGCAGCGGTGAGTGGTGCCGGGTCGGGAAACCTCGATCGGAGAGCGCCAGGGGATCGCACCGGTGGGATGTGATGTCGATCGAGGACAGTGACAACTGCGGGGTCGTCGTAGAGCTGGTCGAGGAGCGGCTTACCGATGCCGGGGCGGCGGGCTCCGGACGGGCGGACCGGGATCCCGTAGTTGTGGAGGTGGGAGAGGACGATCTTCTTCGTCACGCCGACGTGGCGGCCGATCTCGGCTGCTGTCCATTGTTGGGCGGTGTAGAGGTCTGAGAGCAGCTCGGCGGTCAACTCGGTCTTGCGGCCGGTGTTCTTGGTGTACCGGCTGGGCCGACGCTTGATGCCGGCGTTGTCGAGCCATCGGCCGACGGTGGCGTGGGGCACCTCGTAGTGTGTGGCGATCTCGGCGAGGGTGGCGGCGCGGTCGACATAGAGCGCCCGCAGCTCCCGGGGTGGGGGAGAGGGCCTGGTGTAGTCGGGTTTGGGGTGTGGCCTGCGGAGCTGCTCGAGGCGGAGCCGGCGGGTTACGGCGTAGGTGGCGACCCCGTAGATCTCGGCGATCTGTTGGTTGGCGAGGCCCTCGTCGAGGTGGCGACGCAGCTGGGCGGTGTTGATCGTCAGCTCGGTTCCGTGGTCGCGGACCTCGATGCTGCAGCGCTTCATGGCATTGGAGACACCGGTTGGCGTCACGCCGAGTCGCTTAGCGATCTCGGTGGTGGGAAGTCGCTCGTCGATGTAGAGACGGTGCAGATCGTCGCAATGAATTTTGCGGGCGGCGTCGAGGCCTCGAATCGGGATTCCGTTCTCGATCAGCACCCGCCGCACCACAGCGGTACTCACGTCCATGTCCTCGGAGATGGCGTTGATCGAGCGGCGCTCGTCGACGTACTGGAGCTGGATCCAGGCCTCGTCGAGGTCGAGCCGGGGGCGGCGCAGCTCGACACCGGCGTCCGCAAGCTGACGGTAGACCCACGACTGCGACATGCCGACTCGCGTGGCGATGTCGGCGGTGCGCATCTTGTCCTCGAGGTAGAGGCGCTTCATCTCCTCGACCACGTCGGCCGCTACCGAGCCATGGGGCCCGCCCTGGCGCCTGATAGGCACGCCAGCCCGGGTGAGCCGATCCCGCACCCACCAACGCCCCCGACCACACCGCCGGCCAATCTCGTCGAGCGACAGCTCCTCTTGGACATAGAGCTTGGAGATCTCCTCGACCAGGTCAGCTTCGGCGCCGTCATCGACGCGCCGAACTCCGAGCCGGCCGCCCGGCGGCCTGCGAGGGATCCCGGCGGCGATCAGCTGCTTACGGGCCCAGCTCGTCGTGTAGCCGAATCGCCGCCCAACCTCGGCGAGGCTGAGACCCTCATCGAGGTACAGCCGAGCGAGCGTCGTTGGGGACGGCCGCTCCGGGCTCACCTAGAGAACTCTCGACGCTGCTCGCAAACGGTAAGTGATGTCGGATCCTGCCATCAGCTGTGCCTACGGTTCGGATCGTTGCGGTCAGTTATGTCCTTGACGTGTTGGCGCGACGGGTTGACATAGCGCTCAAGCGACCGCAGCGACCGGTGCCGGCTCTTGGCTTTGACACTGGCGAGGTTGCGCTCCCGCTCCGCCAGATGCGTGAGGGCCGAATGGCGCAGCTTGTGGAGAGTGCGACCAGCGCTGTAGTGGCCGAAAAGCTCGGCGGCGCGACGGTACGACAGACGGGATAGACCCGTCTCAGGATCGAGATCCCGGCGGGCCGGTGTTCGGGCCGGTGGAGGCCGACGGGTGGATAGGAACAGGGGGCCACTGGTGCGGCCGTCGAGATATCGGGGGAGCAGACGGGCAGTAGCGGATGTCCAAACGACGTACTCGGCGTCGCCGCCCTTGCCGATCACGACTGCTTCTTTCTCGGCGAGGTTGAGATCTGTGATGTCGAGACCGAGGATCTCGTTGGCTCGGGCTGCTGTGTCGTAGAGCATCTGCCACAACAGCCGCTCCCGAAGCGGGATGCTCGAGTCCCTGGTCAGGGTGGCGAGTTCCTCTTCGCTGATCACCTGCGCTCGAGCGAGCTGCTCGGTGGTGCGCCGCTCTTTGCGACGTTCGAGGTTCTCGCCAGGAGAGGTGACGATCCAGCTGTGGCGGCGGGCGTCGTTGAACAGGGATCCAATGGTGGCCAGGTTCCGGTTGTAGGTCGCCGGCGACGTGTCACCGTAACGGGCCACGAGGTGCGCTTCGAGCTCGTCGAGGGTGACCGTGGCGATGGCTCGCTTCTCGCCGAGGTCGGCCAGTAGCTTGTTGAGCGTCAGCCCGTAGACCCGTCTGCTCGATGGTTGGAGATCTCGGCCGAGGAACGAGTCAACAGCCTGCTTGAGGGTGACGCCGGCGTCACCGGTCGGGAACTGGTGGACTGATGCACCGCCAGTCATGCGGATCTGGCCTCCGCTCGCCGCCGCGCCTCATGCACCAGGTCGATCGCCTCGTTGATCTTGGTGTCAGCCGCATGGGTGATCTCTGAGACGCTCTCCCACTCGACGTCCTCCAGCTGATCTACATGGGCCGCCAGTGCCTCGCACTGACCCCGCAAGAGGCTGGCCCGAGCTCCGCTACCCAGTATCTCGAACTGCGCCACGTTCTGGTCCCGAAGGACCGAGGGTGTCGATGTCGTTGCCATAGGGGTGTCCTCTACGCGGTGTTATCGCAGCAAATGCGTACCCTCACTGTATGGCGGGGGTGCGACAGAACTGAGGATTTCCACCCTCCGGTCGTCTCTTGTCGCAGCAAAATGGACATTTACTGCGACAACGCCCCAGCATTCTGGAGCGTCTCCAGGGGAACCGCAGACACACCGGGGACGTCGGAACTGGTGAATGAAGTTCGTAGCTGTGTGTCTGTTCGTGGCCGCTCCGGTCGGTTGCAATGCCGACGCAGTCCCGGAACGTGATTGAACCCGTGTTGGCGATCGGCTTCTTCGGGGGTTGGCCCAA
>Ga0224497_10000782_pt1 | contig 21313 bp, 16 predicted proteins | sample SF_Jul11_sed_USG_4_FD_167970 | JGI IMG/M metagenome (GOLD analysis project Ga0224497, IMG submission 167970) | Sediment microbial communities from San Francisco Bay, California, United States - SF_Jul11_sed_USGS_13 | ecosystem: Environmental > Aquatic > Marine > Sediment | place: USA...
TCAGCTCGAGTTCATCTATTACGATTTCGTCGCGACCTATTCGATTTTCGGCACGCAGGAAGACACTCGGCAACTGTTCACCGAAGTGCACCCGCTTGCGACGCTGCAGGATGCGGAGAATTACATTACGCGGCTGAATCTCGTGGATGAGAAGTTCGACCAGTTAATTGACCACCTGGAACTACAGCGTCAGAACGGTATCGTCGAACCCGCGCTTTCGATGCAGGTCGCGATTAATCAGGTTTCGGCAATTGCGCAGGGCAGCACCGCATCGAATCCGTATTACACGAACTTCGTTGCCAAGATTGCAGCGATTCCGGGCCTCACCGATGCAGAGCGCTCCGATCTCGAGAATCGAGCGTTCGCCGCCGTGGATGGTGGCGTAAAGGGCGCGTATTTGCAGCTGCGTTCGACACTGCAAAACCTGCTGAACAATGCGCCGCCGTCGATCGGTGTTGGTCAGTATGCTCGTGGCGGCGCCTACTACGCGCACAAGCTGCGGCATCATACGACGGCCGACCTGACGGCAGCCGAAATCCATCAACTTGGTCTGGCCGAACTCGCGCGCATACAGGCCGAAATGCGGCTGATATTCGACCAGCTCGGATATCCACAAAACGAAAATCTGGAGCAGCTTTTCGCGCGCGTGGCTGCGGATGGCGGCATCGTCCCTGCCGCGAACGTCTTGTCGACATACGAAGGCATCATCGATATTGCCGAGCAGCGACTCGAAGAAGCGTTTGATATTTTTCCGTCGGCCGATGTCGTCGTAATTCCGGACGACTTTGGTGGTTACTATATCGGACCGTCCTTTGATGGCACTCGGCCCGGCGCTTTCTACGCTGGCACGAGCGCCGATCAACCCTGGTTTCAGATGCGCTCGCTGGCGTATCACGAGGCAGTGCCCGGGCATCACACGCAGATCGCAATTGCGATGGAACAAGATGTGCCCTCATTTCGCAAGAGCGCCAGGTTTACGGCTTTTGTCGAGGGCTGGGCGTTGTATGCAGAACGACTCGCCTGGGAACTCGGCTGGCACGAGACCGACCCGTATTCGAACCTTGGCCGTTTGCAATACGAAGCACTGCGGGCAGCGCGCCTTGTCATGGACACCGGCATCCACAACCTCGGGTGGTCATTTGACGAGGCCGTGCAGTTCAATCGGGACACGGTCGGCTGGTCACTCAGCGCGTCACAAGGTGCTGCGGCACGTTACAGCGTCTGGCCGGGTCAGGCGACCGCGTACATGATCGGTATGTTAAAAATCCTCGACGCCCGGCAGCGCGCGATGAACGAACTCGCGAGCCAGTTCGATATCAAGGCGTTCCATCGTGCCGTGTTGTCCAGCGGTGCGGTACCGCTGGCTTTGCTTGATACAGTCGTTGATCGCTTTATTGCCGATACGCTGGCAATGCCATATTAGAAAAATGACCAAAACAAAGCGAAATGCTTGGCTCAGCCGCATAATGTTGGGACTGGCAGTATCGACAGCGAGCCTGTGCATGGCTGAATCAAACTCATCCGGAAATCACGACGATCTGATTGCTCTGCACGCAGACTGGCGCGAGTTTGAGCGGCCACCAATGCTGCACGGCGCGCCCGACTACACGACTGCGACTTTCACGGCCCGACAATCGAGTTTCGATCGACTTTACGCGCGCTTGCAGGCATTTGATATCTCGAACTGGCCGGTAGAACAACAGGTCGACTGGCATATCGTCCGGGCGGAACTGAATGGCTACGACTTCAATCAGCGCGTCCTGATGCCCTGGGCGCGGGATCCCGCGTTCTACCAGTCGATATGGCTCTACAAGAGCGACGTGCCTGCGCATGAAGGGCCCACGAATCACGCTGTCACGGAGCTGTGGAGCTACGAGTTTCCGTTGTCCGAATCCGAAAAACAGCGGCTGATCGGTGACCTGGCGATCATTACGCCGCTGCTGAGGCAGGCGAAGAAGAACCTGACCGGCAATGCCCGCGAGCTGTGGATTGCCGGAATACGCAACATCAAAGACCAGAGCCGCGACCTCGATGACCTGATGGCAAAGGTCAAAGACGATGCCGGCGTCGGGCTGCTGACAGCCATCCACACGGCGAAGGTCGCCACCGATGAATTTGTTATCTGGCTCGAGCAACAGGCGCCAGACAAGACCGGGCCGTCCGGCATCGGCAAAGAGAACTACACCTGGTACGCACAGAACGTACACCTGGTGCCATTGACCTGGGATGACGAGGTGCGCCTCCTCAAGCGCGAGCTGGACCGTGCCTGGTCCTCGCTGAAGCTCGAGGAACACCGCAATCGCAAGCTGCCGCAGCTGATCGCCGCGTCGACGCCTGAAGAGTATGCGGCGCTAGCAGATCGATCGGCCAAACGGTTTATCGAATTCCTACGCGACGAAGACATCGTCACGGTCAAGGAATATTTCGAGCCGGCTCTTCGCGAGCAGCTAGGCGAGTTCGTACCCGAAGACAAACGAAATTTTTTCTGGATCGCCGCCCATTACGATCCGACGCCGCTGTACACTCACTTTTATCACTGGTTCGAGCTCGCCAGAATGGAGCGCGAACCACATCCGAGCCCGATTCGCCAGGGCGCCGTCCTTTACAACATCTTCGACAGCCGTAACGAGGGAACGGCGACCGGCGTCGAGGAGATGTTCATGCATGCAGGCTTGTACGACGACAAGCCGCGCGTCCGCGAGCTTGTCTGGATCATGCTGGCGCAGCGCGCGGCGCGCGGCCTCGGATCACTGTACGCGCATGCCAACGAGATGACGATGGAGGAGGCGGGATCGGTGCACATGGAATGGACGCCGCGCGGCTGGATGAAGACCGAAAAAGAGCTGCTAAAGTTCGAGCAGCACCTGTATCTGCGCCAGCCCGGTTATGGCGCGAGCTATGTAACGGGCAAGTACCTGCTCGAAAGAACGCTGGCCGATTACGGCAAACAGCTTGAGGAGCGCGGCGACGAATTCCGTCTCAAGGATTTCTTTGATCAGCTGAATTCCATCGATAGTATTCCTATCGCTTTGGGTCGCTGGCAAATGACCGGCCTCGACGACGAGATCGGGAAGTAGAATTGGCGAATAAGAAAGAGGGCCCGGCAGGGCCCTCTTTCATTGGCTATACGCTATCGTCGTCGGAGCCGCCTGGCGGTTTACCGTGTTTTCCATGGCCCCCGGGTCCCGGATGCCGGGCGCCGTGTTCGGCACGCTTCTCGCGCGCCGCTGCACGTTCTTCCTCGGACATATTTTCGTAGCGCTCACGCATTGCCGCTCTGCGTTCTTGCTTTTTCGCTCTGTGCTGCTCGCGAGCCGCTGCACGTTCTTCCTCGGACATGCTCTCCCACTGCTCACGCCGCGCTGCTTTGCGTTCTTCTCTCTGCGCTCTGTACTGCTCACGAGCTGCCGCACGTTCCTCCTCGGACATGCTTTCCCACTGCTCGCGCCGGGCCTGCCGTGTGGCCTCGCGCTCCTCGGCGCTCATCGCACGCGGGTCCGGAGCCGGAGCCTCCTGGGCGGCAGCGGTGCCCATCGCGAGAAGAGCTGCAGCGGCGGTCGCAATAAGGGCCGCGGCGGCTAGTGTCAGAAGATATCTGGATTGGCGCATGGTCAGGACTCCTTAATAGTCTTGGAATACTAGTACAACGTTTCCGAAGCCGACAGGTTGACAATCCAGTTGCGCGATCGTACGAATTTTGCGCCCACGTTACTGAATACGCTTTTTCGACTATAGTGCACCGCAGTCGCCTGAGAGATTTCCACAGTGATCGAGAACACGACGCGCTGCAAGAACTGCGGCTCCCGGCTCACGGGCCCATTTTGTTCCGCGTGCGGCCAAAAGAATGTTGATTTCGAGCGACCGCTCAACGCGCTCGTCCGTGAAATCGTCGAAGAGACCTTCGATCTCGACGGACGCGCGTGGCGTACAGTTGAGGCCCTGTTTCGTCATCCTGGATTGTTGACCCGTGAGTTCCTCGCCGGCAAAAGAAGAACCTACACACCACCGCTGCGACTCTACCTGTTCATCAGCGTCGCATTCTTCATTCTGATGGCATGGGTAGCCAGCCAAGGAGTATTACTCGAGCAAGGCCAGGCATCGGAAGCCGACGCGGCGGGGCAGGCGCGGTTCATGTCGGACGATTTGCCGCGATTGATGTTCGTGCTGCTGCCGGTGTTCGCACTGCTTCTAAAGATTCTCTTTATTCGCCGCTTGTATTTCGATCACCTGATCTTTTCGCTGCATCTGCACAGCGCTGCGTATGTCGTGCTTGCTTTCATGATTCCGATTGAAAATGCGGCCGCTAGCTCCTGGCCGGCGCTTGCGGCGCAGGTGATACTCCTCTCTTACCTCGCCGTTTACATGACAGTGTCACTGCGAAGCGTCTACGCGACGACCTGGATTGCTGCGGCAGCCAGAACCGTGGCGGTCTTGTTCGGCTATCTGGTAATCGTTTCGGGCCTGATAGAGGCCACGAGCAGTTTCCAGATAATCTCCGACTGATATTGACGCTGAACCCGCTCGTCTACTTCGACTTCATTCTCTCAATGAAATCGTGGCGCCATTGTTCGGCGCGTTCCACCTGATTGAAACAATAAATATGGTGTCCCGAGATATTGAATGCCGGATCGGCGAGCAACGGTGCAAGCTCGAAGAGCAACTCGTCGGGCTTATATTTCCTGGCGGCCATCAGGCGTCTGGCGTTCTTGCCTTGTTTCTTCAGATAACGAAGGGAATCACCGACGCCAATACGCAGCGATATCTTCAGCAGGGCACTTCGGTCTGAGGCGCCGGGCAGGCCAACCCAGGCGGGCAGTATGACGCCGCGATCTCGAATGTCACGAAGCCAGGTGCCGATGGCGCCTGCATCAAAGCACATCTGTGTTACGAAGTAATGTGCGTACTCCTGCTTCTCGAGGAGTTGGTCCATGAGCACTTCGTCACTGACGAACGGGTGTCCTTCAGGGTGTGCGGCGATTCCGATTTCCTTGAACTTGTGGTCAATGTCCGAGATATCACGCAACAGATCCAACGCTCTTGTGTAGTTGCCAGCCGGATTCTCGGCATCTCCTCCCGGGACGAAAAGGCTGACGATCGGCGTGTCATCGAGCCGTTTAATGATTTCGCGAAGATGGGTCTTGTCCCTGACCATGCGTGCGGCGACATGCGGTACAACTCTAAAGCCACGGTCTGCTACTCGATGCGCCATTTCCAGTGTTTCACGAACACCCTTTGTTGGCGAACACGTTATAGCGACATAAGACGATGGTTCGAGCACATCGAGCTTTGACTCGATTGTCGCCGTTGGAAAAATCTCCATATAGGACTTGCGAATAGCTACGCTCAAAGCCTGCCGCTGCGCCGCGGATTTGATGTCTTTCATCAGGGCTTCCTGCGTCTTCATGACCGCGATTCTCGCACACGGATGCCGCCATGCGAAGCGCCCAATGGTGGGAATTACGAGGGCAATCTCGCACCGCAAAATTCGATTACCGAGCACAATTCTGTCACGTAACATCGCTGCGCTAAAGCAACGACCTGTCGATAAACGACGTACACGTAGGAGTCTTTTGATGCGCACGAAAGCAGCGGGACCGTTGATCTCGTTCGGACCACGAGTACGCAAGTCACCCTTTTTCGACGCCACTGCGCCATGGCGCAGTGGCGTTTACAGTCTATAACCACACGTTTCTGCCTTCGTCCTGCGGCGACGCCGTTGCTGAATACTGGAGCCTCGTTACTGACGTGACACTGTGGGATGTAACGTGTCAGCGGCAGGTGCAGATAAGCGGTCCGGATGCGTTCGAGTTTATTCAATTTCTGACACCTCGCGACATGTCCAGGTGTGCAGTCGGGCAGTGTCAGTACCTGATGTTGACTAATCAGGACGGCGGAATCGTCAACGATGCGATAATGTTGCGCGTAGCAGAGCAGCTATTCTGGTTGTCCCCTGGCGACGGCGACGTGTTGTGGTGGGCACTGACGTTACCGTCGTTTCGACTGCAGGTGACCTTGCGGCAACCGTATGCGAGGCGCCGTGGTTCAAGCCGCAGATTGTGATTCCCGACGAGATGAAAGCTTGAGCCGAACCAGCTCAGGCTGAGAAATCAGCGACCTCAAAGTCGGCGAGGGCGCCATCGCCATTGACAATCGTCGCGGCAAGCGACGCTGTCTCGGGCAATATCTGCTGCACGTAAAAGTGTGCGAGTTTGCGTTTGATGTCGTAGAAAGCGCCGTCCTTGTCGCGAATCGTCACGAAAATTTGCGACCAAAAACAGGCGATGATCGTCAATCCGAACAGACGCAGGTATTGAGTCGCAGCACCTCGCATCGCGGCATCGTTTGACTCGGCCTTGTCCTGCACCCATCGCGTCGTATCAATAAGCCGCTGCAGCGCTGTTGCAACAGGACTAATAATGGTGGCGACCTCTTCGTCGTTCTCGTGCTCTTTCAGGAACGCTTGCCATCCGGCCAGGAATCGACCCGCGAATTCGCCGGTCTTGCCGCTTAGCTTGCGTGCGACCAGGTCGAGCGCCTGCACTTCGTTCGTGCCCTCATAGATCGGTGCAATGCGAGCGTCGCGGACCAGCTGTTCCATGCCGTGCTCGCGAATATAGCCGTGGCCTCCATAAATTTGCTGCGCGGACAAGGTACTGGTTACGCCGAGATCGCTGAAGAACGCCTTGATTACGGGTGTTAGCAACGCAACCGTATTTTCGGCATCGGCAACAGCTGTCTGGTCTGGCGACTTTTCCATGATGTCCACATGCAAAGACGTAAACACCGATAGTGCCCGCGCTCCTTCGACCTGCGAGCGAATGGTGAGCAATTGCCGCTTCATTTCGGGCTGGTAGATGATCGGATCTGCCGGCTTGCTCGCGTCGGGGCGTGGCGCCGGGGCTTTGCTCTGCGTTCGCTCCTGTGCGTAGGCGAGCGCATTCTGATACGCGATTTCCGCCAGCCCCAGGCCCTGCAGGCCGACAGTTATGCGTTCGATATTCATCATCTTGAACATTGCCGCCAGGCCGTGGTTTTCTTCGCCGATCAGGTAGCCGGTCGCGCCGTCGAAGTTCAGCGTGCACGTCGCCGATGCGCGAATTCCCATCTTGTGTTCGATCGATGCCGTATGAACCTGGTTGCGCTCGCCTAAGGAACCATCATCGTTCACGAGTACCTTGGGAACGAGAAAGAGGCTGATGCCGCGAGTCCCGGCTGGCGCGCCATCGATGCGGGCGATGACGAGATGCAGAATATTTTCGGTGAGGTCATGATCGCCCGAGGTAATGAAAATCTTCGTGCCGCTAAGCCTGTAGGTGCCGTCGCCGGCGGGAACGGCCTTGGTATTCAGTAGGCCAAGATCCGTGCCGCAGTGCGCCTCAGTCAGGCACATCGTGCCGGACCAGACGCCTTCTACCAGCTTCGGCAGATACTTTTCGCGAATCTCGTCCGATGCGGCGTGGTCGATCAGATGATAGGCGCCTCGGCTGAGTTCTGCATAGAGCTTGAAGGCGACGTTTGTTCCGCCGATCATTTCGTCGATGAGATTCTGCAAAAGTTTCGGCAAGCCCTGGCCACCATGATCGGGATGTGCGTCGATGCCGGTCCAGCCGTTTTCGATGAACTGCGTATAAGCCTCTTTGAAGCCCGGCGGCGTGCGCACTGTGCCATTTTCATATTGAGCAGCACGCTCATCGCCCTCACGATTTATGGTCAGCAGTTCCGTGCTGGCGAACTTGCCGGCTTCTTCGAGTATGGCCTCTAGCAAGTCGGCATCGAACTCCTCGTAGCCAGGAAGGGAAGTCACCCGGTCCAAACCAATGATCTCATTGACGAGGAACAGCATGTCCTTGATGGGGGCGTTGTAGATCATATTTATGTCTCAGTTACGTAACGGGCTGCCGTGTTCGAGCATGAACTCGATCCGGCCTCGAGTCTCATCGGTCTCGCCCAGCGTTGTAAATGCTTTGCGTTCGAGCCCGAGAAGGTCATTTTCTGTCAGCTCAGTGCCGGCATCAACATCGCCGCCGGTAACGATCATGGATATTTGAGCGCCGGTAGTTACGTCATGAGGCGTCAGGTGGCCTTTTTCAAGCTCCTTTTGCAGCCACTCGCGCATTTCCGCCCCGACGTCACGGCCTGGCATCGCGAGTGGCGTTCGCGAGCTGTCCTGCAATACCGAGGCCTATCGTCCCGGTACCAATTACGGCGGCGCGATTGATTTCATACATTGTTTGATAATCAGACCTGCTCGAGCGCGGTGCTCAGCGCACGGATCAAATCGTCGGTGTCTTCGAGGCCGACCGACGCGCGTACGAGCCCGTCGATAATGCCGACGCGCGCACGCTCCGCCGGTTCGACGTCGGCGTGCGTCATCGTGACCGGGTGCGTAATCAGCGACTCGACCGAACCGAGGTTTTCGGCCAGGCTCCAGAGCTCGATGTTATCCATGAGCTTCTTGCCGGCCGCAAGCCCGCCTTTGACCTCGAACCAGAGCATCGCGCCGTAGCCTGAAGCCTGTCGGCCCGACAGCTCGTGCTGCGCGAAAGACTTGAGACCCGGGTAAGCGACCTGTTCGACTTTGCGGTGCGCTTCGAGGAATTTCGCGATGGCCATCGCACTGGCTGACTGCGCATCCATGCGGACTGACAATGTTTTGCACCCTTGCAGCGTCAGCCAGGCGACCTGCGGCGACATAATGGTGCCGGTGCTGTTCTGTATGAATCGCACAGCTTCGGCGTGTTCGTCGGTCTTGCTGATCACGGCGCCGCCGACCGTCGCGTTGTGGCCATCCATGTACTTCGTCGTGCTGTGAATCGATACGTCGGCGCCGAGATCCAGCGGTAACTGGTAATAAGGGGTTAAGAACGTGTTATCGACCGCGTGCACCGCACGAATTTTCTTCGCAATCTCCGAGATTGCGGCGATGTCGGAACACTTCATCGTCGGGTTGGCCGGCGTCTCGGTCAGTATCATCCTGGTGTTTTCGCGCACCGATGCGGCGACATCGTCAGGATTCGACGTATCGGCAAACGTGTAGTCGATACCGAACTTGCTCAGGATCTTGGTGCTCAGCCGATACGTGCCGCCGTAGGCGACGTCAGAAACGATGGCGTGCGCGCCGGCTTCCAGGAATGCCAGCATTGTGGCAAGTACTGCGCTCATGCCCGTGCCGAAGCAGGCGCAGTCGACGCCTCCCTCGAGGTCGGCGAGTTTGAGTTCCAGAGCCTTGACGGTCGGGTTGCCCGAGCGCGAGTACGTGAACCCCTTGCTCAGGTACTCGTCCACCGACGGCTGCACGTAGGTAGTGGACTGATAGATCGGCGTAAGAATCGAGCCCGTCGTCGGATCCGGCGTCACGCCGGCATGTATTTGCCTGGTTCTGAAACCCATGGTTGTTATTCCCTTGTCGAGAGTTATCGTAATTGTAACGGGTCGTTGGGGTCGACGCCCGGCATGAACTGCTGCTTGCGGTCGAGGTTCGTGAGCTGATACACGAGTCCGAGCCAATTATTGACGATCGCTTTACCCGTGTCGCCCCAGGTGTTGTCGCAGTGCGGCCGGAGCTCATCTTCCGGAAACTCGGGCGCGGCATCGCCGCCGGCTTCTTTTATCGTCGCGATGTAGGCGGCAGCGATCTCTTCGCCTTGCCGCGTTAGAAAATTCTCCGGAATGCGCGGCAGTTTGTCGCGCTCGCCGTTCAGATACCGATTGGCTTCACGCTTGAATTCTTTCAACAGGCTAACCGCGCCGTACTCCGGGTGCCCCTGAAAGTATATGACGCGGAACTGGTCGGGGCTCACGGCAAGGTGCACCCCGACCTCTTCGCTTTCGGCCAGGACCGAGCAGCCTGCCGCCTCGAACTGTTCTCTTGATACGTCGTTGAAGCGAGAATGCGGCGCGTCGAAGCGCGTATTGACGTCGCGCAGGATCGGATGATCGGGTCGCGTCACTTTGTGGCTGTAGACGCCCCACTGCTTCTGCGGCAGATGGCGTCGGTCGATACCGTGATAGTGCTTGACGAGCGCGTGCGTCGCGAGGCAAGAGCAGAATACGGACGCGACATTGTTTTCCGCCCAGTGCGCGATGTTGATAAGCGGTTCCCAGAACGCTTCCTGGTCGAGCGACGGATTGATGACGTTTGCGCCCGTAATAATCAGCGCATCGAGCCCCTTCTCGGCAAGCTCTTCGAACTCGAAGTAATAGCGGCGAATGTGCTCTAACGCCTTCTCGCCACGATCCAGCTCCGGCAGCGAGAAAGGATAGACGAAAAACTGTGCGATCGGATTACAACTGCCCACGAGGTGAATGAACTGGCGCTCGGTCGCGGTGAGGGCCGCGTCGGGCATCATGTTCAGGAGGCCGATGTGCAGCTCGCGGATGTCCTGGTGCTGCGCGCGGTCCAGCGACAGCACGACGTTGCCGTCATCCCGCAGTCTCTTGAACGTCGGCAGCTCGTTGTGGGCGACCAGAGGCATAGTCGAGTAATTCTAAGTGATCAATACCCTGGGCACGAGGCTTATTGCCATATACGTCGACCGATCGGCAGCCGCTGTACGGCGACGTCGCGGGCCGTTCGGATGTTCTCGAAACCGCTCGTTGCCGGCGGCGAACGCGACCGGTTTCTCGCATTCCTGCCGTCTAAGAAATTGCAAGAGGACAAGAAATGGCCGATCGCGGCTGCATTTGCAATATACCGTTGAGAGCGGGAGGAAATACCATGAACAAGAAGAGAATCATGTCAACTACAGTGTTGGCGGCTGCAATTAGCGCGCTCGTCGGCGGTGCCGCCGGCGTCGCCAATGCGACCGAGCCGTGCGGAGACTTCGGCGAGTGTAAGGCGCTGGTGGAAATTAATGCCTCGGACGGGGATATCGGCTTTCACTTCCTGATGGACGGCGATGCCCTGATCTATGGTGCGTTGTTCAATCCAAGACACCGCAAGATTTTCACATACTACCCAAGGCGTGAGCTGCGACGGCAGACGTCGACGGAGCTATTCCAGGAGAGTGCCGAGCCTCCCTGCAATCCCGATGAAGCTGAAGACGATGAGGACGTCGTGACGCTCGAGGATTTCCTCGATCGCTGGGACGATGGCACCTATTACTTCTTCGGTATCAACTCTGACTGGGAGGCACAATTTGGTGAATCCGAGCTGACATTCAATTTGCCAGCCGCGCCGGCCGAAGTGGAATACGAGTCCGAAGAAGATAACGGCGATATCGAAGGCGAGATCTCGTGGGAGCCGGGCGACGATCTTGGCGAATGCTCCGATGGTATGAACCTGCTGCCGATGGCACCGGGAGACGTTCCTGTTGCGATATGGGAGGTTGTGCTAGAGCCTGACGTTGAAGATGGCAACCTGCTCGGCAGCATGAAATACGTCGTGCGCATTCCGGGTGATGCCGAGGAGCTGGAAGTCGAAGTTCCCGACGATTACCTCGAGACGCTGCCCGACAATACGCCCGCCAAGGCGGAGGTCGGCGCTATTGGTTTCGACGACAACGCCACGTTCAGCGAGATCGATGAGATCTGTCTCAATGACACGGATCCGGAAGGCACTCTCGGTCCTGACCCGGAAGACGAAGAAGAGGAAGTTCTTCTTAACGGCTGCGGCTTCGTCGTTGAAGAAGAAGGCGATTGATGACGAGTAACCGCAACACGCGGTTTACCCTGTGGGCGGGGCTGCTGATTTTCAGCAGTCTCGCTCCGCTCGTTGCGGTGGCGGATGAGGACACGGGTGAGCTGCAGATAACGGTTCACGAAGGTCTCGTCAGCGTGACGGCGCGAGAGGTGCCGTTGCAGGACGTTGTGCAAGAGATCGCCGTGCAGCATGAGCTGCGGCTCGTACAGCACGTCACTCTTGACCGGCTCGTCAGTATCGAGATCGAACGACAGCCGCTGCCGGAGGTGCTTGACGATATTCTCGCGGACGAGAGCTACCAGCTCTACCGGCTGGTCGGGAACGAGGACGATGCGGGCGCCGACAAACCGATACCGGGTTCACTATGGATCTTCTCGGAGGGGTCCGCGCTTGCGCCGGCCGCGATGCTGTACTTCGAAGCCGTCGTACTGGAGGGCAATGTCGGCGAGAAGAAAGAGGCAATCCGCGAGCTGCGCCGGCTCGGGACGGCTGACGCCGTGCAGACGCTGAGCGTGGCGCTCGGCGACGACGACCCTCGCGTGCGTAACGCCGCGATGGAGGCACTCTCGACAATCGGTGGTGACGACGCGCTGGCCGCTATCGCGAGTGCGTCGATGCACGAAGATCCGCTAGTGCGTGGCAAAGCAGCGGATGCGATAGCGATGGCCGACGGCTATTCGTCGACTGAGTATCTGCAAATAGTATTGCAGGACGAGGACCCGAGAGTCAGGGCATCGGTCATCGATTCATTAGGAGACATCGGCGACGAACGTTCGCTGCAAGTGATCCAGCAAGCATTGCAGGATCCGCACCCGACCGTTCGCGAGCGCGCACTGGAAGTTATCAATGAGCTCAATGATGATGCCGCGTTCCGCGCCCTGTACCCGCCGGAGTAAGCTACGCGAAGCGCGACAGCGCAGCGCTGATTAGTATTTACTGGCGTCGATAAACGAGTTTTTCTTCTCTTACGTCCTCGCCGCTGCGCATGACGATGTAGCCGTGCAGCGTGTTTTCATCAATCCGGTAAAAGCTGATGCCCGAGAAGTGCGCGGCATCTTCCTCTGCTTTAATAAAGCGAAACTGCACGTAGTCTTCCTTGTCTTCCCATGCCGCGAAGTCGGCGCTGAAATGTTTGACTTTCAGGCTCAGGCTGCCTTCCTCTTCGACGAGCAGCAGCAATTCATAGAAGGCGACGCCGTCGTCACCGATCAATTTGAAAAAGCCGATCATCGAGCCGGCAGACGGCGGATTCCAGCCTTCTTCGAACTTACTGCCAAACGCTTCGCCTGCCCAGTTGCCGACGAGCCACGAGACGTCATCCAGTGTCGCCGGTGGACGAGCATCAGCGTTGTCCAGTTTGAAGGTGTGTTCGGTGCGCTGCGTCTGCGCGTTCGCGATGTCGGCCAATGCCGACAGGAGAAACAGCAGCAAAGTAAAAACGACATAATTCGTTCGAAGTGTCATGTGGGCGCTCCATCGATGCCGTCAGGGACGGGTTCTCATTTTCCCGTTCCTGTACTGGTCGGCGACAGCATAAAGGTCTATGGTACGCCGAACAATGTCATTGGAGTGTGTCATGAAGGCCATGCTTGGGTTTTTGTTGCTGACGCTTCCGTTCTTGTGCGCCGCGGACGTCGTTGTGCCGATCGATTCTGTTACAAGCTACGTCAATATTCGAAAGGCGCCCGAGGCCGGTACCGAAGTGGTCGGCCAGCTGCGAAAAGGCGTCCCGTTAAAGCTCGTAAAGACCGTGCCGGGCTGGAACGAGGTTGAACTGGCAGACGGCGCAACCGGTTTTGTGAGTGCGGACTGGTCGACCGTGATTGTCGACCAAGCGGTCGAGGCGGACGTCGTTGACGAGGCAATAGAGACAGCGGAGGCTGTGGTCGAGGCGGTCGAAGAGCCCGAAGCGGCAGCCGAACCGCCTGCCAAGGTGGCGCCAAAACCCGAAGCGGCCCCGGAAACAGTCGAAAAGGCAGCGGCAGAACCGGGAGCCATTCCGGTCGTGCCTGACGCCGCCGGCCCTGCCGGGCCTCCCGGACCTCCCGGGCCTCCCGGACCTCCGGGTCCCCCGGGACCTGCCGGACCCGCGGGCCCACCTGGAGCCGGTGGATCATCAGATGCCTCCGTAGCGAGTTCAATCGAGGGCACACCGAACTTCCTGGTCAAGTTCAAAGAGCCGCTAGTCGGGACCAACTCGCAGGTTTTCGACAACGGCAACCAGATTGGCATCGGTACAACCGAGCCCAAGCAGCGGCTCGAGGTTAACGGCAACATTCAGATCCATGAGCAGAACAGCAGCGTCGCCGGACTGATGATTACGCAGTCATCGGGCGAGACTGGTTACATCATGCACAATCGCGCGAGCACACTGACAATCGGCGCCGGGTCTGTGGATCGCATGACGATTGACCGGCAGGGGAACGTCGGCATCGGCGTGATACGCCCCACGCATCCTCTTGAAATGGCGAGCGGCGCCCATGCGTCCGCCGGTGGTGTCTGGACGAACAGCTCGTCACGCGAGAAAAAAGAAAACATCGCGGAGCTGACCGTCGAGGAGGCGCTCGCGGCGTTGGCCGAATTGCAACCCGTGCAGTTTAATTATAAAAGTGACGGGCAAGAGACCTACGTCGGATTTATCGCTGAAGACGTTCCGGAACTCGTTGCAACCGGTGATCGGCGAGGTTTGAGCGCGATGGACATCGTCGCCGTGCTTACCAGGGCCGTGCAGGCGCAGCAGCAACGGATCGAGGAACTCGAGCTGCGCTTAGAAGCAAAACTCGAAGGGAAGCAAAAAGACTGACCGAGTACGCCGAGCTTCGGAAATAAGCATTGCGACTAAAGAACTGTTATCGAACGAGTGACTTTCGGCGGCTGGCGAAACAACGTTTGCCGTCACCGATATTCCATTACATCGACGGCGGCGCGGACGACGAAGTAACGCTCGCACGTAACACGGACGCTTTTGAGACGGTCGACCTGGTGCCTAACATACTTGCCGGAATCGAAGACATCGACATGTCCGTTTCCGTGCTGGGGCAGCAGCTGAAAATGCCACTGTTTTTCTCGCCAACCGCGATGCAGCGTCTGTTTCACCACGACGGCGAGTTTGCGATCGCACAAGCCGCAGCAAAGCACGGCACGATGTTTGGTGTTTCGACGATTGGCACACGCAGCATAGAAGAGCTCGGGGCCTACAATGAAGCGGCCAAACTGTTTCAGATCTATATCCATAACGATCCGGGTCTGACCACGGACATGATCGCGCGCTGCAAAGCCGCGAACTTTGATGCGCTGGCGCTGACCGTCGACACGATCGTCGCGGGAAACCGCGAGCGTGACTACATAACCGGCATGACCACGCCGCCGAAACTCACGCCACGCAGCCTTCTGAGTTTCGCCGCGCATCCAGTTTGGACGCTCAACTACGTGTTGCGGCAGAGGTTCGACCTGCCCAATATCTCGCAATTCACCGACGTGGGTTCCAAAACGCAGTCTTCGATCGTCGACTACCTCAATACACAGATGAAACGGACGATTGATTGGGACGATGCCGGGTCGATGATCGAAGAGTGGGGCGGCCCGTTCGCGATTAAGGGCGTCATGTCTGTCGACGATGCGAAGCGCTGCGTCGAAGTAGGTGCGAGCGCGATTATGATTTCGAATCACGGCGGCCGGCAGCTCGACGGGTCCCGCTCGCCGTTCGACCAGCTCGCAGCGATACTCGACGCAGTCGGTGGCGACATCGAAGTCATCTTGGACGGTGGCATACGTCGCGGTACGCACGTGCTCAAAGCGCTCGCAATGGGCGCCACGGCCTGTTCTGGCGGACGCATGTACCTGTACGCCCTGGCGGGCGCAGGACCGGCCGGTGTCGATCGCGCGATCGGTTTGCTGCGTGACGAGATCGAGCGCGACATGCTGCTCATGGGCTGCCCGTCCATTGCGAAACTGAAGCCGTCGATGCTGGCCGCGCGTCGCTGATTGGCGACAGGGCCCGATGTTAAATGACGCCACAATCGTCATTCGTTGACGGTATAGTTACTGCGCTTGGTCTTGAGTAAAGCAGTATGACGATGCCACTCGTGTCAATCGGAATGACGAAGACACGCAGCCTGCGCGTGATTGCATTTCTGTGTGCATTGCTCGTTGCGAGCTGCGGTGGCGGCGGTTCGAAGTCCAACAACAATCAGAATCCACCGCCCGGCAATCCGCCACCGACGGTGGGGCTCGACGCGCGGCCGAGTAATGCTACGTGTGTCGCGCCGGCGCGTGGGGCAGGTGGCGCGTCAGTCGATATTACCGACGCGTTTCCAAACCTGCCGAATATCTCGCAGCCCGTGAAAGTGCTGGTCGAGCCTGTTGCAAATCCGCGCTGGTTCGTGCTGAGAAAGTCGGGCCAGCTTGTCGTCTTCGATCCGGATAACGCGACGAGCGTGTCGACATTTCTCGATTTAAGCGGCCCAGCGCTGCGAACGGCCTCGGAAGGCGGCCTGCTCGGCATGGCGTTTCATCCAGACTATCCGGGCGTGCCGGAGATCTTCCTTTATTACACTATTAATGGGACGACGACGGAAATGCGTTCCGTCATATCGCGATTCATACTCGACGATATTCAATCGCCCGGCGCAGGCACGGACGAGCAGGTCATACTCCTGGTTGATCAGTTTGCGAGCAACCACAACGGCGGCGACATCGCTTTCGGTGCAGATCGATTGCTCTACATCGGGCTGGGCGACGGCGGCGGCGGCGGTGACCCGCAGGAAACTGGGCAGGACACGACGCGCCTGCTTGGCGCCATGCTGCGCATCGACGTGATCGGCACGGGCGCCGACTACAACATTCCGGCCGGTAATCCGTTCGACAATGAGCCCGACAAGTGTGGCCCGGGCCTGAACGTGGCGAATTGTCCCGAGATCTATGCCTGGGGGCTCCGCAATCCCTGGCGCTGGAGCTTCGATCCGCCGAGCAACGTTCTCTGGCTCGGCGACGTCGGTCAGGGTGCTCGTGAAGAGATCGACCAGATTGTGGCTGGTGGCAATTACGGCTGGGATTGCCGCGAGGGCACGCTGCCTTTCGAGAGCGCCGGCTGCAGCGGGCCGTTCGAAGATCCGGTCAGCGATTATGGGCGCACCGACGGGCGGTCCATCACAGGCGGATTCGTTTATCGCGGCACGGCAATACCCGGGCTTGTCGGTCGTTACGTCTTTGCCGATTTCGCATCGGGCCGCATCTGGGCACTCCAGTCGGACGGGCAGGGCGGATTCACAAATGAAGAACTCCTGAATTCGTCAACGCAGCCGTCGTCATTCGGTGTCGATCAGGATGGTGAGCTGTACTTCACGGATTACAACAACGGTCGCATCATGCAGCTGGTGGCGACCGGGGGCGGCGTGGACCCGGTGCCGGATCTGCTGTCAGTTTCAGGATGTGTCGATCCCGCGACTACGACGCAACCGTATGCAGGGCTGGTGCCGTACGGCCTCAACGCACCGTTCTGGTCTGACGGCGCGGCAAAGGATCGTTACATAGGACTGCCAAACGGGCAGACGATCTCGATCAACGCAGCAGACGACTGGGACTTTCCACCCGGCACGGTAATCGTGAAGAATTTCCGCCTGAATGGCAGCCTGATCGAAACGCGACACCTGATGCGGCACCCTGATGGCGTATGGGCCGGCTACACCTATGAGTGGAATGACACCGAAACCGAAGCTGTACGCGTGCGCGGTGGCAAGGTCGAGATGAAACAGGGCCAGGATTGGGTGTTCCCGGACGAGGCCGAGTGTTTGCAGTGCCATACGACCGTAGCAGGTGTCGCATTGGGCCCCGAGACGGCTCAGCTCAACATGGACTTTACGTATCCATCGACCGGCCGCACGCACAATCAGCTCGAGACCCTCGATCAGATCGTCATGTTCTCGTCACCGCTGCCGGGTGATGTTTCCACGCTGCCGACAATGCCGGATCCGACGAATACCGGCGCCGGCCTCAGCGATCGCGCTCGCGCCTATCTGCACACGAACTGCGCCGCGTGTCATCAACCGGGCGGGCCGACGCCGACCGATCTCGACTTGCGCTACACGACGTCGCTGGCCGACATGAATGCCTGCAACGTGGCGCCGGATTCCGGAGACGTCGGCATCGCCATGCCACTGATCATTGCACCCGGTGATGCTGCAAGGTCGGTCCTCGTTGCGCGAACGAACCGCCGCGATGTCGATGGCATGCCACCGCTCGGTTCGACGATCGTCGACGCGGACGGAGTGGCCCTGCTCACCGACTGGATCAACGGTCTCGCCAACTGCAACTGATCGGTCTCAAATCTGTGACGCTAATCAATGGATTCATGGCGCCAACGCCCCGTACGTTAGGCCATTGAAGAACATATGAAACAGCTGGCAGTCATCATTGCATTGATATTCGGTTCTTGCCTGACGGCGAGCGTGAGTATGTCAGCGAAGAAGAAGCGGCCGACACGATTTAGGACACGCTGGCGAAGAAGAAGAAATATTGTCGTTAAAAACTCTTTTTCGATTCCACCAGGAACTGCACGCTGTCGATAGACGAATCACCGTTCAGCGGAAAGGCGATATCGATATGTATCATACTGCGCGAGCCAGAGCGTGTCCCTGCAAGACGAAGACCAATGCCAACGTCGCTTAACCAACCAAGGCCCTCCCCACCGAGCGGGTTATCGCCCCACGTGCGGCCTGCGTCGGCAAATATGGCCCCGCCGACCCGGAACAGCCGGAACGGATACCAGTCGGTGAAGTAGCGCTGTTCGAGCGTCAGCAGCATCTTCGAGTCGCCTGACTGATAACGCAGGGGATAGCCGCGCAAGCCGGTGTCACCGCCGAGTTCAACGGGGTTGTCGAGGTCGAGGTCGTTGCCATAGGTCGCCGAAAGTGTCGCGAACAGCGTGCGCTTTCTGGACTGCTGCTTGTAGTAACGCGCGTCCACGCTGAGCAAGGAATTGACCGAATCGCCACGCTCCAGCCGACCGCTGGCGGCAGCGGATAACAGCAGCACCGATTCCGCCAGCTTGCCGAACGAGCGGCCTGCGCTGAGGGAATAAAGCAGCGCGTCGCGGTCTGCGCCGAAGCTTTCGTTCGACCATCCCAGCGTCGCCGAAAATCGTGTGCCGGTCAGAAAATCTTCGGTTCTCGCTATCTGGTCATGATTGCGCGTTGTTTCAAAGCGATCCTCGAGTATCTCGATGCCAACGTAGGGATATACCAGCTTGCGGTCCGCCGGGATTGCTGCGGGCAGTGTCGGATCGATCACGGTCGAGAACTGGTTGTCGTCGTTCACGATGCCTACCCTATAGCGCTGCACCCAGCCGTTGCGAAGACCTGCGGACCAGCCGCCGAAGGCGGAGTAGTAGCTTCGTTCGTGGCGATATTCGGCCGCCTTTTCACCGAGTTGATAGAGTGTGTCTTCCTGATCCTCGTCCAGAAGAGTGCCCCCTGCCGCCCAGCGTGTATCCAGCGCATAAAATGGCCGGACGATGGATAGGAAACTCGAATTTCCGTCCGAATTGTCGGCGACGCGCAGGCGCATGGATAGCCAGTTGGGCCCAACATTCCGGTCGAAAAATTCAAATACCGTCGAGTCACGATCGACATCCTTGGACCGGACGACAAATATCTGCTGACCTCTGCCGAAAAGATTCAACTCTTCGATGTTGACGGACGACTTGTTTTCGCCGCCGCTGCGCGAATACGAAATCCCGGGCTTCAATGTCCAGACATCGCGCGTATTTACGTGCAGGTCGACAGTGCCATCCCGGCGGTTCTTTGGCGTGATGGAGGCATCGTAAAAGTAGCTGTTGCTGCGCAGAATGCGAGCCGTTTCATCAGCGAGCCGCTTGGAGTATGGGTCACCCGGCTTGAACAGCAGCTGCTTTTCGATAACGGAGTCTTTGGTAATGATGTGGAGGCGATTCGCAAGCCGGTACAGGGCATTATTCTCTCTCGGATCGGACAGATCGAAGATGTCCTGCTTTTCGAGCACGATCTTGCCAATGACAACTCCGTCAGCTTCCAGGCGAGCCTCGTCGGGCTGGGCATCAGCTTCTTCCGCGTTCGACGCGCCGCTCATGAGCGCCATGAGCATCAGCATGGTTGCAGGAGAAATTATTGGCATTCCGTGGATCACGATTTGACGCTTCTTAGGTCAAGGCAAATGAGTATAATCGGCCGATTGCGGCCTCGTAGTGACACGGTATGCAAAACGAGCTGATTAATGAAGGGCTGACCCTGATGCTTGCCGGCATGGGCACGGTATTCATGTTCCTGACTGTGCTCGTTATCATGATGGCTTTGATGTCAAGGCTGATTTTGCGGTTGCAATCATCTGCGGATGCGCACGGTCCGAATGATGATGAGGTTGCTGCGATCACTGCGGCGCTTGCCCGACACCGGCAAAAATAGACAGATACGGAGCGCAAAGCCCCAGCATGAGCGAAAAGACCCCCCTCGGCATAACTGAATTGGTGCTGCGCGATGGACACCAGAGCCTGCTCGCGACGCGTATGCGTATCGAGGACATGCTGCCGATCGCGGACAAGCTCGATCGGGTGGGCTTCTGGTCCATTGAGAGTTGGGGTGGCGCAACGTTCGATGCCTGTATCCGCTTCCTCGGCGAAGACCCCTGGGAGCGGATTCGCCGCCTCAAAGAAGCCATGCCAAATACGCCGCAACAGATGCTGTTTCGCGGCCAAAATATACTTGGCTATCGTCACTACGCGGACGACCTTGTGGAGAAGTTCGTCGAACGTTGCGCGGTCAACGGCGTCGACGTGTTTCGCATCTTCGACGCGCTGAACGACATGCGTAATCTGGAGACGGCCGTAAAAGCGACACTGGCGGTTGGAAAGCATGCGCAAGGGACGATGTCGTATACGGTCAGCCCCGTGCATACGATCGACCTGTGGGTCGATCTTGGCCGCAGGATTGAGGATATGGGGGCCCATTCGATCTGTATCAAGGATATGGCGGGCCTGCTGAATCCCTATGTCGCGTTCGAGCTCGTAAGCCGCCTCAAGGCATCCGTCGATATCCCGATTCACATGCATTGTCATGCAACCACTGGCATGTCGACTGCAGCCTGTATCAAGGCTGCGGAGGCCGGTATCGACCGTGTGGATACGGCAATCTCATCGATGAGCATGACGTACGGGCATTCGCCGACCGAAACGCTCGTCGCCATTCTCGACCAGACTGACCGCGCAACCGGATTGGATCTGCGTCTGCTAGAGGAAATTGCCGCGTATTTTCGCGAGGTGCGCAAGAAATATGCGCAGTTCGAGGGCGGATTGCGCGGTGTCGATTCGCGAATCCTCATCGCGCAGGTGCCTGGCGGCATGCTGACGAATCTCGAGAGTCAGCTCCGTGAACAAAATGCCGGCGACAAGCTCGATGCGGTGCTCGAGGAAATTCCGCGGGTTCGCAAAGACCTCGGCATGCTGCCACTCGTCACACCGACGTCGCAAATCGTTGGCACGCAGGCAGTAATCAATGTGCTGTCGGGTGATCGGTACTTGACGATTTCGAAAGAAACCGCGGGTATTCTGAAAGGTGAGTACGGTGCAACTCCGGCGCCTGTCAATGCGGAGCTGCAGGCACGCGCGCTGCAAGGTGCAGATCCGATCACCTGCAGGCCTGCTGA
>Ga0224497_10000785_pt1 | contig 21273 bp, 14 predicted proteins | sample SF_Jul11_sed_USG_4_FD_167970 | JGI IMG/M metagenome (GOLD analysis project Ga0224497, IMG submission 167970) | Sediment microbial communities from San Francisco Bay, California, United States - SF_Jul11_sed_USGS_13 | ecosystem: Environmental > Aquatic > Marine > Sediment | place: USA...
AGTCCAGAGGCGAGTCCGACGCCGTAGGCAACCGCTATGAGAACGAACCCTTTTGGAGAGTCGCCGTTTGCGTGCACGTGAAAGCGGTACCGCCGAACCGCGAATCGAACGAGCTTCCGAAGGTAATCCGACCCGCTCTGAACGTCGACGCACTCCGGGCGGCGCTCGCGGCGCGATGGCCCGATGTTGAGCACCTGGCACTCGACGCCGGCCCGTCGCAAGTGCTGCACCAAGAACTCCGTACGCACGGACCAGCCGCACCGGGGAGGCGGATAGTTGCCGATCTCGAGGATCCGAGGCTGCTGATTCATGACGGCGCGGGGCGATATGCGGTTCCGTCGATTGGAACCGAGCGGCGGACTTCGACCTGACGTTCCAGATTTCGAAGCCAGGACTCGAGCATCAGCAATGCCCACAGCTGCCTCGTTCGGCCTCCTAAGCCTCGTTGGTGCTCTTCCCAGAGCCGCTTCACCTCGCGAGCATCGAGGATTTGGCGGTGTCGCGCCGTCTCATCTAGGAGCAGGTCTGCGGCGCGGTCACGGAGCTCCCCGCGGAGCCAGCTTGCCGCGGGGATATCGAAACCCCGTTTCTTCTGATCCCAGATGTACTCGGGGAGCAGGTCGCGAAACGCATCGCGATAGATCCGCTTTCCACGACGCCAGTTGACCTTCCACTGGGCCGGCACGGCCAAGGCAACCTCCACCATCCGGTGATCGAGGAATGGCACTCTCACTTCGAGAGAATGGGCCATACTCATGCGATCGACTTTGGTGAGGATGTCATCTACCAGATAAGTCTTCAACTCGAGGTAGAGGGCGGCCGCAAGGGGAGGCCGGTCTTTGACGCGCTCGTACTGGGCAAGGAATGGCTCCACATATCGCTCGACGGCCTCCGGGCCGTGTGCGAGTTCATCTTGCATCGCCGGCCCGTAAAGTCGTGCCCGTTCAGTGTGGTCAGCGAAGAACCCATGCGCGTGCTTCCGCGCTACGGCGACTGCGAAGGGGAGTCCGAGGTTCTGCACGGACTGGTAACCGGGGAGTCTGCGAGGATAGCTACGCGCGAGCTTTCCAACGGCCAGCTGCGGTGCGATCCTGAACACCGCTCGAGCGCGGTTCTCCAGCGCCTGGATCCGATGTCTCGCATATCCGCCAAACAACTCATCCCCGCCGTCGCCAGACAGCACGACTTTCACTTCTCGACGCGCCGCTTCTGCCAACAGAAAAGTTGGCAGCGCGGACCAATCTGCAAACGGCTCGTCCAGATGGCTGAGTGTTCGCTCGAACGTCGACTGGACGTCCAGGTCGATCAGTGTTTGATGATGCAGGCATCCGTAGCGCTTTGCCACGTCGCCGGCCATCGATCGCTCATCGAGCGCCGAGTCGGAGAAGCCGACGGTAATCGCCCGTACGGGGTCCGGAGATGCAGCGGCTGTGAGTGCGGTAACGACTCCGGAGTCGACACCGCCAGACAGGAAGGTCCCCACCGGGACATCACTGACCAAGTGGGAGCGCACGGCGTCGGTCAATGCCGCACGGATTTTCTGCTGCGCCTCGGTGCGAATCCGGATCGGAATCCAGTCGGTGGGATCCCAATACTCCCACTGCCGCACGCCTCGTTGTTCGACGACCATTGCCGTCGCCGGGGGTAGCTTCTGGATTCCCAGAAGGCCGGAGCGGGGCGCCGGTACGTATTGCAGACTCAAGTACTGGTCCACGGCCACCACATCCAGATCCAACGGGACCTCGGGATCGCACCACAGCGCCTTGAGCTCGGAGGCGAACGCTATGAACTGGCCGGGTCTCAGGTAGTACAGGAGCGGTTTGATGCCTAGTCGGTCTCGCGCGAGCAACAGACGCCGCTCACGACCGTCCCACAGGGCCAGGGCGAACATGCCCCTGAGGTGTGAAAGGAAGTCGTATGCCCATTCCTCGTAAGCGTGCGCGAGGACTTCGGTATCGCTGTGGGTGCGAAACGTATGACCCCTCACCTTGAGTTCGCGGGTGAGCTCCCGGAAGTTGTAGATCTCCCCATTGAGGACGACCTGGATCTCTCCGGTCTCGTTGCTCGCCGGCTGCCGACCACCTTCCAGATCGATGATACTGAGCCGCCGGTGCCCGAGGGCGATCGGACCGTCGGTCCAGACCGTTGCGTCGTCAGGTCCGCGATGAGCCAGTGCCTCGCTCATGGCCCAAACGAGACTGGTATTCGCCGGCCTGAGGCCGTCGAGTTCGAACCTACCGCAGAGTCCGCACACGGATTGCCTCCGCAAGTGCCCGAAGCGAGCGATGCACGGCTCCAGTGCGGCGGTGCTCAGCGAGCATTCGGTCGTACAGGTCCCGGTGGGCGTTCACCATCACGTCAACTCCGTATTTCGCCACCCGTCGGCGACCGGCCATGGCAAGCTCGCTTCGTCGCTGTGGACTGCTCAGCAGTACTGCGATGGCGGCCGCGAGGCGCTCAGAATCTCCTGGCGGTACCAACAGTGCCTCTTTGTCGTGCTCAACGACTTCCGGTACCGCGCCCACAGAGGTCGCAACCACGGGACGTCCCATGGCGAGGTACTCGAGCAGTGTATTGGGTAGTCCCTCACGTCGCGATGGCAGCACCGCGACGTCGAACGTGCTGAGCCACGGCCTCACATCCACCTGTTCGCCGACGAATATCACGGACCGCTGCAGATTCAATGAGTTCACAAGAGCTTGCAGCACCGGTCGAAGATGCCCGTCGCCGACCAGCACGAGTTCGATGTCCGGCCATCGTGTCCGCAGGGTTGCAGTGGCACGGATCAGGGTTTCGTGATCCTTGTCCGGAACCAGTGAGGCTACCACACCCAGCCGACATGCACCTTCACGCCGGCTAACGTTGGGGTCTTCATATCCAGTGAATCGTTCGAGCTCGATGCCGTTTGGAATGATCACTGTCTTCTGCGGTGTCAGGATGCCGTTCCTCATGAGCTCCCGCGCAACGAGTTGCGAGTTGAGCACAACGGTATCAGCAAGCCGATAGGACCAGCGCTCACCTAGATCGTGTAGAGTTCGTTCACTCAGGCGTAAGTAGCGCCGACTGACCACTAGCCTCGAACGCGAGATGCAACTGGCCGCTGCGCACATCACGTTGGCGTAGAAGTCGTGCGCGTGAATCAGGTCATAACAGTGCGTGCGGATCTGACGGGCGAGTCTCAAGATCTGTCTCAAGCCGTGGGCATCATAGAATCGGCGGAGGGCAAACGTCGTAATGCGATCGGGCGGTAGCTCAAGTGTACGTCTAAGCGCGCCGTCGCCCTTGAGGCAAGCGACATCCACCTCGTAGCTGGCGTCCCGTGCAAGTGCGTTTGCAAGCCGGATGAATTGGCTTTGTGTGCCTCCTATGTCGAAGTTGTCGACAAAGAGGAGAATACGAATCGTGGTGGAAGAACGGCCACCATGTCTCATGAGTCTGACTGTGTGCCGGCACTGCCAGGGGACCGGGTGCAGTGGTACACCTGAAGTTCATTGTGCTTGTGGTCCAAGCGTGGGCGCCCGAAAGACGACCGCAGCTCGCAGTGACCCCGGAACCAGTGGGAGGCAGTGCCAAGACCCTGTTCGTAGAAGCCTCCTCGACGCTTGATCGCGACCACCAGCCACACGTCTTCGGTGCGCGTCTCGGAACGCGCGCGCTCGATGTCCTGGGTGAGGTCTGACACGTCTCGTCTGAGTGGAAGAACAGGGCGCGAGTCAAGGTAGTGGGCGAGTACGCGTGCTTGGTCAGAGAGTATCGTGCCGTCGTCCGTGGCGTGCCGCACGACGAACTGGGCGGCGGCCCGAAAATCGGCCCGGTTGCCGTCGACATAGTGGGATATCAGACCTGGGCCGCCGGCTACTAAGACCGCCACTAGGCAGGCGATCATGAGCATCTCTTGATGCGCAATCCTTGGGCCCATCGCGGCCAGGCGATCGAGGAAGAAGGCAGCAGCGAGGAAGGCGAATGGGGCCGTGGCGAACAGATAGGACGTCGAAACCGGTACGACGAAAGAAAGCGGGACCAGGAGGATGATTGGCACGCCGATTGATGCCGCGAGAAAACTCGCGAGCGGCCGGTCGAACTCGAGCCACATCCATATGATCCCCGCCACGCTGAATACCACGAGCACCGGCACCAGCCACACCAGGTAGCTCAGGACCAGCGTCACACCATCGAACCCCCAGTCCTGGCTCAAATTGTACCATTGCCGGAGCTGAATGATCAATCGATACGCCACTATGCACGTCGCGAGCGCCGCGAGCGCTGCTGCGACCCGAACCGCCAAGCGCCGTGAAAGCAACAGGCTGAGCCCTCCACTCCTCAGCGTGAGCCACACGCCGCAACCAGCGAGAACCAGGCCAGCGCTTGGATGCGCAAGAATCGCCAGGACTGCAAGGGCGACCCCCGCCATGATCACGCGTGGTGATCTTCCCTGCACGCCGGTGAACAACAGGATGGGAAAGGTGGCGGAGAGGAGGAAGACTAGCGTATAGTACCGACCGTATTGCGACCAGTAGATGTGCCAGGGACTGAATGCTACGAGAGTGGCAGCGAGCAGTCCAGCGCGCGCGCCGAACAAGCGCTTACCGAGCAGAAACATCAGTGGAACGGCGACGATGCCGAAGACTGCTGGTAGTAGCCTCAATCCGAACTCGTCCAGCCTCAGCCACGGTACGACGAGGTTGATTCAGCAAGAATAGCAGCGGCTTTGGCCCATCGAGACCCTTGAAGTTCACGGAGTCCCGGAGTGTACTTATCTCGTCCCCGTCCAGGCTCCAGTCCGTCACGCCGAAGACTCTCAGCGCGGTAGCCGCGACGAAGACGGCGGCAAGTACGCTAGGGAGCAACCACCTCTTTGTGCGAAGTTCGGCCTCGATCGGCCCATTCATGGGACTCATCTCGATCCGCTCACCTCAACTCCGGCGGGTCTTTGAGCTCGTCCGGATGCTCTCGCCGAAGCGCTGCGAGTTCGGACTGAAATTAGGTGCTGCATCCACGCAACATCAGCTCGGGGTACAGGTCATCCCAGCGGGCCTGGTTGGTCCGCACGTCGCGACGCCGGGCTGGCTCCCCAGGGGGGCCAGCGGGCCCTGGTGGCGTGCGTGGCACCCGGAGCCACGTATGATGGGCCTCGGTGGGGCAAGTTTGGCGCCAGTCGCCACTCGCCTATGCGCGGCGGGGATGTTGCTTCCGTCACTGGAGGCCCAAGGCGGTCCGAATGTTACTCGTTTTTGTGCCTCCTCAGGCGCCCCTATCGATGCTTCTTCACGAGACGCGTTCTCACCAGCGCGCTTGCCGCGTTCGCGATGAGGGACCGGATCCGATGCGGCTCTAGGATCCACTCCTCTCCGACCGAAGCCACCGTCGTCGAGAAATAGCGTTTGAAGTCCGAGATGCCTCCCACTGGATCGGTTCCGCCGAAACTCCCCCGGGTGATTCCGCCGAAATCGAACCACTGTGCTCCGTGCCGCTTGGCCCACGTCATCAGGTCCCACGCAAGCACGTAGCCCATGGGGAGACGGATCTCGCTGGCCCGCGTCGAGGCGGCGGTGCTGTAGTGGGCGTGGTCACCGTGGTTGCATCCCCACGCGAACGCGAGCAACGACGATGGGTCGTCCTCGGTATCGGCGCGAAACAGCCCCACGACCCGCGACAGTGTGGGTTCCGAGTGACTGAAGTCGAGGATTCGATCCCAGTCGTGTCGCTGCGGCGTGCCTCCTGTTCTGGCCAGCGTTTCTCTCAGGAGTTCGTCAAGCCGGCCGGCGTATCGGGGATCCACGATCGGCCTGACCTCGACCGGATGCTTTCCCGCGCTTCGAATGTGTCGGCGCGCCGTGCCGTGAAATGACTTGAGCATCTCCTCTTCGCTCGGCCGAAGGTCGACGATCAAGGTTTCGGCGTAGCAACGCTGAGGAAGTCTGCGCCGAAATCCCAGCTGAGCCGCGGTCGCGCCCATCTGGCCGAGCAGATTCGGGTCGGGGGAGAACAGCTCCAAGCTGATGCGGAGCATCGTCCGAGTGCTGCGGGCCACCTGTGCGAGGGTCCCCAGACCCGCCTCGAACGCAGCATGCCCGCCGGCCCAGGTCAGTCGTTCAGCCCGCGCGAGGAGATGACCGGGCAACGCCCGACTCCGCTGAAGCTCCACCGCGAATCCCCAGACGCACCGGCCATCGGGCCGGCGCACGGCCACGAACCATGAACCCCTGGGGCACATCGAGCGCGCCCAGACACTGCGATGCGGAAGGGGTAGCGGCACGCCCGCGTCGAGGAGTTCCTGTTCACACCGCTCACGGTCCGGCCCCACGTCGGTATGGATGGCTACCGACAGCGCTCGGCTGTCAACCGGTGCGTGTCTATTCGACGAAGTCACCAGGGCCCGTTCCTCGTATGATTCTCCTGATCCGATGGAAGCCTGACGTGATGAGTCGGACGCGCTCCGGCTCTTCCGGGTAGCCGAAACGCGGAATGCTGAAACGGCCGTCCGGGGACGTGAGGAAGGCCCGACTGGTGGCGTATTCCGGCTCCGTCGTCAGGCCGGCTGACAGCCCGCAGCGCCTCACGTTCTCGAACTCTCGGTGACTAGCCCACCCGTTGGGGTAGGCGAGGATTGGAACTGGCGACTCGAGCCGGTTCTGGAGGATCCCCCACGAATGGCTGATCTGATGGTGGGAGACGGCGTCCGTCGTTTGAGGGAGTATTGGGTGTGAATCCGTGTGTGGTCCAAAGGTAACCGCACGTGCCTCCAAGGCTCGAACCTCGTCCCAGGACATCGGCGCGTATTGTGGCGGCGCTTGGGCCGGTATCTCAACGCCGGCAGCGGCCGCAAGGTGGGAGATACCTGCCCACTTCTCAGTATCTGGGATCTGCTTGAACAAGGCCCAGAGGCGGTGTGTTTCACTCTGCCGCTGTGCAGAGTCGCCCAGCCGAATCGTCACCATTCGCTCACCGACCGCAACCTCAACCTCCGGTTTCTCGGCATTCAGCAGAACGAACTCAACCTGATCCCACCACTGCCACAGTCGCCCGTCCACGAAACCCGTGGTGAGGAACACCGTCACCGGACAGTCGTTTGCCAGGAAGATGCCGGCTCCGACAAGACCGAAGTCGGCATAGCCATCGTCGACTGTGAAAGCCACGTCTCGCCCCGTCAGCTGGGAGGGGTTCTGGAGACCTTCGAGAACCTGAGTGAGGCTGAGTAGCTTGTAACCTCCACGCCGGAGTCTCACGAGAGTCGCCTCGAGTACCGCAGGGTCGTGACCCGAGACACCGAGGTCCGGCACTGCAAATCGATGCAACGTGAAGATGGACACTCGCCCCCTCGCGAGCGGATACCAGAGCGGCGCACAGTACTGTGAGGCAAGGATGCTTCTTAGTATCCGCTTCATCTCGACCTGAAAGGAGGCCGTTCCGGTATCGCTGCGAGCTGCCACCAACCGGGGCAGGACCTCCCGTCCCCGGTGCAAGGTCCGTTCTCGCTTCGCTTTTCCGTTGCCGCGGCGAGGATAGCTTTGGCCGTGCCCCCGCAAGGGGAGAACCCCGAAGCCCCGCGGTAGCAATTAACCCTTTGCCCCACTTGGTGTTGCATCAGATGGAGTGGGGAACAGCTGCGACCCGCCCTCGAATCGTCCAACAGCGGCCCGGATTTTGAATCTGGAAGGTCTGACATTACGGAGATGGACATGACTACTAATGACACGACCGACCAGAACTTGCGCGTTGCCGTCTTTGGTCTGGGATATGTGGGAACGGTCTCAGCCGCTTGCCTGGCGGACCTTGGGCATTCCGTAATTGGTGTGGATAAGATCTCCAGCAAGGTGGAGGCCCTGAATGCGGGCGAGAGCCCGCTCGTGGAGCCCGGCCTTGACGAGCGCATTCGACGTGCCCGAGCAGCGGGGAGGCTCTCGGCGACTGTTGATGCCTCAGAAGCGGTTGCGGGCACCGACATGGCACTCATCTGTGTCGGGACCCCAAGCGTACCATCCGGAGATCACGATCTTTCGTTTCTGCGTCGAGTTGCAGAAGAGATCGGCTCGTCCCTCCGTGACCGGGGTGCTTACTACGGTGTGGTTGTCCGGAGCACGGGATTGCCGGGCACCGCTGAGACCGTAGTGGCGCCGGCCGTGGAGCGCTCCTCGGGACTCCGGTGCGGATTCGATTTTGGGGTTGCGAGCAATCCGGAGTTCATGCGAGAGGGAACCGGTGTGGAGGACTTCCTGAGTCCGCCGTTCTCGATCGTGGGTACGCGAGATGAGCGGATGCTGCAGATGTTGCGAGCCGTGTACCGCGGGGTCGACGCGCCCTTCCTCGCAGTGGAGCCGCGTGTCGCCGAGATCCTCAAGCTTGCCTGCAATGCGTTTCACGCAGTCAAGATCGTCTTCGCGAATGAGATCGGGACCCTCTGCCAACAGGGTGGGGCTGACTCTCACGCCGTGATGAGCGCCTTCGTCCGGGACACGAAACTCAATATCTCCGAGAAATACCTCCGACCAGGGTTTGCATTCGGGGGCTCATGCCTGCCCAAGGACTTGAGGGCACTCTCCTGGCTCGGGCGCCAAGGCAATCTGGATGTGCCGCTCCTCGATGCGGTGCTCCGGAGCAACGAGCTGCATATCCGGCGTGCGCTCGAGGCGGTCGAACGAGACGGTCGGAAGCGGGTCGGGATGCTGGGCCTCGTCTTCAAGCCAGGGACCGACGACTTGCGGGAGAGCCCGATGGTCGAGCTTGCTCAGACACTTCTCGGACGAGGGCACGAGCTCCACATCTTCGACCCCTATTTGAACCTCGCCCGGCTGAGTGGGGCCAACAAGCGATTCATCGATTCGCAGATCCCGCATTTGGCTCGGCTGCTGGCCTCGTCTGCCGAGGACGCCGTGGACGGGAGCGAGGTGGTCGTCGTGGGGTACGACGCTCCGGAGTTTGGTCCGGCACTCGAGCGCCTCGACGGGTCACATCGACTGGTTGACCTGGCTGGTCTCAAGACTCGGCCGACAGCTGCCCAATACGAGGGCATATCTTGGTAGGTCCACCTCCCACGGCTGGGGTCTTCGTTTTCGGTTTCCTGCCGGTCCGACCAGGAACGTGTTGCGTGGGCGCAACAGCCTGCTGTCTATTTGTTTGGAAAGCGTGGGATACCTCGATCTGGGTTCCCGTCCTCGGTGCGGCACGGCCGTTGCCGAATTGAGTCCCTCAATGGAACGTCAGCCGAGCTTGTCAGTTGTGGTACCTGTCTTCAACGAGGAGCAGAGCGTTGCTCCCCTGGTCGCAGCGGTTACCGCTGCGCTCGCCGAAGACGGATCCTGGGAACTGGTTCTCGTCGATGACGGGAGTGTAGACAGGTCCGTCGAGATTGCTCGCCAGGCGGCCGCTGGAGATAGTCGTGTGCGGATTGTCCGACTCGCGAGGAACTACGGCCAGACAGCCGCCATGCAGGCGGGATTCGATCATGCGCGTGGTACGATTGTGGTCTCCATGGACGGCGATCTGCAGAATGACCCCCGGGACATCCCGCGCCTGGTCGCCGAGTTGGAGAAGGGGTACGACCTCGTAGCGGGCTATCGCGAGCGTCGCCAGGACAAGCTCGTGTCCCGGAAGATTCCCTCCTGGGTTGCCAACCGCCTGATACGGTGGATTACGGGCGTGTCCATTCGGGACAACGGGTGCTCGCTGAAGGCCTATCGGCGTGATATCCTCGACCGGATGGCACTCTATTCGGATCTGCATCGCTTCATTCCGGCGGTAGCGGCGGCGACGTCGGGCGCGCGGATCACGGAAATCCCGGTCCGTCACCATGCCCGACAGTACGGGGTCAGCAAGTACGGTCTCTCGCGCATCGCAAAAGTCCTTGCCGACCTGCTTACCATCATGATGATCAGATCGTTCCGGGAGCGACCGCTGCGCCTGTTTGCGGCCGGGGCGGCCGGCGCAGTTGCGCTTGCCGTCGCGTTCGCTGCGGCCGCTATCATCGCATTCGTGTTCTTCAGGCCCGAGAAGGGGCTTGCGGTGATCCTGCCAGCGGCCTCCCTGTTGTGGCTCGAGCTGGGGTCGTATCTGATCATGCTGGGGCTGATCGGCGAAGTTGCGCTGCGGGAGTGGGGGCGTGGCAGTACAGCAGATTATTTCAGGTGAGCAAGGAGAAGCAGTGGAGCAGATGGTGGTCACCCCGGAGATGAAGCCCGTGACGCGGGAGGAACGGCGGGTCGCCGTTTCGGTTATCGTGCGCGTAACAGAACGTCCCGAAGATCTCGAGGCGTTGTATCATGAGTATGCAGGTGTGCTGGAGGACGCTGGTCTGTCCTTCGAGTTCATCTTTGCGGCTCCCCCGTGGGCAGACTCGGCCTTGGCGCCTGTGTCGCTGCTGGCCGAGCGAGGCAGCGACATACGGATCATGCGCGCTGGTCAGCCCATGGGAGAAGCGTTCCTCCTGAGAGCTGCCGCTGCGCAGTGTCAGGGCGCGATCGTGCTATCGGTGCCCGCATACTTCAGGGTAGTGCCATCGGCGGTGGTGGACTTGGTGCGGCAGGTCGAGCGCGGAGCAGATGTTGCTGCTGCCATCCGATCGCCGCGGCGGGATGGATGGGTCAACCGCGTTCAGAGTCGTGCGTTCCACTTCCTGCTCTCGCACTTGGTGGGCAGTGCCTTTTCCGATGTCGCGTGTGGAGTGTATGCCATCCGGCGCGAGGCGCTCGCCAGCATTCCACTCTATGGAGAGTTCTTTCGATTTCTTCCACTGCTGGCACAGCGCGAAGGGTATCGCGTGCAAGAGGTTGCGGCGGCGCAGCACAGTCTGGATCGACGGGTACGGGTGCATGGGTTGGGCGTGTATCTGCGTCGGCTCATCGACATCTTGGGGTTGTTCTTCCTGCTCCGGTTCACAGACAAGCCGCTGCGCTTCTTCGGGCTCGTGGGAAGTGTGCTGGCGGTCTCGGGAGGCGGGATTCTCTTCGTGCTTCTCGTGCAGCGCATCGGCGGTCAGGGTATTGCGAACCGTCCGCTCCTTCTGCTCGCGAGCCTCCTGGTTGTGCTCGGCGTCCAGGCCATTGGATTGGGTCTGATCGGCGAGATCATTGTGCACGTCAACGCCACGACGCGACGGACCTACAGGGTGGCGCGGTCAGAAGAGGACTCGGCCTAGGAGCGGCCGCCCCACTCCGGGAGTGCTGTGGCCAGACTCGGCACCAGTGCCTGGGCGGCTTCCACGGTGAGGTGAAACACATCGTCAGCGTCTAACGTGCCGCGCCAGACACTAGACCGGCCACCGCACCAAGCATCGAGAGCCGCATCGTGTACAGCTCTGCGGCGAGGCCGGAGAGATAGCGAGGCCAGAAGCAGGCCGTGGCCGGCGTCAGGGGCGGTCCACCAGTCGCGACCCGACTTGACCAGCGGCAGCCAGAATGGAATCAAGAACGCCAGCCCTGCGACGATCGCTGGGGCTGGCGCTTGGCGGAGGACGTGAGCTACGCCGGCGCCGAAACCTGCAGGGGCGGGAATCTACAGGGCGCCCCTTCTGAACACCATCACGGGGACCGTCATCAGCATGATCTTGGCGTCCTCGGCGGCCGAGCACCGCTCGATGTACTCCAGATCGAACTCCACCTTCTTCTTCACATCTTCGATCGACGTGTCGTAGCGATGGCGCACCTGCGCCCATCCCGTGATACCGGGAAGCACGCGCTGCCGTTCCGGGTACCGGGCCACGCGGTAACGGAGTTCCTGGAAGATCTCCGGCTGCTCGGGCCGCGGGCCGACGAGGTTCATGTCGCCTCGCAACACGTTTAACAGCTGCGGCAGCTCATCCAAACGGTACTTGCGGAGAAAGCGCCCGACAGGTGTCACCCGGGGGTCCTCAGGCGCCGCCCACCGCTGACGCTCGTCCTCCTGCACGTACATCGTACGGAACTTGACGATGGTGAAAGGGCGGCCGCCCACGTCGCTTCGTCGCCGCCAGTTGTCGGGGCCGTCGCGACTCTGGCGCCGGTCCATCCCCACCCTGGTCTGGCTGAACAAGATGGGGCCGCGCGACGTTAACCTGACTGCCAGCGCGATGAGGAGCATCACGGGTGACGCGAATAGAACCCCGACAGCCGCCGCGGCCACGTTCAGGCCACGTCGAATGCGGTCCCGGTTCGTCACCAACATGGCCACCGCGTCAGCTCCTGGGCTGGGGCGCGGGTCCCTCATTGGCGCAGCTTTATCGGGCCGAATTGACGTCATCATCACCTGTGTGGGTGGAGGCGGCCAGTCGTCGAGCATGATTCGAAGCAGCCGCCGACTGAACAGTTGATTATCCCTTCAGCAATTGTCATGCACAATGCACCTTGTCGGCCTAGACGCGTAAGTTGTTGTGCAGCTGAGAGTTGGTTGTTACGTTGGGTGCGTGCCCACGGGGGTGCCGCTGCGGAGCATCGGCTAATGTGGGCTCGGCACTACACGGGAGTGATGTGCTCGGAGGACTGGTCTGTGGCTACGGCGCCAGCGCGACAGGGAGTTTCATTTCGAAAAAGAACCTGGTGCCCCACTCCGCACCGGTCTCGTACCGCAGCTCCGACCCCATTGCCTCGACGAGCTTGCGGCAGAGCGCGAGTCCCAGGCCTGTGCCGGAAAACCTGATCTGATGATTGTGCGGGCCCTGACGGAACGGCAGGAACAGGGTCTCGACCGCGGTGGGGTTGACCCCGGGGCCGGAATCCCGTACGGAAAACTCCACCCGTCGGTCGTCCAGCCCCTTAGCCACGATCTCGACGAAGCCCTCTTCGGTGAACTTGATGGCGTTGGTTGTGAGGTTGAGCAGCACGCGGCTCAGTGCCTGGGCCGGTCCGAGTCGGTGGTCGGGCGAGGGAGGGAGGAGGCGAACCGTCAGTCCCTTCTCCTCCGCCATGGGGCGCACGATGTCGGCGACCGACTCCAACACGTCCGTCACCGAAAACGGCCCGGGTTGGTCGTCTGCCAGGCGGCTTCCGCCCCGTGCCAGCTCCATGACGTTACTGGCGAGCGTGCTCAGACCCAAGGCAGCCGAGTAGATCAGTCCCAGCTGGCGTCGCTGGATATCCGTCACCGGCCCGCTTTGACCCCGCTGCAGGGTTTCGGCGAGGAACAGGATCGAGGTGAGCGGCGAGCGGAGGTCGTGTGCCACTTCCACGATGAGTTCTAGACCCCGTGGCTCGCTCAGCTGATCGGCGAAGTCTCGGTCCCAGTCCACCCCGGGCGCATGTCGCGCCCCATGACCGATCTCGTCCAACACGTCCTCGAACGCGCGCCAGACGGTGAGCACCGCCTCGGCGGAGGGCGCCACCGGTGATTCGGTCCAGCGCTGCACGAGCTCGATGCGAAGCTCGACAAGCAGTTGTCGCCCTAGTGCACCGTCGAGGCGAGCATCGGGCCTGACAGGGTCACCCTGCGCCCGTCGCGTCACGCAGTCGGCCAGCCTCGACAAAAGCTCCGCCGCCTGCCGCTCCTGCAGCTTGCCGCTGCCGTGCCGCCACAAAACCCGTTCGGCAGCGACCCGAAGGTCCGAATGGGTGATGCTGGACAAAGAGACCCGATCCTCTTTGCGGCTCGTGGCGTCTCCAGACTTGGCGTGAGGCGTTGACAGAGGCGGTTCGGTGATGGGACTCGACCTCGGCTGGACCATGGCTCATGTACGCGAAAATCGTTCTGTAATCTACCTCTCTATGTGAGAATTCAAAGCCCCGCCTGGTGTGGCTGCCAGGCGGGGCTTGTCCTGTGTGAAGTGACTCGGCTTCCTAGGCGTCGCTCTCAACCATCATGGTCCCGCGTTGCAGCCCGTGCTTTTCCATGAGTCGATACAGGGTCGTCCGATCCACACCTGCCATCCTAGCGGCCTTGGACATATTCCCGTTCGCCCGATTCACCAGCTGGGTGAGGTATGCGAGTTCGAAGTCGGCGATCACGGATTCGCGCGCCTGGTGGTACGGCTGGTCGCTCATGTCGACGGGTGCCGATTGGGGCCGATCGAACAGAGGAAGCGGATCGTTTTCGATGAACGGGAGGTCAATGGGCTGGATCTTGGCTCCTGGCTCGACGAGGACGACGGTGTGCTCGATGATGTTCTGCAATTCCCGGACGTTGCCCTTCCAGTGGTAATTGGTTAGGGCCCTGATCGCCGCGTCAGACAGTTCGGGAATCGGTAATCCCGGATCGCGATGACGCGTCCAGTAGTGGCGCAGGAAGTGATTGGCCAGGATCGGTATGTCCGGTTGCCGGTCCCTGAGTGGCGGCACCGTGATTGGCACTACGCGAAGGCGGTAGTACAGGTCTTCCCGGAGGTCGCCGTTATCCGTGGCCTCTTCCGGATCGCGATTGGTGGCCGCGATGAACCGCACGTTGACGATCGCGTCCACCGACTCGCTGCCCACGCGTCGTACGACGCCGTCCTGGATCACTCGCAGGAGCTTGGCCTGGATAGGCTTTGACATCTCGGTTACCTCATCCAGGAACATCGTGCCGCCATTGGCCGCTTCGAGCAGTCCCGGCTTGTCCCGAACCGCGCCTGTGAACGCTCCCTTGCGATGTCCGAACATTTCGGACTCGAGCAGGGATTCGGGCAACGCCGCACAGTTGATCGCCACGAGTTGCCGGCTGCTTCGTCGGCTCTGGTTGTGTATGAACTGGGCGATCAACTCCTTACCCGTGCCGCTCTCACCATCGATGAATACCGACGCATCGGTACGGGCGACCTTGCGGGCCAGCTCGATGGCGCGCCGGAAGGGCGCTGAGGAGCCAAGAACGGTGACGTGATCGCTGTGTCCATACTCGCTGGCCACCGCCGCGTTGAGTGCCTGAGTCTCTCGTGCCACGAGGATGGCGTGCGTTGCCCGGCCGATGAGGATCTGGAGTTGGGTCGCGTTGAACGGTTTGGTGAGATAGTCCCACGCGCCGGCCCGAAGGGCCTCGACACTGGACTGGACGCTCGGGTTCCCGGTCATGATGATGACGATCGTGTCGGGTCGTCGCTCGATACAGGTGCGCAGCAATTCGAGCCCCGTCACGTCTGACATATAGAGGTCGATCAGCACGATGTCGAACTCGCGGCGCCCGAGGATGGTCTTGGCCTCGTCGCCCTTGCCACAGACCTCAGCTGCGTAGCCTTCGCTCTCGAGAAACGTCCGGCAGCTCTCCCGCAGCGTGCGCTCGTCGTCGATTACGAGCACCCGGATGCCGGCCTTGGCGTCGGCCCCGAGTTCAGATGGTTCCAAGACCGACTTTCTGGCACCGGCGGTCAGGGCGCTTCTATCTTCGGTCAGACTCATTAAATCCCCACCGTGTACGGTTTTGGAATGCCGGTCCCATCCGGTCGATGGCACCGCCGTATCGGCCAGCTGGGTTCAAGCGCAGGGATCGGGCCACACAGCTGCGTCCTCAGGCTCTAATCCAGGGAGGTGGTGCAGTCTCCCGGCTCTCGGACACCAACTGATCGTTGCGGGAATACGGCACCACAAGGGGAATATCGGATGGGTGTAGCATGTCCGCAACACCCAGTTGCCACCGCCGGAGGAGGTGGCTGGGTCGCGCTAGGTAAGGTGGAATGAACGTGGTGCGGGGGGCCCCATAACCGACACGGTATTACTATTGCGGTTGGTGGCAGTGATTACGGGTGAGCGCCATGAGGTGGCAACGATGATTCGGTCCAGGATGGTGGACTGCGGGATGGTCAGCAGCAAGGGCGTTTTCTGATGGCGGAGCATCTCTCGCGCCCTCCTGACGGATCCGGCACGGCGGTGGTTCCCGTCCGGAGCAGCCCTATTCCGTTTGACGCCGATGGACAGTTCAGATCCGATGGCGAGGGGTCGGGCACAGACTGGCGCCGTTACGTGGCCGGTGTGGTGCGCTACAAGTGGATTGTTGTTGTCGCGACCCTGATCGGGACTGGGGGAGGGGTGGTGGCCCTTCGGTTTCAGCCGCCCGACTACGAGGCACAAGCCACGGTCTGGGCCGCATCCAGTTCGGTCGGGCCGAGCCCCATCCAGTCAGGACAGTTGTTGCAGGCGTCTGCCTGGGTCGACCTGTTGCAGTCCTACGCCGTGCTCGACCACGCCGTGCGGAATCTACGGCTCTTTGTGCAGTACGAGAACCCCGCCGATTCGGCGCTGTTTGCCGCCTTCGATCTGCAGCCCCGCTTTGCGCCAGGCCGGTTCGTGCTCGAGGTTTCCGAGCGCGGCGATCGCGTCGCGCTTTCCATGCGGGGCGGCGACATCGTTGACGAGGTGGCTGTAGGAGATTCGATTGGCCGGCCTGTCGGGTTCTCGTGGGCCCCGACCGGCAGCCTTCTGCGACCGGGCGCCCGGGTGATTTTCGAGGTGGCTAATCCGCGCGATGTCGCTCGGGGGATCGGAACCAATCTCCGCGTCGAAGCAACCGATCGGGTAGGGAATTTTATCAAGGTCTCCTTGATCGGGAAGAACCCTGTTCGGGTCGCGGCCACCGTGAACGAGGTGCTAACACGGTTCGTGCAGCTCGCCGCGGAGCTGAAGCGGGTTCAACTGACGGAAAAAGTGGGCATCCTCCGAGAGCAGCTCCAGAACGCCGCGGGGAATCTCCGGGAGGCCGAGGAGCGACTCGAGCGTTTCAAAGTCCAGACCATCGCGATGCCGGCCGAGCGCGCGATGCCGATTGTCCCGGGACTCGAGATGACTCAGGACCCCGCGATGCAGACCTTCTTCAACATGAGGATTGAGGTGGAACAACTGCGTCGCGATCGTGAGGCGATCGAGCGCCTCATAGCGTCTGGGGGGAGCGGTGACTGGGACCCGATGGGACTCGAGCTCGTTGGATCGGTGCAAGGTTCCTCGGATCTCAAGCTCGCTCTCAGCCAACTGACGGAGAAACGCTCGGCTCTGCGGGCCCTCCAGACCCAGTACACAGTCGAACATCCTCAAGTGAGACGCCTCGCAGGGGAAATCGAGGATGTGAAGATGAGGGTCATACCGGGGTTGGCGCGGACGCTCATCGCGGATCTCACGACCAGGGAGACAGTTGTTGAGGATCGCCTGGGTTCCGCCACGAACGAGCTTCGGCAGATCCCGCCAAGAAGGATCGAGGAAGACCGTCTCGCGCGGGGCGTTGCCATTGCAGAGAATCTCTTCACCATTCTGCAGCAGCGATACGAGGAATCGCGTCTGGCGGAGGTCAGTTCAATCTCCGATGTGAGCATTCTCGACGCTGCGGCGGTACCGCAGCGGCCGGTGAGTCACCGTGCTCAACGGTTTCTCATGATGGGCGTCGCTGGGGGGTTCGGGCTGGGTCTGGTCGGAGCGTTGTTGCTCGACCGGCTCGACCGCAGGGTCCGGTATCCAGAACAGGTTTCCGAGCAGATGGGCCTGCAGATCCTGGGGGTCATCCCGCACGTCAAAGGCCTGCGCAAGGGCAAAGGGGGCAGCGACACCGCCCCAGTCGTCGAATCGCTGCGCGGGATCCGGCTCAACCTCGTCCATTCTTACGGTGCGGCCGGCCCGATCGTGTTCACGGTCACCAGCCCCGGGAGCGGGGACGGGAAGTCGTTTGTGTCCTCCAACCTCGCGCTGGCCTTTGCCGACGCCGGGCACCGCACGCTGCTGATCGATGCCGACACGCGACGAGGTGCCTTGCATCGGGTGCTCAACGCCGCGCGAAAGCCGGGCCTGACCGACCTGCTGGCCAGCCGCGTCGACATCGCGCGCGCCATCCAGGAGACCGAGTACCCGATGCTCCGCTTCGTGGCGTGTGGCACCCGGATGGCAGGCGCCCCAGAGCTCCTGGGGTCACCGGGGATGAGCCAGCTCATCGTGTCACTGCGGCCTGAATACGGTGTCATCATCGTCGACAGCCCGCCGCTCGGCGCCGGCGTCGACGCGTACGCCCTTGGCGCCGTAACGGGTAACCTCCTCATCGTGATGCGTACGGGTCGGACCAATCGCGATGAGGCAGAGGCCAAGCTGGATATGCTGGACCGGCTTCCGGTGCGGATGATCGGCGCGGTTCTAAACGACGCCAAGGACCGGCAGGCGTACGGCTACGGTTACTACTCGTATTACATGCCGGGGTACGAGCACGAAGACGAAGAAGAAGATGCCAAGGCGGGCTCGGGACTGCTGACGAGAGCCGAATAGGGCCCCGTCAGGGGCGTGCTGTCAGTGGTCCTCGAATGGCTGAATCCAGCCGTTGCCACTCGCCTTGGAGCGGCGCAGGGCAAGCGTGGCACGCGTCAGCAAATCACGCGCCCCGGAGGGGTTTTCGTGGGCGTCGCTGACAGCGTCGAATCCTGCTCGGAACTCGATCCCTCCCGGCACCGGTCCCGACGTACGGATTGCACCCGCCAGGCGCTCTGCGAGCTTCACCGCGCCATCGGCATTGGTGCTCGGCGCGAGCACGGCGATCTCGGTCTTCCCGAGCCGTCCGATCACGTCGGAAATCCGACCACTCTCGCGGAACGCCTTGGCGACAGTTCTTACGAGGTGTGTCACCGCCGACTCGTCGTCGGTATGGGCCTCGACCGGCGCGAACACTACGCAGGCCAGAGCCTTCCGATCGCGGAATGCCGACGAGCTCAACTCCGCCGCGCGGCGCTCGAGGCCCTGCAGGTTGTACAGGCCTGTCAAAGGGTCGACCAGGCCTTGCTCCCGGAACCGATCGGCGGCGAACTTGGCCTGGATGTAGGCATCGAGCCGCAGGACCAGCTCCTCCGCGTTCACCGGATAGCCCAGGATGTCCCACGCACCGGCACGGAACGCGTCCAGTCGCTGACTGCGGGACGGCCGCTCGGGGCTCGTCATGAAGATAGGGGTCCCCGCGCCGACCTCGAGATTGTCCCTGAGCGCCCGACAGACCTCGAGACCGTCGCCGTCGGGCAGGCTGACGTCGATGAAGACGGCATCCGGAACATGTACCTGTGCCCGTTCCAGGCCCTTTTTGGCAGTAAACGCCCGCATCACAGCGAACCCGCTCGGAGCCAGAATGCTCTCCAGCGAACGGGTGGACCATTCCTGATCGTCGATGATGAGTACGACTGGCGGTCGCGACCGTTTCATGTAGGCCATGTCGGGCCAAAGAATGCACCGTTCGCAGCGATTCGGCAATTGCCCAATCGTGCCCCCGGGGCGGCTCTCGTGCTCTCCAGAGTAGGGGGACGCACGCTCCATGCCCCGGGCCCGGGTTCGAGTACTGACCCTAACACGTTGCCAGTCAATAGGTTGGCGAATTCGGGCCGACCGGGGATGCGGCCGTACGCTGCGGCCCGCCGACAGCCCCTCGTGCCATGCGGCGGAAGTGCAACGGGTTACGGCGGTTCCGGGGCGTTCCCGTTTTGACGGCATGTGTACTGCAAGTGGTGCTTTTCGGAGGAGTTACCTATGGTTCGTGGCCGGTGGATTTCCCTGGCCCCGAACTTGTTTGAGCACGCGGCGTGAGGGGTGTGAAGGCTGGTGGGTGATGGTGCCGTGGAGTGGCAAGGGTGATTCAGGGAGTTGATACGTGCTGTGCAGACAGTGTGAGGGAATGGTTGCCAGATTCCCCGGGCCTCGGTGGTCGGCAGGCGTTGCTGCCCGTGAGACGCACGCTGCGCTCCGCGTGCTGCTTTGCCAGCGGTGTGGGGCCCTGCTCCCGGCCAACCAGGCAGACGACTTTCTGCTGAAGCGTCTCTCGCAATTGGCACGATTTGGGATAGGGGCGGGCTCCGGTCCGCTACTGTCTTCGGAGGCGGACTAGCGACTGCATGTGCGGAATCGTCGGGTACACCGGGTCGCGTCCTGCGGTTCCCCTCCTGGTTGAGGGTCTGCGGCGACTCGAGTACCGGGGTTACGACTCTGCCGGAGTCGCCATCCAGAACGGCAACGGTCTCGATGTCCGCAAGCTCGCCGGCCGCGTTACGGGACTCGACCAACTCCTGGAGGAGACGCCAGTACTGGGCACTGCCGGAATTGCCCACACGCGCTGGGCAACCCACGGTGCCCCCACCTCGGCCAACGCGCATCCCCATACCGACTGTTCCCGAACCATCGCGGTCGTCCACAACGGCATCATTGAGAACGCCGATGCGCTTCGACGCCAACTCGAGGCAAGGGGACACCGGTTTCTGAGCGATACCGATACGGAGACGATCGTTCATCTGATCGAGGAAGCACCGGGGGTCATTCTGGAGCGGCGGGTGATCGCCGCTCTGGCGTACGTGGAGGGGGCGTACGGGCTGGCGGTGATGTCGGTTGACGAGCCCGGCAAGATCGTCGTGGCGCGGAGAGGTTCTCCCGTGCTGCTGGGCATCGGCGACGGAGAGTACTTCGTCGCATCAGACGCCGCCGCGGTGCTCGAGCACACGCGACAGGTCGTCTATCTCGATGACGGCGATGTTGCGGTCCTTGCGCCTGCCGGGTTCCAGGTGATCGACAGCGAGACTCGGGAAATGGACCGACCGATCTCGGACATCAACTGGGACATCGGTGCGATCGAGCTGGGTGGGTATCCTCACTTCATGCTCAAGGAGATCTGCGAGCAGGCTGATAGCATCGCGAGCACGCTGCGAGGCCGTCTCATCTTTCAGGAGGGTACTGCGCGCCTGGACGGTCTCAACCTGCCGATACACGAAGCCGACAAGATCCGACGGATCCTCATTCTCGCGTGCGGGACGTCCTGGCATGCCGGGCTCGTCGGCCGTCACATTATCGAGGAACTCGCGGCTATCCCGGTCGAGGTTGAGTACGCATCGGAGTTCCGATACCGGACCCAGATCGCCGTCCCTGGTACGCTCACTGTGGCCATCTCCCAGTCCGGAGAGACCGCCGATACCCTCGAGGCGATGCGGGTTGCGCGGGCGATGGGCTCGAAGCTCGCCGGGATAGTGAACGTGGTCGGGAGCAGCATTGCGCGGGAATGCGACGGAGGCATCTACCTGCATGCCGGTCCCGAGATCGGTGTGGCCTCGACCAAGGCATTTACCTCCCAGATCGCGGCGCTGCTGCTCCTCGGACTCTTCCTCGGTCGCCGGCGGGGACTCTCTCTGGCTCAAGGGCAGGAGCTGGTTCACCAGCTCGCGAGGCTCCCCGAGTTGGTGAACGAGGTCCTCGAGTTGGAACCAGTCGTCGAGGAGGTCGCCCGTCACTATGCCGGCGAGCGGAACTTCCTCTATCTGGGCCGAGGGGTGAATTTCCCGGTGGCTCTGGAGGGCGCGCTCAAGCTCAAGGAGATCAGCTACATCCATGCGGAGGGGTATCCGGCGGCCGAGATGAAGCACGGGCCGATCGCCCTGATCGACGAGAACATGCCGGTGGTGTTCATCGCGCCGCGCGACCA
>Ga0224497_10000786_pt1 | contig 21269 bp, 23 predicted proteins | sample SF_Jul11_sed_USG_4_FD_167970 | JGI IMG/M metagenome (GOLD analysis project Ga0224497, IMG submission 167970) | Sediment microbial communities from San Francisco Bay, California, United States - SF_Jul11_sed_USGS_13 | ecosystem: Environmental > Aquatic > Marine > Sediment | place: USA...
ATAGAGCAGATGGTCAGGGATGAATGCGAGATGCTCGAAGCACGGGATCTTGATAACCCGAAACAGGCGCAGAGAAGGCTGGATGCAATCATGTCTGATAGCCGCCCGCCGGTGACCAGGTAGCACCTACGTGGCGGCTCGTGCTTCGACAAAGCTCAAGACCTAGCATTGGCCGCACCGATCCCAGACGCTGCCCTTTGTCCAACATACGCGTCACGTCGGTTGCTGATGTGTCGGACGAACCGTGGAAAAATCGGACATGAAATACGCACCGTTCCTGAGTTGCCTCAGCCCGGTCGCATGCAATAGCGATGACAGCACGCCGACTCGGAACGGCTCGGGCTCGGACACGGAGTGGTTGACAGGTTTAGTTGCCTTGCATGACGAGATAGGGGTCAACGACGGCATTACCGAAGTCGGGTGATATAGCTTTATAATCGGAGCATGCCCATGCCGAGGACACGGACCGATCTCGTCGGCTCGACTTTACACAACGGCTCGTACGTTCCTTCGGCAGGCTTTGCGCGCGCATGGCAAAGCCGAATCTACCCCGCGTAGATAGTTTGCATAAACGAGCATGAGCATTAGGCAGCGATCGAAATATAACCACGTCGCGGGAGTACGAAAAAATGGCTATACCGATGTTGTTTGATCCGTCAACCCACTCAATTGGACTCAATCGCGAATTGCGGGCCGCGAAAGTCAAGGAGCAGCCGGATCCGCCGGTCCGGGTAGATGGCGTGACCTTTGGAGTCGCAACGATGTCGGAGAATTCTCCACATGGCGGCGAAATGCACCCGGATGGCGACGAGATCCTGTACCTTATTTCCGGCAAGGTTAGAGTTGTGCTTCTCGACCACGCGGATCAAGACATCGAGCTGCACCCGGGTGATGGCATGATCGTACCGCAGGGGGTATGGCACCGCGTTGACATCCTCGAGCCATGCCAGATCGTTTACGTCACGCCCGGACCGAACAACGAGTTTCGCCCGTTGGATATTGCCAGGACGTAATTGGGGCATGCACGATGGAGAGTAGCAGCGCACGCACACGGAGAATCATCAATGTCATCGACTTCAAACGGACACCACGGACACAGTAATCGTTTCTGCGGCGAACGGGTCTTGCCGACTTATCTATCCTGACCCGTGATCCAGAGCAAGATGTCGAGGCGTTGAAGGATCAATCGGTAACAGGGTAAAGGTGAAATAGGATGGACTATAGAAAATACAGCATTATTTCGGGCGTGTTCTTTTTGCTCGTCGCGCTGGCACACTTGTATCGAGTCGCCGCCAACCTGCCGGTTCAGGTAGACGAGTTCATGGTTCCGATGTGGGCATCTTGGGTCGCCGTGGTGGCAACCGCCGTGCTCGCCTTTTGGGGCTTCAGAATCGCGCGGCAAAAATAGGCGCCAGCCGAGAGGTTCGAGTTCCTGCAAAGATGCTTCGGCTCGTCATAGCGCTGGCCGCTCTCGAGCGCATCTCTGACAGCGCGTTTCACGCGGATGATAAGGGGATAACGCTCTGACTAACAAGCACTTTCCGGATTTGATCAGATCGCTACCGGAATTTGATGGCGCGTTCGATGCGCATCGACTGAACGCAACGAACTGCGAGGTATTGTTCGCCTCCTACCCGGCCGGGACCGTGATCGATCCGCATACACATGCAACAGAGAACTGTGGCGTGATTACCGAGGGCGAACTGATTTTGATTGTCGACAACCAGGAATCTCGTTATGGCCCCGGAGATTGGTACCATGTGCTGCCAAATCAGCTGCATGCCGCCCGTTTTGAGGTCGCCACGTCGGAAGTTGAATTCTGGTTTGACGCCAGCGCGTCGGCAGAACGGTAACCAACCCGACGTCGCTCGAGAGAACTCCAGATGCACTGCAAAATCACGGTTCTGATCATCGCGCTTCTGAGCGCATTCGCCTGCACGCAAAGCGAGGCGCCCAAGCCGCGCGAACAAGGAGACCTTGCGCGAGACTACTTCACGTTTGCCAACGCAGAGCACTTTGTCACTGATCATTTGATTCTGGATCTGTACGTTGACTTCGAAGCGGAGCAGCTGCGTGGCACTGCGAAATTGAATATGCGGCGTGTTGACGAGCACGCTACGGAAATCGTTCTCGACACCCGGGATTTGACGATAGAAAGCGCGAGCTTTTTTTCCAGCGCGGGCCGTTCGATCGGGGCTGACTTCCGTTTCGGCGAGCATGACAAGATCATGGGCACACCGCTAATTGTCGACGTACCGCGAACGATACAGGCCGACCCGGAGATCGCGCTGATAATTACCTATCGGACAAGCCCGAATTCGACGGCACTGCAGTGGCTGCCGGCGGAACTAACGGCCGGTGGCGAGCATCCGTTCCTGTTTTCGCAGTCTCAGGCGATACACGCGAGGAGTTGGATTCCGCTGCAGGACACTCCGGCCATTCGAATCACTTACCAGGCAACGATCAGCACACCGCCAGAATTACTGGCCGTCATGAGCGCAAACAACGATCCGGATGCAGAACGAGACGGCACATACGAATTCGACATGCCGCAGCGAATACCGTCCTATCTACTCGCCCTTGCAGTTGGCAACATCTACTTTGCGCCAATCGGTGAGCAGACCGGCGTTTATTCGGAACCCGAGCTTCTCGAGGCCTCTGCGTTTGAGTTCGCGGACACGCAGGCAATGTTGGAGACAGCTGAAGCAATGTTTGGCCCGTATCAGTGGGGACGATACGACCTTCTGATACTGCCACCCAGCTTTCCCTACGGCGGCATGGAGAACCCGCGGCTCTCATTTCTGACGCCCAGCCTGCTCGCCGGTGATAGAAGTCTCGTTGGCGTTGTCGCCCACGAACTTGCACACTCCTGGTCCGGCAATCTCGTCACCAATGCAACGTGGCGTGATGGCTGGCTCAACGAAGGCTGGACAAGCTACCTCGAAATGCGATTGATGGAAGTGATCTACGGTAAGGAGCGAGCGGCCGAAGAGAATGTTCTGGGTTACCGGGAGCTGCTTCTGGACTTCGAATCGGTAAATCCCGTAATGCAGGCTCTGGCGCCATCACTCGAGACCGGCGACCCGGATGATTTCCAGGGAACGATTCACTACCACAAAGGGAATCTGTTCCTCCAATACCTCGAAAACGCCATTGGTCGCAAAGCTTTTGACGTCTTTATCAGCAAGTACTTCACTGATTTTGCGTTCGGCACGATTACGTCGGAGGCCTTTCTCGACTACCTCGATGAAAACCTGCTGTCAGTTCATGGCGGCACGGTAACTCGCGCCAAAGCGGAGCAATGGTTGTACAAGCCGGGGTTGCCCGACGATGCGGTGATACCAACGTCGGCGAGGCTGGATGAAGCAGCCGCAATGGCAACTGCGTGGTCGGTCGGCGAAGTTGACCTTGAAGACGTGCCCGTTTCCGACTGGAGCCCACAGGGAATAGTGCATTTCATCAATAGCCTGGACGCCGGCCTCACGACGGAAAAACTCGGCAAGCTCGATCAAGCACTTGGTTTGAGCACGTCGCGCAATGCCGAAATCTGCAGGACATGGTTCATTCAGGTTGCAGAACGTCAGTACCGACCCGCTTACGCGGCACTCGAACAGTATCTGCGTCGGTACGGCCGAACCCGGCTAGTCAAACCGGTTTACGAAGCACTCGCGAAAAACGGATCGGACCTGCAGCTTGCGCAGCGGATGTTTGCGGGAGCACGCGGCAATTACCATCCGCTCACCGTGGCAAGTATTGAGACGGTATTCGAACGCGCTTTGGAGTCAGCATCGGAACTGCGCGATGAATCTTAATCAGGTCACTGTTCGCTGCATTGACTATAACGAGTCTGTGGCGTTTTACGCCGGCCTTGGACTTCGGCAAATCGTGGACAGCCCGCCGCGTTATGCGCGCTTCGAGTCTGCATCGGGGACGACGTTATCGATTCACGCAGTAGACACCGTGGCGGCCGAGTCGGGAACAACCCTCTACTTCGAGGTAGACGATGTCGATGCCGAAGTAGAGCGCCTGAAAGCCGGCGGCCTCGAGTTTGACAGCGACCCAATTAATCAAAGCTGGCTCTGGCGCGAAGCCTGTCTCCACGACCCGGCAGGCAATCGAGTATGCATTTACCACGCCGGTGAGAATCGACGATTCCCGCCGTGGCGAATTTGATCTCGGCTACGAAGCAGGCAACGTTGCTTCCGGGATCGGAGGGAGCTATAACTCACGGGCAGTACATTTCCAGGATTAAGAAATGACGATGAGAATACGCCTTGTCAGTGTTCCAGTAGAAGACCAGCAACATGCGCTGGAGTTTTACTGTGATGTTCTGGGTTTCGAGAAGAAACTCGACATCGATCTCGGCCAATTTCGATGGTTGACGGTCGTGTCGCCGGAAGAGCCCGAGGCTGCACAGCTTTTGCTGGAACCAAACGCACATCCGGCCTCGAAAGCATACCAGAATGCACTGCGCGACGACGGCATCCCGATAGCCGCGATTGAGGTAGCGGACCTGGACGCCGAATATAAACGTCTTGTCGCAGCAAGCGTAACGTTTCAATCTGAACCGACGGATGCTGGTGGCACCAAAATCGCGGTGTTCGACGACTCTTGCGGTAACCTGATCCAGCTGTATCAAACCGCCCAAGCCTGACGTGGCGGACAGAGTCGCAACCGACAGTGGACTCGCAAACACTTTACTTGTTGGCCGCCGACGTTACGCTATTGCTGCACATGTCCTTCGTCGCGTTTGTCTTGATCGGTCTGCTGCTGATTTTTGTTGGCTATGCACTTGCCTGGTCCTGGATCAGAAACCCGTGGTTTCGTTGGTCACATCTGGCAGCGATTACGGTCGTTGTCTTGCAGTCGTGGTTCGGGGTAATTTGTCCGCTGACGACGCTCGAGATGGCTTTGCGGTCGCGAGCCGGGGCCACAACCTACCCCGGCGCTTTCGTCGCCCACTGGCTCGAATCAATCTTGTACTATGATGCACCGGAGTGGGTATTTGCTGTCTGCTATACGGCGTTCGGGCTGCTCGTCGTTGTCAGTTTGTTCTGGATTCGGCCTCGACCCATTGAAAAGAAGTCCAGCAAATGAGAAAAAATACTGAGGCGCAGCTGGCGCCGTCATGCATGGGGAGTCGAAAATGACGGATGCAACATACCAAGGTCGCTGTTTCTGTGGCAACATCAGCTTCCAGGTTACCGGCCCTGTCAAATTTGCTTGCTTTTGCCATTGCGAAAGTTGCCGGCGCGCTGCCGGTGGTGTTTACGTCGCATGGGCGACCTTCGAGAAAGAGTTGTTTGCTGTAACGGACGGTGACATAACGTTGCACCATTCGGCACCAAAGGTAACGCGCGGATTATGTGCAACGTGTGGTACCTCACTAACCTACGAGCATGACGATCGACGCAACGAGATCGACGTGACATTGACGAGTTTCGACGAGCCATCGGATTTCTCGCCTGCTGCCCATATCTGGGTAGAGGACAAATTGCCCTGGGTCAATATCGACGACGGGCTGCCCCGATACGACAAGAAAATTACATCGCCCTGAGCGCGACCGATTTCGCCTGGTGCAGCCGTCTTACTGGATAGAGGCGAAGTAACTGGCACCGCCCGAGGCATCGTACTCCCCCCCGAGGCCACGGGTCTGGCAGTACCTGAAGAACTCCTGGAAAAGGACTGGATGGTTTCGCCGATCTGCACGTGGGGCCCAGGTGGGTCCCACGTCCTTTACCCGTTGCCGGTCGCGCGACCGGTTTTCGCCCGCTCATCGGTCTAATCAGGTAAGGACAGTCATTTTGGGTCTACAGAATTGCCATGAAAATCGGCCACATTTGCCTGGCGCCCGAGACGGATGCCGCTGTCGTCCGATTTGCCACATTGATCGAGGCATTTGACCGGCTCACGATCGAGCAACACGTGCTCGTCACCAGTGTCCCACTGGCCAGACGTCTACAGAGTCGTCCGTACGTTACGGTAGGGCCCGTCGTCAGGACTGCCGTCATGGCGTATTGCCTGATGCCAAATGTCGACCTCGTGCACATCCACGAGGAAAGAGGTGAACAAGCGGCCCTGTTACTCAGGTTAACGCGTTCCATTCCATTTGTGCTGACGGTCGGGGACAGGCAGGACGCGGATCTCAATCCCTTATCTCGCGCAGTCCGGCAGCGCGCCGCGCGTTTGATCCCTCAGTCTTATGACGAGCCCAACGAAATCCTTGCGACGTACCGCCAGGCGATCGGTCAGCCGTCAGAACTCCCACAAGACGCCGATTGCGGGTAACAGCGGCATCCAGTAATCGACGTCGCTCTCAAATACATCTTCACCCGTATCCTCGTCCTCATCGAAATCGAAGTCGCGGCAACAGACGTTTTGGCGATTGAAGAGATTAGAAATTTCGAAGAACGCCATAAACGATCCGCGTCGCAACTTCCATTTGCGACTGACCCTGAAGTCGACACTCGCGAACGAGCCGAGGCGGTCCACATTCCGTGGACCCGGAATGGCAACAAATACCGGCTCGCCTTCATCATCAACGCCGTCTTCAACCAGGGCCAGATCTGTCGTAGGCCAGCCCGAGTGAATATTTGTCGCCAGCGCAACATCCCATTTCTCATTCGACCAGCTGATGCCGCCCTGGAATGCCTGCCTTTGATCCCAACTGCGATACACGTCTTCTCCGCCGATGCGGTCCGTCACCTCAGACAGCGTGTAGGACGCCCACCAATCAAACGGCCCGTTTGAACGGTCGATCGAGATCTCGACACCTTTCGACGTTGCGCTCGCCGGATCCAGGCGAACGCGATCTGGCTGAATCTCCGGGATCAGTCCGAGCGGATCATGCAGGTTTTCGAAGCGCGGACGAACCTGTTGCATGTCCTTGCGGAATACTTCAATTCTCAGTGAGTACTTGTCGCGAAGCAGGTGACGTACGCCCGCAATCAAGTGATCGGCGCGCTGCGCTGGCCAGAAGTTCGTGATGCCATCTTCGATCTGCAGCTCGTGGATGCCCTGCGACTGGTGGTAGCGGCCCCAGCTGAATCGCAATTCAGTTTTGGATCCCAACGAGCGCAATACGCTGAGTCGGGGGCTCAGTTGAGAATCGGACGACAAGTCCGTGTAGGTTTGGTCATCCCATCTCAAACCCCACTCGACAATGGTCTTTGGCGATATTTTCCAGCGGTCCGAAAAGTACCCTGCGTAGCTCCCGCCTTGCGGCGTTGCCGCGGCCACCAAACCGGCAGATTCGGGCTGGTCCTGCCACAGGGCGGGCAAGCCAAAATACTCCGCAGTGTTTGCATACGCATAGCTCGCATCGGAATAGGTCGCTTCGAGACCCCATCGTACGAGGTGCCGTTCGGACGAACTCAAAGTCCAGTCCTGCCGAAAGCTGAACTGCTCAACATCCCGCTCATCGAGAACCGTGGCAACGATTTTTTCCACATCGTTCAGAGAACCCTTGCGGCGATTGTCGAACGAAGTCGCCGATAACACGAGTTTGCTCGTCAGATCCTCCGACCAGCGATTGTCGAGCTGCACCCAGAGCTGCCCATTTCGTGTGCTGCTGACGACTCTTTCGAGCTCTGCCGGCTCTGTTTCCAGCACAACCTCGACACTGTCTTCAGCAAAAAGCGCGTTGACGGAAAGCGTTGCATTCGGTGAAAAGTCATAGCTGATCTCGCCGAACACATCGTAATACGACGGGCTGCCAAATTCGGGGTTAATGACAAGATCCAGGTTGCCACGACGCGCAGACACCAACCACGTACGGTCTGCCTCGTTTCCAGCAGTCAGAAACGATGAGTTGAAAACGCTCACGCCGATTTCCGTATGTCGTGGCTGCAATGCCTCGAGCGACTCCATCAGCACGAGGCCGCTCATCCGGTCGCCGAAGCGCACCGGGAAACCGCCCGTGTACACTTCAACGCCTTCAATCGCGCGTGAATCAATGGCGCTGAAGATGCTTTGATAGTCGCGAACATGGAATGGATCGAAGAGCCCATGCCCATTCAACATGATGCCGATTTCGCCGTCCTCGCCACCCCGAAAATGGGTCTTCGCCGATGCTCCGCTTGCAGCCGCGCCGGGCAAGCGCTGCACAACCCGCATCGGATCTTCACCGATATCCGGCATGTTTTGAATCGTACGCTGGTCAAGCATGAATTTTGATGCCGACATGTCCCGCAGTATTTCGTAACGACTTGCCGATACGGCGATAGTCTCGATTTCCGGTTTGGCGGGATCCATACCGACGCTAACTACGGTCGTGTCCCCGGGCCAGACATCGACTATGCGCGTCACTGTCTCGTAACCGTCTGCCGCGATGTCAAACCGGTAGCGCCCGGCGGAGGCGTCCGAGTACACGAAGCTCCCCGGCAACGGCTCGGCCGAAACGATCAGCGTCGGTTCAATTGAAATAGTTGCGCCATCGACCGGCTGCTCGCCGTCTTTTGTCGTAACGACCAGCATGATGTTGCCTTTGGGCAGGCCGGCACTATCGTAGCGGACAACCAGATGAACACCGGCTTCCGAGCGAATAGTCAGTCCGTGCGGCCGCAGGATCTCGCGCATGATTTCGACCGGCTCGTTCGCTTCAGGCTCGGCTATGACAATCAAATCTGCAGCAATGAGGTTCGTGCTGTAGGCGAACGGGTAACCGGCGTCCCGAAACTCATCGATGACCTCGGCAACCGGCCGACCCGCGAATGGCGCAGCGTCGCCTTCGTCCGCCAAGCCAGCCAGCGGCAGCAGCAACAACGTTATTATTATCGTCCGAAACATAGTCTGATTCCTCCGCCGATCGCGGGATTACCGGATGTTACGGGCGACTGCTCGAATCTATGGCACTCACGTAGATAGTCCCCCCATCTATGCGGTAATCAAGGTCCTCACCCGACATCCGCAATCTCAATTCGTCTCTCGGGCTCATGTCGATATTTCCCTTCAAAATCCCGTCGCGCGCTTTCTGTTCGGCAGCCGACGACTCGTAAGAAACCTGCAGACCGGTTTCGCGACCGACCCACTTCAAGAACTCATCCACGGACTTGCCATCAACATCGGCGCTTGGCGCAGTGTTCTCGATCCAGTCCCAGGCCTCGCCATAGCCATTGATGTTAACAACGACCGGGCGAGCACCTCCCGACACTGTCAACCGCTGGCCTTTAACCGCAACTGCCTCTTCCACGTACACGCCGTCGACCGCAACTTCACCCTCACGGACGCTCACGGATAGTCTCTCAGTGTCAGCATAAGTCATGAATTGCGTGCCAAGATGCCTGACCGATCCGTGATCTGTCGTGATTTCAAGGCCTGAGCCCGTGATCGCTGCGACAAGCTGGGACGGCCTGGAATCGAAGTAGATCCGCCCGGACTCCAAATACACCGAGTCCTCTGACGTGAAACGTATGCGCGTGTTCTTGTCTATCCGCAGCGAGCCGCCGTTACCCCACTCGAGGCCGATACCCGAATCTTCACCCGTGACGATCACCTCACCTGCCGAAATCGATTCAAGATCAGTCACCTGATTGAGCACGGATTGGTCCCCAAGCAAATAAATCGACCCATGACTTTTGCTGATCGTCGCGACTTGCACCGATTGCACGTCGGTGACCTGCAGCGCATTGAATGACACAGCAATACCCAGCAACACGGTTGCCGCGACCGCAAAAAAGGTCATGCGTTGACGCATCCTTACCCTGCCCGTCACGGCTCGCCACTCGGCGTACACCGCATCGCGAACCATCGACTCATGCTCGGTCGGTGGCGTCGATCGCGGTGCAGCGTGCTCCAGCAGTTCTTCGATTGCTTTGTCACCGCGCATCGAAAATCCTTCGCTCGATTTATTCATGATCGCACCAGCCCGTCTGCCTGATCGTTGAGGGCTCCGCTCAAAGTAGAATAAACGTCAGCAAACGCGCGCTTCGCTCTCGCGAGCAGCGATTGTGTCGCCTCCGTGCCGATTTCCAAGCGTGCGGATATTTCTTTCACCGAATGACCCTCAACGTATTTCCACTCCAGCACATTGCCGTATTGCGCGGGCAGCCGATCGAGTGCTACCTGAATCAGGCGCAAGGCCTCAACTCGTTGGTAGTGCCGTTCTGGGCTGTCCTCTCGTGGTGCCTGGAAGGAATCTATTGCTGCCTGGATCTCGGGAAGGTCTTCGACCAGCACGATGTGGTCTCTGTACCGCCCTTGCTTGCAGAGCCAATCGCTTATCTCATTGCGACAGATCGCGCACAACCATGTAAACATCGCCGATTCGGCGCGGTAGGTGTGAATCTTGCGAACGGCGCGGGTCATCGTGATCTGCACGACCTCTCTCGCACCCTCCGGATCATCGCTCAGCCGCGCAATGGCGAACCGATAGAGTCTCGCGAAGTTGTCCTCAAAAAACCGATCGAAGGCCTTCTGATCGCCCGCAAGCAACTGCTTTGCAAGCCTTCTGTCGTCAAGATAAACCGGCATAGCGTCCATTCTCCCAGTACCTGCCCATTAGACGGCGCCCGGATTAAAAATCGGTCGCAGGGGGTCCTGGTTTCAGGGATATGCGGCTATTTTACGCCCGAAATACGGGATATTTCGGTTATCGCTTCATTGCCTCGAAAAACTGGGCATTGGTCTTCGTATCCTGCATTTTGTTAAGTAGGAACTCTACGGCCGCGAGTTCGTCCATGGGATGCAGAACCTTGCGCAGTACCCACATTTTTTGCAGTTCGTCGGGATCAGTCAGCAATTCTTCCTTACGAGTACCTGAGCGATTGATATTGATCGCCGGGAATACGCGCTTTTCCGAAATACGGCGATCGAGATGGATCTCCATGTTGCCGGTGCCCTTGAACTCCTCGTAAATGACCTCGTCCATTTTGGACCCGGTGTCGACGAGCGCCGTCGCGAGAATCGTAAGGCTGCCACCTTCCTCGATATTGCGAGCCGCGCCGAAGAACCGTTTCGGCCGATGCAGCGCGTTCGCGTCCACACCGCCTGTCAGCACTTTGCCTGACGACGGAACAACGGTGTTATACGCTCTCGCGAGTCGCGTGATCGAGTCGAGAAGAATCACGACGTCGCGCTTGTGCTCGACGAGGCGCTTCGCCTTTTCGATCACCATCTCAGCCACCTGAACGTGCCGGCTTGCCGGCTCGTCGAAAGTCGACGAAACCACCTCGCCACGCACCGTGCGCTCCATCTCTGTGACTTCCTCGGGCCGCTCGTCGATGAGCAATACCATCAGGTCGACATCAGGGGTGTTTGCACAAATTGCCGATGCGATATTCTGCAACAACATAGTCTTACCCGCTTTGGGCGGGGAGACGATCAGGCCACGTTGGCCTTTGCCGATCGGCGCAACCATATCGATAATGCGCGCCGTCAGGTCTTCGGTACTACCGTTACCCTGCTCGAGCTTAAGGCGTTCGGTCGGGAATAACGGCGTCAGGTTTTCAAAGAGCACCTTGGTGCGAGCGTTCTCCGGGGAATCATGATTGATCTGCCCTACTTTCAACAGCGCAAAATAGCGCTCGCCGTCTTTGGGCGGACGGATCAGTCCGGCAACGGTGTCGCCGGTACGCAGCGCAAATCGCCGGATCTGGCTCGGACTGACATAAATATCGTCGGGTCCCGCAAGATACGAGCCGTCCGACGACCGCAGGAAGCCGAAGCCGTCCTGCAGAATCTCGAGCACGCCATCGCCGTAAATATCTTCGCCGAGCTTCGCATGCGCATTGAGTATCGCAAATATCATCTCCTGCTTGCGATGACGCGCAAGATTCTCTAGGCCGAGAGTATCACCCAGCGCAACGAGGTCGGCAGCCGGTCGACCCTTCAACTCGGTCAAGTTCATGATGTTCTTGCTGAGCTCGAGTTGTTCGGGCGGAATTACCTCCAGACTGCCTTCGTCATCCGGATATTCGCCTTGCGGTGACCGGCGACGGCGACGGCGATTGGGGTTGCCTTTTGGTTTGTTGCCGGTTTTGTTCGGTCGGCTTTTCGTTTGATTACCCAAGTATCCTCTCACAGATTAGAATCCAGAAATTCGGCCAGTTGCGACTTGGACATCGCGCCGAGTTTTTGTGCCTGCACGGCACCGTCTTTGAACAACATGAGCGTCGGAATACTGCGGATACCGAACTTTTGTGCTGTGTTCGGGCTCTCATCGACGTTCAGTTTCACCACCGACAGTTTGTCGGCATATTCGCTGGCCGCTTCGTCGAGAAGCGGAGCTATCATCTTACACGGACCACACCACTCCGCCCAGAAATCCACCAAAGCGGGCTTGTCCGAATTGAGTACGTCAGTTTCAAAGTCACTGTCGTTGGTGTGCACGATATTGTCGCTCACCGGCTACTTCCTCCACAGTTGAATTGTCTGATTGAATGTTGCTCTGCCCGTTTCCGCCAAGCGCGGCCAACGAACACTACAAAATGGATGACGCTGCCCGATAGATCAGGCAATATGTCGCAGCTTTGTTGCCGACTAATTCCGGCTTCTCTGATGAATCGATGATTGCGAAACTGGCAGGTGCGACGATTGTCGCGTCGGTATTGGCTCAATTTGAACGCGTCACGAGCCATTTTGCAAGCTTTTAATGCACTTTTTACGGCCTCCAAATTATGGCAGATAACCATCTGACCGACCTCAGATTTGATTCCCTTGCGCTGCGGGACAGTGTGCGAGCCGGCATTCGCGATGCCGGTTTCGAGTTTTGCACGCCGATCCAGGCCAGCACTCTGCCGATCGCGCTGGAGCCCCGTGACGTTGCCGGTCAGGCGCAAACGGGCACCGGCAAGACGGCTGCATTCCTTGTCGCTACCTTTCAAAAGCTCCTCGCCTCGGATCCCCCCGCAGACCAGAAGAAACAGCCGCGCGCCTTCATGCTCGCGCCCACGCGCGAGCTGGCTGTGCAGATCGCGAATGATGCCGAGCTCCTGGGTAAACACACCGGATTCAAGATAGGCCTGGCTTTCGGCGGCACCGACTACGAGAAGCAACGGCGCACGATCGAAGACGGAATCGACATCCTCATCGGCACACCCGGCCGCATCATCGACTACTTCAAACAGGGCGTATTCAAGCTCGACCAGGTTGAAGTCGCGGTACTCGACGAGGCTGATCGCATGTTCGATCTCGGCTTTATCAAGGACATTCGGTATCTCTTGAGAAAGCTGCCGGCACCGGATAAGCGACTGAATATGTTGTTTTCCGCAACATTGTCACAGCGTGTCATGGAACTCGCCTACGAGCACATGAACGAACCCGAGCTCATTCGCATAGAGCCAGACAAGATAACAGCTGACCGCGTCCGTCAGGCTGTCTTTTTTCCATCGAACGAAGACAAAATGCCGCTGCTCGTCGGCCTCATTCGTGAAATGGGTGCTGGCCGGATAATGGTGTTCGTCAATATGAAGCGTGAGGCGGAACGTGTTGAAAGCTATCTCGAGGCGAATGGCATTCATGCCAAAGCAATTTCTGGCGACGTGCCGCAGAAAAAGCGTTTGCGCATGCTGCTGGAGTTTCAGCGCGGCGAGCTGCAGGTATTGATCGGAACCGACGTCGCGTCACGCGGATTACACGTTCCCGATGTCCAATACGTCATCAACTATGATCTGCCGCAAGATGCCGAGGACTACGTACACCGGATCGGCCGCACCGCTCGCGCCGGCGCGGCAGGTGATGCGATCAGCTTTGGGTGTGAGACCTACGCGGTCTCCCTGCCGGATATAGAAGAATTCATCGGCCACAGGATCCCGGTGGCGAAGTATGATCCGGACATACTTCCGGAGCTGATCAAACCAAAACGCAAGCCACGGCAGTCATCTGCACCACGTGGACGGCAGGGCGACAAGCGGCCGCCGCGGCGAAGACCGTCTAGAAGATCATGACGGCCCCGCGAGCGGGATGCTTGTCGAGGGAAGTAGAGCGCAGCAAAGCGAGCTCCCGTCAAGCGGGATCGAGACATGACCGAGACGTATGCCACGCTCGCGGGGTTGTCATAACAGGTCAGCCACTCCTTCAACGCCAACAAACTCGCCATTTTCGCGCACCGGCCTGGACGTGTCGGGGCGCGTGATTGTCACCGGCATGCTGATGCCATACTCGGCTGCGCTGCGCAAGACCGAGAGCGTATCGTCGACAAACAGGGTCGTTTCGGGTTCGAAGCCCTCAGCCTCTCGCAGCGCATGCCAGAATTCCTGACGTTCCTTGGCATGCCCATAGATATGTGAGCTGTGGACCCCATCAAAAAAGTCTGAAAAGCCCAGGGTATCGTTCTTCAGATGCAGCGTATCGGGATGCGAATTCGTGACGAGCAAGACCTTGACTTTTAATTCACGGACACGTTCCAGGAACGCCCGCGCTCCCGGCAGGTACTCGATACGATGGTGAACTTCCTGGTGCAGCTCGAGCACGTCGAAGCCGAGCCGCTCACTCCAGTGATCGAGGCAGTACCATTCGAGGTCGCCCTGAATCGACGCGTATCTTGCGAACAAACGTTCGCGCGCAATCTCGTAATCGAGGTCATTGTGCGTAGCATATCGCTCCGGGACGAGCTGCCTCCAGACGTAGTTGTCGAATGCGAGATCGAGGATCGTGCCATCCATATCGAGCATCAGCGTTTCGCACCGAGCCAGAGCTGTTTTGGGATCCAATGTCACTGCTTTATACTGCGCGACCTGCCAAATCATCTGGAAATCGCATGCACCTCAAGGAATTAGTTGAACCTGTCGTAAGCCTTGCCGTCGAAGCCGGCAAGGCGATTCTCGAAGTCTACGCCACGGAATTCGACGTTCAAAGCAAAGTTGACGAGTCACCGCTGACGCAGGCCGACCTTGCCTCACACCGCTGCATCGTTGCGGGGCTCGAAAAGCTGACCCCGGAAGTGCCGATCATTTCCGAGGAGGAAGGCCTGCCGGCATTTGAGGAACGCGGGCAGTGGCAGCGATATTGGCTGATCGACCCGCTCGACGGCACCAAAGAGTTTGTGAATCGCAACGGCGAGTTCACGGTCAACATTGCCTTGATCGATTCGAACCGGCCCATTTTCGGTGTCGTGCACGTGCCCGTCCAGGACAAGACCTACGTCGGCTGCGAGGGTAAAGGCGCGGAGCTTCGAGACGGCGAAACCGTCACACCGATTCGCGTCGCTGTGGCAAGCGCCACGCCTGTTCGCATTGTCGGCAGCCGCTCCCACCGTGGCTCGAGTCTCGATGCGTTTCTCGAAAAAATCGGTGACTCTGAGCTGGTACCTATGGGAAGCTCATTGAAATTCTGCGTCGTGGCAGAAGGCCGCGCAGACGTCTATCCGCGCCTCGGACCGACCTCAGAATGGGATACGGCGGCAGCCCACGCTGTGGTCGAACAGGCAGGCGGACAAGTGCTCGAGCTTGATGGTAAGCCATTGTCTTATAACACAAAAGCGGAGATTCTGAATCCCTGGTTTGTCGTCGTCGGGCCGACCGACAGGGACTGGCTGGCGCTGCTTGCAAGCGACGAGTAGCATGGGAAGCGATGACCGACAAAGTCGATACTGAGTCTTTCAAGAATCTCGACAGACTGCGCGAACTGCGCGTCAGTCACAGAGATCTCGACTACCTGATTGACCGGTTGCAGCACGACCCGATGGTCGATCAGCTGCGCATCCGGCGCCTGAAGAAACGCAAACTCCTGATCAAGGACATGATCGCGGCGCTCGAGAGCGAGTTGATACCAGACTTGGACGCTTGAACGGCGCGCCGTCTGGAAGGTATTCATATTCATGGCTCGCTGCGCTGCGCTTTACTTCATATGAACACCTTCCAGACCGCACGCTCTACCTGGGCCCTATATGCGTATCACCTCGCTCCCGGGCGAGTTCTACTTGACGGTGGCGCTCTTCGAGGCGGGCGGCACGGTCGGCGTCGAGATCGTTGATACAGCTGGGACAGGACACGCCTTCGCGGTAATCCGGTGAGGCGAGATCCTCGCTACTCAGGGGTCGTCGGCAGGCATGGCATTGCACATAGCCACCCTCGGCCAGATCGCGATCCACTGCTACGCGGGTATCGAACACGAAGCATTCGCCGTTCCAGCGGTTTTGCTCGGTCGGTATGTCCTCAAGGTACTTCAGAATACCGCCCTGTAAGTGATAAACCTGAGCAAAGCCCAGCTCGAGCATCAGGGCCGTCGCTTTCTCGCAGCGGATGCCCCCCGTGCAAAACATCGCAAGCGGCCGATCCTTCGACGTCTTTGCGAGCTCCTTCGCGAATTCCGGAAACTGCCGAAAGCTGTCGGTTTGCGGATCAAGGGCACGCGGAAATGTGCCAACTTCCACCTCATAGTGGTTGCGGGTATCGACGACAAGTACGTTTGGATCGTCCAGCAGTGCATTCCATTGTTCCGGCGGCACGTACGTGCCGGTCCTTTCGTGCGGCAGAATGTCAGGACGTCCCAGCGTGACGATTTCTTTTTTTAGACGCACCCGCATGCGCCTGAACGGCGCCTCGGCGGCCTCGGTCCAGCGACCTTCGATCGGTTCTTGCAGCGACAGGTGATTTTCGATCCAGCCCAATACCGCACGCATCGATTCTGGCGCGCCGGCGATTGTCCCGTTAAAGCCCTCTGCCGCGACGAGAATGGTCCCCAGCAGCTCATGTTCCTCGCAGGCCGACTGCAGTGCTATTCTGAATTCGTGTGGCGAGACAAGATCCAGAAAACGATAGAACGATACGACTTTCATGCGTCGACCTGACCCTCCGGCATGGTCAACGACAGGATACTGTGACGAATCTCTTCACCAAGCACCAGTCGCGCGTCGGCGCCGATGCCAACCAAGCCTTCATCAAAATCGAGCAGACCTTCACCGTTTCGGCGCAATACTCCCTGCTCCTGTAACTTACTAATGAAATCGTGGAATAGTGTCCTATTAAAGAAGTCCGGCGAGTGTAATCCGTAAATCATCGAAAGCCGTTCTGCACTCAATTCGCACATCCGTTCGAGTTGGACGCGCGACAAGACACCCGAACCGTGTTGTACCAGAATTGCGATTACCAGATAGAATCGCTGCAGCATCGGAACCATTGCCTGGCCCAACATGATCAATTGATACCCCTGTGCGGAGCCCGCAGGGGGCCGCTCGAGCAGCTTTTTGCCCTTGCGGCGCAACAGCAACCCGTGGTCTACGAGCGCGCCGATGGCTGTCGTCGTAATGTCATCGACCTCATCGTCGTCCCATGGCAGACACAGCTCCTTCCGCATAAACGGGTAGATCAGGTTGATTAGGCGCTGCAGTTCAGCGTGTTCGAGCTGCCGGCCCTGAATAAAACAGGATGCGACCGACGCCGGTATTGCCAGCAAGTGCAGAATGTTATTGCGAAAGTAAGTCATGAGTACGGCCGTGCTCTCGGTCATGTGAAATACATCACCCATGGGATGTGATGTGCGGCTGATGACCTCTAGCTTCTCGCCGTGTGCAATGATCCTCTTCGCGTCCCAGTCCGGCACCGTAACAGACTCTGAAAAGCGGAATTGCTTGAGCAATTCGAGGCTCAATTTGAGCTGCGACTGCAATTCCTCTGCGCCAATCTTTTGCTTCGGCGTGGCGAGTAGTACATAAGCAAGCAGGCTGATGGGTGTTACGGCCGCTGCCGCGTTCACGCCCGTCATGATCCTATGCCCAAGACTTTCGACAGCCTCATTCAGCCACGCCGGGCGTTCTCCATTTTCGCCGGTGAACTCGCGCCAGTCGGGACGAACATTGTCCAGCAGGCTATCGAGCTCGATGGGCTCGCCGATATTGACGTACACGCGGCCGAAATTTTCCCACAACGATTTGACGGAGCGAATCAAACCGAAAAGCGATTCCTTTTGCTTTGCGGCACCACCGAGTTCGCTGATGAACGAGTCTCCTTCGATGAGTTTCTCGTAGCCAAAGTAGACCGGCACAAATACGATCGGGCGCTTCGGGTCGCGCACGAAAGAGCTTACGGTCATGGCGAGCATGCCGCCCTTTGGCGACAATAATCTGCCCGTGCGACTCCGCCCTCCTTCAACAAAGTATTCAATCGAGTAGCCGCGCGCGAGAATTTGATGCAGATATGCATCGAAGACCGCCGCATACAAGCGGTCGCCTTTGAAGCTGCGCCGCAGGAAGAACGCGCCGCCACGACGCAGAATAGGTCCGACGATCGGCATGTTGAGGTTAATGCCTGCTGCAATATGCGGTAACTGCAGCCCTTCCTCGTAACAGATGTAGCTCAGCAACAGGTAGTCGAAATGACTGCGGTGGCAGGGCGCGTAGACGATGACCTTCTCTTTCGCAACATCGTGCAGCCGTTCAACATGATTGAGCTCTATGCCGTCGTAGATACGGTGCCATAGCCACCTGAGTATGCGAAGCAAGACGCGAATCGTCGGATAGGAGATATCGGCCGCAATCTCCATTACATACTTGTGGACTTTAAGTTCGGCCGCCGCTTGTTTCCCGGGGTCATTTCCTGCTTCGGCGGCGATCGCCCGCCTGACGCTCGGAGCAAGCTGTACCTGGCTGGCCAGTGTCCGCCGGTGCGATAAATCCGGACCTACAGTTGCTGCGCGCCGCTGGCGAAAATGCACGCGCAGAATTCGAGATACCTTGCGAAACGCTATCTGCGATTCGACACCGCTTTGCACAATAGAGCTCAGCGCCAATGCATGGCTAAATCGCAACAATGTGTTGCGACCAAGCAGTAGCGTCGCAAAAAACTTTCGCGTGCGCCCCGCAACATCCCAGTTCTCAGCGAACGCCAGTTTGAGTAGCGACCGCTCCTTATCTGGCGAGCGCCCCCAGTAGATCGCAACCGGGATCAACAACAGGTCTTCATTGTTAGTCGCTGCGGCTTCCACGAGGCTCCGCAGGCGCTTTGATCCGGTGGCAATCTGTCGGCGAAACAGGAAGCCGCTCATCGGTCGCAGCACAACGAAGCTGCGGGAGAAACGCCTGCCACAGAACTCTAACGGCTTGCTCGGCGACGGCATCCCGTGCCGGTCGCAGGCGCGCTCCAGTGCGAGGAGATCCGCCAGACCGCCCGTCTCCAACACGTAACAGACGGCAGCCGTGCCATCGGCGATGAGCTCCGCAGGCGATTCCGGCTGGATAGCCGGGCGAGCCCATACCGCGAACAGCTTACCTGCCAACCAATAGAGTGGTCGGAGAATGAATCCCGAAATATCCATGGGAGATCAGTCTACCGAAAAGACCTGTCGGCAGACCGTTGCTTTATTGAAATTATTGAGTTTGCTGAGCGCCGTGGCGCGCAGTGCGCAGCCACAGCGACCCCGCCATTTATTTGCCGACTGCGTCTTTGAGCGCAGCGTCAACCTCGTCCTTCTTTTCCATCAGAGCATCTTCGACGCCTTCGGCCTTCTCCATCGCGTCCTTCATGGTCTCGCCAGCGATGTCACCGGCTTTTTCGGCCATGTCGCCGGCTTCTTCGGTCATATCGCCAGCAGCGTCAGCGATATCTCCGGCCATATCGCCGGCATCCTCAACGACGTCTTCGACTGACTCTTCAACCGCGTCAACGGCAGTATCCATCCTGTCGCCGGCCGATTCGTCCGAAGAACCGCCGCATCCGGCGAATGCCAACGCCACCAATATCAGTAAATACCTCATTTTTGAGTCTCCCATTGTTTGAGTGTCACTTTTCTAGCTGCTCGATGAATCGTTTTAAATAATAATTAATTTCATCGATGTTCGATGTGAGTCGATGATCACCATCGACTATATGCAGTGTAGCTCCGCATGAGCCAGCAAAGCGAATGCTGTTTTCGACCGGCACAATATCATCATGCCATCCGTGCACAATGCAAATCGGCAGATCGGGTGGCAGCGGAGTAAGCGCCTCATATCCTGGCATGTAATAGGCTGGAGCCAGCACAAACAGCCCTGCTGCGCGTAACTGAGCCGCTGCCGCCGTAGCCACATGTCCGCCCATACTCGACCCCACGAGGATGAGCGTATCGTCGATGCATGCGCACTCCTGGAGCAGTTTCTGCACTCGCTCGGCGGGGTCGGCGATGCCCTGGTAATCGATACTGTCGGCCTGACAACCGAGTTTTTGCGCCACCTCAGCCATGGCGCGAATCTTTGTACCCCACGGCCCACTTTCCTGACCGTGCGAAAAAATCACTGTCGTCATACGAGTATTCCGTCTCCCGTATCGCAATGCTCTTCAATGTGCCGCACGAGAAGCCAGTCACGGTCCTGGCCCCATACAACGAAGTCACCAAGCCGCATGGTGGGAACGCCCCAGCACCCCGATTCCATCATCGACTCGCGGTTGTCTTCGGCAATCCTCTTCCAGCCATCGTCCTGCATTGCCGCCAGCACATCGGGCCAGAACAAGGCTGTGCGTCCCGTTACCCACCGCATACCCTTATCAGTTGCCATGTCGATGCCACGCGCCCAAATTGCCTCACCAGCGTTGAGCAGAAAATCCCGCTCGCGTTTTTGATTTTGCGCGTATATAAACACGGCCAGACACCGTTCGACTCCGCGGCCGAGCGGATCGGCGAAGTTGCCGTACGGTATATCCAAGCGGCGTGCTTCGCGGCCGGTGTCGGTTGCGATGTAGCGTAGCTTCGAGCGCGGAACCTGCAAGCCGCGCATAAGCATAGGCAACACCGGGCGAATCTGCAGTTCGAGGCCAAACGCATCGGCAATCGCAAGCACCCGCTTGGCGGACAGATACGAGTAAGGGCTGCGAAATGAATAAAAGAACTCGAGTGGCGGCAGGTCCTTTGCGGCGCTTGGCCGGGCGACAGGTAGCGTCACATGCATGGCCTGGCGAATGGCAGCCAGCCCCGTGGTCGTCGCGCCCTCGCGACGCGCCCCAAGTGCGTCAAGTCTTTCTGTCAGGTAATGCAGGCGGTCGATACCCCAATACCATTCCCCTGCATAATGTACCGTGGCAGAATTGTAGTGACCCAGATCGACCAGTCGCTTCTGATTGTCAGCAAGCAGCTTGTCGCCAGCACCCGTGAGTACTGCGCCACTGACGCGTCGCGCAACGCCCTCCGAATCCCCGCGCCAGTACAATGAGATAGCCTCCAACAGTTCGTCGTCGAATTTCGCATTGTGCGCATTGGCCGCGAGCGCATCGATGAGCGCGCGGCGATATTCAACCGGCGGTGCTCGTCCTCTGTCAAGGAACGGCACGCCAAGCTCTGCAGCGAGGCGACGACAGTCTTCCTCGGCGTATGCGGCCAGCATGCCGGAATGCGGACGAAAGTCTTCGCCAGCGCACGCTTGCGTC
>Ga0224497_10000789_pt1 | contig 21211 bp, 17 predicted proteins | sample SF_Jul11_sed_USG_4_FD_167970 | JGI IMG/M metagenome (GOLD analysis project Ga0224497, IMG submission 167970) | Sediment microbial communities from San Francisco Bay, California, United States - SF_Jul11_sed_USGS_13 | ecosystem: Environmental > Aquatic > Marine > Sediment | place: USA...
AGTGCGTCGAAGAGGCGGGCTGCACCATCGACAAGCTCGAAGTCATTAGCCGCTACTATGTCAGTCCCGGAGGAACCACCGAGCATTGCAGCCTGTTTTGCGGCATCTGCGACAGCGACGGCGTAGACGGCATTCACGGTTTGCCGCACGAACACGAGGATATTCGGGTGCTGGTCGTGGATTGCGCCGAAGCCTATGCCTGGGTGCGCGAGGGTCGAATCAGGTCTTCGGCAACGATGATCGCGCTGCTGTGGCTGGAGCTGAACGAGTCCCGCCTGTGTGAGTAAGGAACCGATCTAATTTTACACCGCCAATAAATAGATCTATCCGGATTAAAAGCTCACCCAAATCGAGATCATGGCTACCGCGCTGAGCAGGGCGGTGTAGGGCAGAACCATCCGTAACATATTGACGTAGGATAGCCGGATCAGCGGGGCCAGCGTCGAGGTCAGCGGGAACAGGAAAGCAGCCGTCATTTTCGGGTGACGTTGAGTTTCCTGATCATCATGGAAAAGCGGCCATGGTCATCGCGATCGATACCGGCAGCCTTGCGCCGTAGGAGAACCCCTTTATTTTTTCTCCAGCAGAATACAGGTCAAAAGCCCGAAAAACAGTACCGGCATCGTCACCGGCGACATGCGCAGGAAGAATTCGACGAACGTCCACCCGGCGAGCACGGCGATAAGGAACGCGGCGTTGATGCTGAACAGAAAGGACAATAGTGTCCTGGATTTACTCGACGGTAAAATCTTGTTGAAGGTATACAGCGCCGGTGACGAAAGGGCTGCTCGAAAATATAATCGAGTTGATGATCAGAAGGGCGATTATGGACATTTTGTGCCACTCGGCGGAGGCTCCAATGAAGTTTTCGGCAAAGGCAAGTCTCAGGGTGGTAATCGCAGACCTTGCGCGTACTCATATTATTGGCGAGTTGGATATAGTGTCCGAGGTCGCTGGATTCTACGAGTAGTTATCAAACCAGCTTGCGACGAAAAGCGCCGCGGTAGTTAGCGTCAGAAACACCGAAGAAACAAGCAATACCTCGGCCACGGAAATATCGAACAGGATCAGAGGGGTATAGCCGCAGGACGTCTGTACCTCGAAAATCCACGGGAACCACTTGTCCAGCGCAAACCAGGCCGGCATGCCGAGGTCCATCTCGCAATCCCCGAAAATCCATCCGCGTTCGACCGCGAGCACCCGCCAGCTGCGCTCGAGCAGGCCGATCATGATGATGACACTGATGCCATGGAAGATTCTCATGGCCACTTTGGATCCGGTAAAGAATAGCGCCAGCAGGCCCAGCAGTATGAACGAAACCACCCAGATACGGACCTGGATGCAAAGCACGCAGGGCCATTCGTCGAGGACGTACTGATAATACAGCGCGGCCCCTTCGAGCGCGATTCCGAGAAGCACGAGCAGCGCCCAGTAGCGCCGCTGCTGACTCAAATTCACCACAAACTCAACCATGAAGTATTTCCCTTTAGTCGATGATGGGCAGTTCGGCGGCGGCTCGTTTGCTCAGCAGTTCGGCCCCGGAATCTGTAATCAGGATGTTTTCCTCGTGTACCATCAGCCTGTCTCCGGCAAAATCCATACCGGGTTCGAGCGTAATGACCATGCCCGCTTCGAGGCGGGTGCGGTCGGTGGCGGTAAGCGAAGGCCATTCGGTGAGTTGTGCGCCAAGTCCGTGACCCATGCGCCCGACGTCATTGCTGGTTGCTCCGCCGGCTTCGAGCACCTTCCACATCGCCAGCCATACGTCGGTCGTGGTGACGCCCGGTCGCGCGACCGCGAGCCCGGCATCGGTGCTGCGGTATACCGTATCGTAGACCATTTTGATAATGTCGCCAGCCTTGCCGAAGGCATAGTTGCGATCGAAATCGCAGTAATATCCATCGAACACGCTACCGGTGTCGATGATCAGTACATCGCCGTCGTCTAGCCTGCGGTCCCCGGGCCCCATGATGATATCGCCGTAGCCGCCCGGGCCCGACGCCGAAACGATATACGGTGTATGGTCGGCGCCGCGTTGCAACAGGTCGATACGCATCGCGCGCACGATGTCGCGCTCGGTCTGGCCTGCGCTGGCGAAGCCGGGAAGGGCATTGAAGCTGTCCGAGGTGAGTTCGCAGATATACCGGATCTTGTCGATTTCGGCCTCGGACTTGACGCTGCAGAGCTTCAGCATGAGTTCGGCACAGTCGACGATCTCGAGTTCCGATAAATCGGTTTCGATCAGCTTGAAGTCCCGCGCCGGCATGCGCAGATAGCTTTCCTTGCCGAGTGTCATGCCGATGCGACCGAAGCGCCGCGGCAGCTCGCGAATCGTCGCTAGCAGCAGCGAAATACCATCGTCCTGCGGTTGCGGTGAGGACCAGCTGCGGATGTCGTCGATCCAGGTCGACCGCATGCCGGCGACGCCGATGGTCGGGATTACCGCGATCGGTTTGCCGGCAAGCGGCACCAGTAAAAACCAGGGGCGCGTCGGGCTTTGCCAGAACTGGGTTAGGAAGCCGCTGAAATAGCGCACCTGCGCCTCGCTGGTCAGCAACATGGCGTCGAGCTGCTGCGCATGCATCATTTGCTGTGCGCGCTCGGTCCTCGCTTCGAATTCCGCCCTGGCGAAGCCGCGATCGGGCCGATTGGGGCTCATCAGGCGGACACCAGTTGGCGATAGAGTTCCGGATCGGTCGCGCCTTCGGTGCCGATGACGAAGATCAGGCTAGAGTCTCCGAGTCCGAGCCGATCCGACATAACCGGATCCTCACGCGCAGCGATTGCCGCCGCGAGGCCGGCGACGGCCGACTCGCCCGCCTCGATGGCGGGTTCGCCCGAGGCAAGCAGGCGCATGCAGGGAGCAACCGCGTTTTCGCTCACAGTCATGAAATCGTTAGCGCCGCGTTCTAGCACCTTCCAGGCCAGCAGCGAAACTTCACCGCAGGAAAGCCCCGCCATCAGGGTGTCGAGATCGCCTGCGACGGTGACGGGTTTACCGCGCCGTGCCGACTGCTGCAGGCAATTTGCCTTTTCGGGCTCGACGACGATAAAACGGGGTCTTTTGGCGCCCCAGAGTTCCCAGAAATAGGCGCAGACGGCCGCCGCAAGCCCACCGACGCCCGCCTGTATGAAGACATGGGTCGGTATCGATTCCTGCATTTGTTCAACGGCCTCGGCAAGCATCACGGTATAACCCAGCGCGACGTCACGCGGGATATCCATGTAGCCGGGGTAACTGGTATCGGAAACGATGATGCGCCCGTGGATACCTGCTTCCCGGTCGGCCTGTTTTACCGAATCGTCGTAATTGCCGTCGATGCGGATGACTTCCGCGCCGAAGACCTGCATCGCCTGTTTTCGGGCCTCCGAAACATCACGATGAATATATATGACGCAACGGCAGCCGAACATCTGGCAGCCCCAGGCCACCGAGCGTCCGTGGTTGCCGTCGGTGGCACAGCTGATGACGATGTTGTCGACAATCGAAGCATAGCGCTTGCCGACAAGGTCATCGATGCTTGGTTTTTCCCCGGTTTCGGTCGAAATGCGTTGTTGTAACTGGCGCGCAACCGCGTAGGCGCCGCCCAGAGCCTTGAAGCTCTTCAAGTGGAAGCGCTGCGATTCATCCTTGTAAATAATATCCCTTACACCGATTTGCCGCGCGATCGAATCGAGATGACATAGCGGGGTCGAGCGGTAATCGGGCCAGCGCGAAATCTCGTCGAATGCCTCCCTGGAGGCCTCGAGGCTTGCGATTTTCCGCAGGTCTCCGGGGTAATCCGGTCCCGGATCGGCCCGGGTATTGGCATGGTGGCTTAGCTGGGCTGTAAGTAAGGTCATCTGGATAGCATGGTTCAAACCGGCAAGTCTACCGGTTTGCCGCAAGGAGTAAAACCATAGTGAGCCATTCGGGCCGGAGAAACTTGTTGCTTACGGCTGGACTTATACGCCGGAAAACCTAGACTTGGCTGTAGCGACAATAGTAAAGGGATTTCATCCAATAAAAATCATCAAGAACCATTCGATAACCGGGGGGGACCCGATGCTGGTAAACCCCGGTCGAAGCAACGATCCCGCCTCCACCCTTGTGCATCCGCTGGATGAATCCATGCGGGTGCTGGGGCGCTTTAGCGATGTCGCGATGCTGGCGGCTGACTGGTTCTGGGAGATGGATGCCGATCTGTGCTTTACCTACCTGTCGGGCCGATTCGAGGAAATTACCGGCATTCCCGTGGCGGAAGCCGTCGGCAAGAAGCTCGAGGAAGCCTTTGCCGGACGCATCGATGACATCGACAAATGGAACAGCAGGGCCGAGCTTCTGCGCCAGCATGACGATTATTCGATGGTGTGGACGCTGCGGCGCCCCAACGGCGAGACTCGCGTGCTGCGCACGCGCGGCAAGCCCCTCTTTGACGATTGTGGCGGCTTCGCAGGTTATCGTGGCGTCGGCAGCGATATTACCGAGGAGGATACCGCGCAACGCCGGCTGCTGGAAAGCGAGGCCCGGTTTCGTAACCTGGTCGATCACGTCACCGATATCGTCTGCATCACCAGCGCCGACGGCAAGATCGAGTTTCTCAATAATTCTGTCGAGAAGATACTGGGTTATCGTGTCGACGAGCTGGAGAGTGGCAAGGCCGGGGCCAACGCGATTCCCGAGGACCGCGAGCGGGTGCAACAGGCGCTGCGCACAGTACTCGAAGACCCCGAGCGGGTCGTGTCAGGGGTATATCGCTACCGGCACAAGAACGGATCGATCAGGGTATTGCAGGTAACGCGCCAGCAGATCCGTCAATTCGATGAGGGGCAGGAGCCGAGGATTATCATCCACGCCCGCGATATAACCGACCAGAGCCAGGCCGAGGAGGCGCTGAGGCAGAGCGAGGAGCGTCTGCGCGATTTTGCCGAGACCGGCGCCGACTGGTTCTGGGAACAGGACGCGAATTTGCGTTTCACCTACATTTCGGGCAATTATCCCGGCTTCGACAAAATGGCGAACGAGAACATAATCGGCAAGATGCGCGAGGAAATTGCGCCAGAAAATAACTTCAATTCGGAAAACTGGAGGCAGTTAACGCGAGCTCTGAAGGCGCGCGAGCCGTTTTACAATTTCGAATACACCTACCAGATACCCGATGGCGGCGATGTCATCGTCCGCATCAGCGGTAAACCGAAATTCGATGTCGACGGCAATTTCGTCGGTTACCGTGGAACCGGCCTCGATATCACCGAATCCTACCGGCTATCGGAACAGCTGAATTATCAGGCCACCCACGATCCGCTGACCGGTCTCGTGAATCGGCGCGAGTTCGAGTTGCGCCTGTCGCGCGTGGTCAAAAGCTGCCGCGACGACGGTAGCGAGCACGCGCTGTGCTATATCGATCTGGACCAGTTCAAGGTCGTCAACGATACCTGCGGGCACGATGCCGGTGACGAACTGTTGCGCCAGATCGCCGCGTTGCTGCAGGACAAGGTCAGGAAACGCGACACCATAGCACGGCTTGGCGGCGATGAATTCGGTCTCCTGCTCGAACGCTGCACCCTGAATCAGGCCAACCGGGTTGCCGAAAACGTGCGCGGGGCGATCGACGATTTCAGATTCATGTGGGCGGGGCGTAATTTTCGCCTGGGCGCGAGCATCGGCGTCATTCCGATCGATTTCAGCAGCGGTAATATCGCCAATGTGATGCGTTCGGCCGATGCGGCCTGTTACACGGCCAAGGATGCCGGTCGCAACCGGATTCATATTTACCACGAAGATAGTATCGAGCTTGCGCAGCGCCACCAGGAAATGCAGCGCATCGTCGATATCAATCAGGCCTTCGACGAAGGGCGGTTCATGCTTTATCAGCAACCGATCCGACCGTTGAAGTCCACGCAGGACGAGCAGGCGCAATTCTGCGAGCTGCTGGTGCGTATGATTGACGAGGCTGGATTTCCGGTATTGCCGGCGAATTTCCTGCCGACCGCGGAACGCTACAATCTCGCTACCCAGCTCGATACCTGGGTCGTAAACGCGGCGCTGGAATGGATCGTGTCGAATCCCATATTGCGTTGCACGATAAACCTGTCGGGGATGTCGATTGCTGATGACAGCTTTTTACGGATGGTGCTCGACCTGCTCGATCGCAAGGCGGTCGATGCAAATCGCATCTGTTTTGAAATTACCGAGACCGCGGCGATACAGAATCTCAGCAAGGCTCATCATTTCATCGAGCGCCTGCGCGACTGCGGTTGTTTTTTCGCACTCGACGATTTCGGCAGCGGACTGTCTTCGTTTGCCTACCTGAAAACCCTGCCGGTCGATTTTCTCAAAATCGATGGATTTTTCGTGCGCGATATTGTCGAGGACCGCATCAGCTACGAACTGGTCAAATCGATCAACGACATCGGCCAGGTCATGGGCAAGCGCACCATCGCCGAATTCGTCGAAAACGAGGCCACGCTGGATGCGCTCAGGGAAATCGGGGTCGACTACGCGCAGGGCTTCTGGATTGCCAGACCGGAACCGATCCAGAAACCGGCCTAGCCTGAATATTGCACCCGTCGAGCTCGGCCCTGACCCGTCCAGCGGCCTGTCGAAGGCGATGGCAGTAGACTGGCTCAGCTGGAAGCGCCGTAGCGCGCAACCTGTTCCGGATCCTCCATGCTAGGCCTTGCCAGCACACGTCGCAGGATCGGTTCGAAGAACTCGAGCGGTTCGCTGTCGTAATCGGGATCGAAGCAGTTCTGGTCGTAGTTGTGGCAGAAATCGACGGCATCCTGGTACCACGGATTGTCCTTGAACTTTTCGCGGGCGTTGCGATCGCCGCCACAGTGGTGCGCGTAATAATACATCTGGAACACGCCGTGATGCTTGACGATCCAGTATAGTTTTTCCGATACGAAAGGCCGCAGGATCGCCGCCGCCATCTCGCTGTGAGAATAGGGCGCAAGGTCGTCACCGATATCGTGCAGCAGGACGGAGACGATGAATTCATCGGATTCCCCGGCGCGCTGGGCGCGCGTTGCGCCCTGCAGGCTGTGCTCGAGGCGGTTGATTCTGTACCCGGAGATACTGTGTTCAAGTTTTCGCAGGCTGGCCATGATGCGGTCGGGCAGTCCTGCCGTGAACTCCTGCTCCTTACGATCGAGAAATTCGTATTCCTCGCGAGTGCCATCTTCCATGCGGGTAAAATTAACGGTATGCATAGCAGTCTCCCGGATTGTTATGGCGCTGCGGTTACTGGTCGCGCAGTCTATCGCAAGCCCTAGGCGCGTAGCAATTCGTTGCCCGGATCGTAGGCCGCATTGGTTTCGATATGCGCCACACGGCTGCCGAGCGACGTGTCGACCGTGACTTCAAGACCGGCGCCGATCGAATCCGGCCTGAGATAAGCGAACGCAACACTCTTCCCGATACGGTGTCCGTAAGCCCCGCCGGTGGTCAGGCCAATCAGTTCGCCGTTGTGATAAACCGCCTCGTTGCCGTAGCACTCGCAGGCGACGTCGTCGTCGAACAGCAGGTAGGCCAGCTTTATCGCGTAGCCATCCTGCTGCCGCTGCTTCAGGTTTTCGCAGCCGATAAAATCGCGGCTGGTGTCGATAAAACGATCCATGCCGGCCTCGAGACCGCTGATTTCCTCGGTAAACTCGTTGCCGTAGGCTCGGTACATTTTTTCCATGCGCATCGAGTTGAACGCGTAGCCACCAAAATTGCGGATGCCGACCGGTTCCGCCTTGCGCCACATCGAATCGTAAATCGACAACAGCTGGTAGGACGGCATATGCAATTCATAGCCGAGCTCGCCGGCGTAGGAAACCCGCAGCACGCGCACCATCGCGCTGTCGATTTTAATCTCGCGTGCGTACAGCCACGGGAAGGCATCGTTGGATAAATCTTCCTCGGTCATCAGCTGCAGGATCTCGCGCGACTTCGGTCCGGTTATCAGCATCGACGAGACGTCTTCGGTGACATTGGCAATGTCGACGTCGAAGCCGCCGGCGTTTGCCTGCATCCAGTGCAGGTCCTTGTGCTCGGATCCGATCGCGGAAACGAGGTAAAAACGATTTTCATCGAAACGCGTAATCGACATTTCGCACATGATGCCGCCATTCGGCGCGTGGAACAGGCTGAGCGCGATGCGCCCGACTCGCGGCAGGCGGTTGCAGGAGAGGCGGTCGAGAAAGATGGCCGCGTCGGGACCGCTGACTTCGTACTTCGCGGCGCCTGAAATATCGATGACGCCGGCGGATTGCTGCACCGCGGCGCATTCCTCGGCGACAACCGGGTGGGCCTCGCTATGCGACCAGCTTAAGGATTCACCGCGCACGGCATCGGTCTGAAACCATAGCGGTTTTTCGAAGCCCTGTACCGCGCCGTGCACCGCGCCCTGCTGAACCAGGCGCGTATGCAGCGGACTTACGCGCATCGGCCTGCCGTGTGGACGATTGTCGTTGGGTGCGCCTACCGCGTACATCGCCTCGTAGGATTCGATCGCCCTGATGGTGCAGTACCTGCTGTCGGCCCAGTCGCCGAAACGACGCGTGTCCAGCGGGGCCATGTTGATTTCGGTCTGGCCGTATTTCATCCACTGCGCCATGTACTTGCCGATGCCACCCTGCGCAATCCCGATGCTCGCACCGCACAGGTTCCAGAAGTTGCGCAGACCGGCTACCGGGCCTGCGAGAATATTATCGTCCGGGGTATGCGTAATCGGTCCGTTGACGACCGACTTGACGCCGACTTCCTCGAACTTCGGCGTCAGCTCGAAACAGCGTTCCAGAAAAGGCATCAATACCTCCAGGTTGGGTTCGAACAGCTCACGGTCGAAGGACCAGTCCATGCCGCCGAGTGCCCACGGTCGTGAGCCCCACATCTCGTAGGGCCCGACCAGGAAGCCGAGGCCCTCCTGGCGAATATAGGCGGAACTGTAGGAATCGCGGCAAACCGGCAGTTCCCAGCCCAGCGCCTCGATATCGGGATGCTTCTCGGTCACCAGGTACTGGTGCTCGAGGTTGATCAGCGGCACGTTGATGCCCACCATTGCGCCGACCTCACGCGCGAAACAGCCGGCCGCGTTGACGACGTGCTCGGCGACGATCGTGCCCTTGTCGGTGATGACTTCCCATTCACCGGAACGCTGTTCGTTGATGTCGGTAACGCGCGTGAAACGGTAAATCTCGGCACCCTGGTCGCGCGCCAGTTTGGACAAGGGCATGACCACCGAGGTCGGATCGACGTGGCCGTCGTTGGGCGTGCTCGCGATGACGCGTGCCTTGTCGAAGTTCATGAACGGATTGAGTTTCTGCGCCTCGGATTTGGAGATGATATTGAATTCGAAACCGATATTCTTCGAGCGGCTCTCGAGATTTCTGAACCATTCTTCCTCGACCCGGGTGAAACCCTGGCGGATGCTGCCGGTCTGATGGAAAACCGACTTTTCACCGGTCTCGGCCGGCAGTATCTCGTTATAAAGCCTGATCGTGTAGTTATGGATCTGGGCCACGGTGTGATTGCCGATGAAATTCGAGCAGAGCCCGGCCGCATGCCAGGTCGAACCGCTGGTCAGTTCGCCCTTTTCGACCAGCACGACGTCGTTCCAGCCTTCTCTGGTCAGGTGGTAAAGCAGGTTCACGCCAAGCGAACCTCCCCCGATGATGACAACTCTGGCGTGACTTTTCATTTACTCACCTTTTCTAAAAAATGATATTGATCGTGAATCAGGCGTCGCGACCGAATGCCTCCCGCGGCAGGAAAATCGGAAACTCGGCACGAATCTGCCGATCGACCTCGTCGCTGACGTGATCCGGGAAATAGTTGCCGAGAATTTCCTGCTTGCGCGCGATCGCCTTGTCCAGCAACACCGGTTTGCCCTGTTCCACCCACTGGTTGGGACTCAGCCGGTCGCCGAGCTCCGGGTAGAGGTACTCGGTTTGCATGACCTCGAGGGTTTGTCCCGAACCGAGGTAATGGCCCTTGTTGCCGAGGCAGACATCTTGCAACACGTCGAAACTGAGGGTGCGTTCGTTGACCTCGATGCCGCGCGTGATGCGTAACGCGGCGCCCAGTACGTCGTTATCCATTAACAGCGACTCCGGGCATGCGCCGAGCAGGCTGGCGTACATGCCGGCCGCTTCGTAGATGATATTGGCGCCCGCGGTCGCCGCGCAGGCAAGCGTGTAGGCGCGCTCGGCGCCGCCCTGGAAGTCGGGAAACTTGGAATCGGTCATGCCGCATGCGGTGCCGGTGGGCAGGTTGAAATAATTGCCCATTTGCGCGCAGGCCGAGGACAGTATCGCCTGCTCCGGCGAGCCCCCGCTCATCGCCCCGGTACGCAGGTCCGAGACGAACGGCCAGGTCCCGAGAATGGCCGGCGCGCCGGGTTTGATCGCGTTGACGTAGACCAGGCCGCCCAGGCATTCGGCCCAGGCCTGGGCCACCGCGCCCGCGAGGCAGGCCGGCGCCGTGGCGCCGGATTGTCCGGCGGACAACAGCAGCACGGGCATGCCGCCCTCGACCGCGATCTTGATGCAGCCCAGCGCTTCCTCGGTGAATTTCATCGGCGGCACCACGTGGCAACAGGATATGCTCATAAAAGGCCGCTCGCGCCATTTATCCTCGCCGCCCGCAACCAGGTGCAACATTTTCAGGGTTGCCTCGAGGTGATGTCCTTCGGTCCAGCTCGAGCCGATATGCTTGGTGGTGCCCATGACCGCGTTGTAGGCGGTATTGATATCCATCGCCCGGTTGTCGGTGATGTCGCGCAGTACGCAGGTGCGCTGAAACATGTGGATATGCTCGCAGCGATCGGCGATGCGCGCCATGTCGTACAGGTCCTGCGCGCGGGTCTCGCGGTACTCGTTGTTGATCGGGTCGGCGATCATGACCGCGGCGCCGGCGGTGGAAAAATGCACCCTCGAACCGGATAGCTGTAGATCGTGTCTCGGATCCTGCCCGTGCAGCGTCAATTCGCGTTGGCACTTGCCGAGCGTGTCTTCCACCACCGCGCGCGGGAAACGCAGGCGCTTGTCTTCGCCATAGGTGGCGCCGACCGACCTGCAGGTTTCGATGCAGTGCTCGGTGGCGTCGGCAAAGCCGACCTCCTCGAGAATGCGGAAGATAGTCGCTTCGATCTGCCCGACATCGGTATCGGCAAGCGGTTTGTACTGGCCGCCGGATTCACCCGGATGCACGGGTTTCAGATCTTCGGCGAGCGCGGCTTTACGCAGCGCTATTTTTGCCTGCCGGGCATTGGAGCGTCTTGCCATGGTGTTTCCTCGACAGCCGGAAAATTCCGGAACTGTTTGATATCGCGGCATTTTCGAATCAGATTCCGATGGATTCAAACGATTATTTTTTATAGTATGGATTAGTTTTTATAATCCTTAGGTGCTGCCATGGGACGTCGTCTGCCGCCGCTGAATAGCCTCAAATGTTTCGAAGCGGCGGGACGCCTGCTGAGTTTCACCGGCGCCGCGCGCGAACTAAACGTTACCCAGGCGGCGATCAGCCACCAGATCAGGGTCATCGAGGAATACCTGGGATTTTCACTGTTTGCGCGATATCCGCGGCGCCTCGCGCTGACCGAGCAGGGCAAGGCGCTGTTACCCGAAGTCATCGAGGCCTTCGACCGGGTGTCGGCCGCCATCGGCTCGCTCAACAGGGAGCAGTACTCGAACATGATCAGTGTGCGCCTGGCGCCTTCGTTCGCGGCAAAGTGGCTGTCGCCGCGCCTCAAGTATTTCTGGCTGCAGTACCCGGAGATCGACCTGTGCCTTTATCACGCAAATTCCGCGGTCGATTTCGAACGCGAGGAAATCGATATCGCGGTGACCTATGGCAAGGGTGACTGGCCCGGCGTGGTCGCGGACAAGCTGCTTGGCCTCGATTTTTTCCCGATCTGCACGCCGGCTTTCATGCAAAACGACAGACCGCTTTTCGATATCGATAACCTGCGTTACTACACGCTGTTGCACGATGCCAACCACGAATGCTGGCGTGACTGGCTCGAACTCGCCGGTGTAACGGGCATCGACGGCAACAAGGGCACCATAATCGACGATACCAATGTGCTGATCCAGGCCGCTATCGACGGGCAGGGCGTGGCGCTCGGTTCCACCACTTTCGTCGAGGATCATATCGAGTCCGGCAAGCTGGTCAGGCCGTTTGACGTGACGCTGCAGAACGAATTCTGTTATTACGTGGTGTGCCCCGAATCACACCTGAAAAACCCGGCGGTCATGGCCTTCAAGGAATGGCTACTCAGCCTGGTCGGATGACAGTATCATGCCGGTTTCGAGTTGGCAGGGTTCGATACATGGAATCCCACGATGATTTGCGGCAGCGCAATCGTAAACGGCGCGCCGCGCTCGCGAGCGAGCGGCTCGATGCGGCCGCGCAGTTGCTCGCCGCGAAGCTGCTTGCACTGCCGGAGTATCGCCAGGCCCGGCGTATCGCGGCCTATTTCGCGGTAAACGGCGAAATAGCGCTTACCCCGGTGATCGACCGGGCGCTGGCCGAAGGCAAGCAGGTATATCTGCCGAACCTGGATCGGCAGGCCCTGAGGTTCTCACCGTACTTTCACGCGCAGAAAATGCGCATCAACCGTTTTCGCCTGCCCGAACCCGACGTCGATGACAGCGAGATGCTCGCCCCCGCGGATCTGGACCTGGTGCTGGCGCCGCTGGTGGTGTTCGATGCCGACTGCAATCGCATCGGCATGGGCGGCGGTTACTACGATCGCAGTTTTGCGTTTCGCAAGATTCCCGGCAACAGCAGGCCCCGGCTGATTGGTGTCGCGCACGAAATGCAGAAAGTCGACCGCATCGAACCGGAGGAGTGGGATGTCAGGCTGGATATGGTCGTCACCGATCAGGCGATTTACCAAAACAGCGGAACAGATTTATAAATCTGCCCCCGGTCGATCAGAAGTCGTACTTGCCTGCCGAGTACAGCTGCGCCGCCTTTTCCCAGACGGGTCCCGGTTTGCCGTCGCCTACCGGCTTGCCATCGAGTTGTACTACCGGGACGACTTCCTTGCTGGAGCTGGAAATCCAGATTTCGTCGGCATCCAGGACTTCGTCCCGGGTGACGACGCGTTCCTCGACCGGGATGCTGCCGTCGGCGCGCAGCACCTCGAGCAGCAGTTGCCGGGTAATGCCCGGCAGGATCTGATTATCCAGCGGTGGCGTCGCGACGACGCCATTCTTGACGATATAGGCGTTGCAGGCGCCGCATTCGGTGAGCTCGTTCGCGTCGTTGAACAGCAGGATCTCGCCGTCGCCCCGGCTGTGCCCCTGCTGAAAATGCATGACGTTGCCGAGCAGTGAGATCGACTTGATATTGCAGCGATCCCAGCGCATATCCTGGCCGGTCGAACAGGTATACGGCTTGATCTTGTCGCGCTCCGGGATCGGCGGCGGCGGGATTTCGAAGGCATAGCCGAAAATAGTGGGACTGATTCCGTCGGGATAGGCGTGATGTCTCTTGCTGTCCGCGCCGCGCGTCACGTGCAGGTATACGCCAAGGTTGCCGTTGCCGTTTTTCTCGAGCAGCGTGGCGCATAGTTCGCGCCATTGTTCTTCGTCCCAGCCGGTGTCGATTTCGATCGCCTCGAGGCCGTCCCGCATGCGCGCGATGTGAGGGCCGAAACCAACCATCTTGCCGCCGTAAGAAGGAATAACCTCGTAGATACCGTCGCCGAACAGGAAACCCCGGTCCATCGGCGAAATACGGGCTTCCTCGAGCGGCAGGTATTCGCCGTTTAAATATGCAATCGTCATGTCAATGCCTCGGAAATTATCGACAGCGCCTGAAAATGGCACGCAAGTTAAGCAGAAACCTGTCTCGGCCAAATAGAGCCAGTATCCGAAAACAATAGATCCAGTACACGCGGGACATGTCTCTAGATCTGCCCCGTTTTCATACGAATCCGCAGGTCCGGCGCAATTCCAGCAATACCGATTCTCCCTCGTGCGGATCGAGCCCGTCCTCGGTCAGCTGGTTGACCCGCGTCACGCCATCGACGCTACCGAGTTCCGAGATAAATCTCAGGATATCGAGCGGCACGATTTCGGCGAGCAGATCGCGCTGGTTCCACAGCGACAGAAACGAAATGATGCCGTAAGCCCCCCAGTTGGAAACGTCGGCGACGATCAACTCGTCGCAGCCGGTGGTCGACGGAACGATATTCAGATTCGCCAGCGCCTGCGCGACCTTGCCCATGCCGATTTCGTTGCCGCCGTCGCCTATCGCGATGGTCGGGCAGTCGCTTTGCTGGATGAAGGTGTCGAAACAGGCGGTATTGTCGCTGATATTTTCGCCACGCATGTTGTAGTAGCCGCCATCCGCCGCCTGCCCGGGGCGCTCGATCGAGATAATCGCGTCCGGGTGAAAACGCGCGAGCGCATCCTGGGCTTCGTGCTCGCGTCGATCATGATCACCGACGCGAATTTCGTGTACCCGGTACCTCGCGGACAGCGCCTTCGATAGCGGGCGCCCGCAGACGATGGTCGGGGTCGAGCCGAGCTTTTCGAAGGCCTCGTACATCGCGATCGCACCGACGGGACCATCGGTTTCGAAGGTTTTGACCACCGGGAATCCGGTGCCGATAAGAATATTACCGCTGCAGTTTTGCAGCATTTGCGCCGCGCGCAGGCAGTATCCAGGTTCGAGATGCGGCTGCACCGTTTTCATGCCGCGCAGGTTTCGCGCTACCAGGATATCCTCGATCCTGCGGCTCAACGCCAGTTGTTCAGCATCATTCACCAGAACAGGCTCAACAGGGTTGCATCCGGGTGCGTTCGAAACGTGCCCGTTCGAGGCAATGTATGTTGTGCGCCTGCTCGATGCTAATGGCATCGAATCGCACCGCCGCACCGGGCGACAACTGCGACAGGCGGGCGGTATCCTGCGCTATTACCGATCCGATCTTGGGGTAGCCACCGATTGTCTGGCGATCGTTCATCAGTACGATCGGCTGTCCGTCGGCGGGAATCTGGATCGCGCCAAGGCAAATCCCCTCGGACAGCATGCCGACCATTTGCGAATGCACGCTTTCGCCCTCGAGGCGGAACCCCATGCGATCGCAACGCTCGGTCAGGCGGTACTCGGAACTGAAAAAACGCCATTGCTGCACCGCGTCGAAAGCATCCTGCTGATAGCCGGGTACCACGCGCAGACGGGCAAAATCTCCATACCGAGGCCGATCGCCTGCATCCAGCCGGTAATGGGTGCTCTGCACGCCACCGCTACAGGGCAAGTGGTCCTGCGCCTGTAGTTTGTCGCCGCAAAGCCCACCGATCTTTTCGCGCACCACCGTCGAACTGCTGCCGAAACTCGGCGCAATGTCGAATCCTCCGCTGACGGCGAGGTAGGTGCGGGTGCCGCGGATGGCGAAACCGATTTCGAGCCGGTCGCCGGGAGCGAGGTCGACGGTTTGCCATTGCGGGAACTCCGCGCCATTCAGTTTGCAGGGCGCCTCGGCGCCGGTGACGACGACACTGGTGGCGGTGTCGGCTTCCAGCGTCAGGCCACCGAAACTGACCTCGAGGCAGGTCGCGTTGGGGTCGTTGCCGAGCAGCCGGTTGGCCCAGTCGAAAGCGATAAAATCGAGCGGTCCGCCGGTCGTCAGACCGAGGTCATGCGCACCGTAGCGGCCACGGTCGTGCAGCAGGCTGAGCAATCCGGGCTGCCTGACGACGAATCCGCTCACAGTTCGCCCCCGAGCGAAATATAGTCATCGCGGCTGATGGCCTCGAAACGGACCCGGTCGCCGACCTTGACCGGCATGCTCGGGGTTCTTGCGGGGTCGAACATGCGCGTCGGGCATAGCCCGATCAGGTTCCAGCCGCCCGGCGAAATCGACGGGTAAACCGCGGTCTGACGATCGGCGATGGCGACCGCGCCGCGCGGAACCTTTTGCCGCGGCGTGGCCAGGCGCGGCGCCGCGATGCGCTCGTCGACTTCACCGAGATAGGCGAATCCCGGAGCAAACCCGATCGCGTAGACGCGGTATTCCTGCTGCTGGTGGATTTCGATCACGTCTGCGGCGCTGATCCCGCCGCGTTCGGCAATAAGCTCGAGATCGGGGCCCGATTCGGCGCCGTAGTAAACCGGCAGCGTAATCAGTTCGCCGGCGGCGCCATCGACGCTATCGAGCCCGGTTAGCGCCGCGTGCAGCCGCCGGCGCACTGCAAAATAGTCGCTGCGGTCGAGATCGAAGATGACCAGCAACGAGGCGTAAGATGGCACCAGGTCGACGATGCAGTCGCGCATGCTGTCCCGAATGCTCGCCACCGCTGCCTGGATTTGCGCCGATACCGCGCTGTCGGTCCGATCGGCGAAATAAACGATCAGCGCGTTTTGACCGGCGATCTCGATTCTCATGCCATGATCAGGAGTGGATGATCTTGCGGATTTCTTTGATCGCCGCTATGCCTTCGTCGTTGTCGCCGTGTACGCACAACGTGTCTGGCTGCAGTTCCAGCGTGTGACCGCTGACCGACGTGACCGTGCCCTGCGTGCAAATCTGCTCGACCTGTTCCAGCATCCTGTCGCGGTTGTGCACGGCCCCGGGCATGCTGCGCGACAGCAACTTGCCGTCGTCGTCGTAGCAGCGATCGGCGAAGGCCTCGAACCAGAGTTCGATGCCGTGCGCGGCGGCCTCGCTGCGGTGCAGGTCCGCCTCGGGGGTCGCCTGCAACATCAGCCGCACTGGCCTGTGGAAATCGGCAATCGCTTTCAGGATCGGCGCGCGCACCGCCTCGCGCGCCATCATGTCGTTATACAGCGCGCCGTGCGGTTTGACATATGCCAGCTCGAGTCCCTGGATCCTGGCCATGCCGTCGAGCGCAGCGATCTGGTAATGGATGAAGGCAGAAATTTCCTCGGGCGAGCAATGCATAGGACGACGTCCGAAGCCCACCAGGTCGGGGTAGGCGGGATGCGCGCCGACCATGACCTTGTGCTGCTTCGCCAGCGCCAGGGTGCGCTCCATCACCAGCGGGTCGCCGCCATGAAATCCGCAGGCGATATTGGCCTGGTCGATATGCGGCATGACTTCGTCGTCGCGACCCATCTTCCAGGAACCGTAGCTTTCTCCGAGATCGCAGTTGAGCATCAACATTTTTTTCTCCGCTTACATGACCGCAAGCTGGCTATTGGGCAGATCCGTTACCAGCATGCAACCCGGTGAATGGGTGATGCAGAACGGCGGTTGTGCGCGCTCTACCGCGACCTGTGGGGTCACTCCGCAGGCCCAGAAAATCGGAACCTCGTCTTCGCGAATGCTGACCGCGTCGCCGAAATCGGGTTTGCCGATATCGCGAATGCCGATACGGGCAGGATCGCCGAAATGAATCGGGGCGCCATGCACGGCCGGAAAGCGCGTGCAGATCTGGATCGCGCGGATCGCGTCGGATGGAACCATCGGGCGCATGCTGACAACCATTTTACTGGCGAAGCGCCCTGCCGGAGTGCAATCGATATCGGTGCGGTACATCGGTACGTTGACGCCCTCGGTAACGTTGCGAATTTCGAGACCGTCGGCAATCAGCGCCTCCTCGAAAGAAAACGAGCACCCGAGCACGAACGACACCAGATCGTCGCGCCACAGGTCGCTGATATCATGCACTTCGCCCGCGAGTTTCCCGTTTTCGAAGACGCGGTAACTCGGGATATCGGTGCGGATGTCGAGGTCTTCGCCGAGCTTCGGGATATGGTAATCGCCCGGTGTCGACGCCATGCCGATAAGCGGGCAGGGTTTCGGATTGGCCTGGCAAAACTGTAGAAACTCGTTGGCGTAATCCACGGGCAGTATACAGAGATTGCCCTGCACGTAGCCGCGCGAGTATCCCGAGGTATTCGTGGTGAAGGCGCCGCTGCGGATGCTGTGGCGCAATTCCTGGGGTGAGATATCCGGATTCATGATAATTGAAATAGGTTCTTCCTCTGCTTTTACAACGCTTTGGCGCGCTCGCGCAATACATTTTTCTGGATCTTGCCGGTCGCGGTCTTGGGTAATTCTCCGAAGACGACCTTTTTGGGACGCTTGAATCGCGCCATGTTGTTCGCGCAAAAATCGATCAACTCCTGTTCGCTGGCTGCGGCGTTGGCCTTGAGTTCGACGAAGGCGCAGGGAACTTCTCCCCATTTTTCGTCGGCAAGCGCGACCACGGCGGCTTCGCCGACCGCCGGGTGCCGGTAGAGCACGCCCTCGACCTCGACCGACGAAATGTTTTCGCCGCCCGAGATAATCACGTCCTTGGCACGGTCCCTGACCTGGATATAGCCGTCTGGATGGATTACCGCGATATCGCCGCTGAAAAACCAGCCGTCGCGGAAGACCTCGGCGGTGGCTTTCGGATCTTTCAGGTAGCCTTTCATGACGGTATTGCCGCGAATCACGATTTCGCCCATGGTTTCGGCATCCCAGGGAACCGGGTCGCCGGATTCCGGATCGATGACGTCGACCGCCTCGGTCATCGCAAAACGCACGCCCTGGCGCGCCTTGAGCTCGGCCTGCTGCTCGATCGAGCGTTGGTACCAGTCGGCTTGCGGCGCAGAGTGAAGGATATGGCCATAGGTCTCGGTGAGCCCATAGACGTGCATGACCTCGAAATTGAACTGCGCCATGCTCTCCAGCACTTTGGCCGGTGGTGGCGCGCCCGCGGTCATCGCGTAAATCGTACGATCGAATTTTTTCTGCTCCCCGGCGGGTGCGTTGGCGAGCATGTTGAGCACCACCGGCGCGCCGCCGAAGTGCGTGATGCGGTGTTTTTCGGCCAGTTCGAAAAACAGTTTCGGGATGAACGCGCGGATGCAGACCACGGTTGCCGCGAGCGCGGTCATGGTCCAGGCATGGCCCCAGCCGTTGCAGTGAAACATCGGCACGGTGTAAAGATATCTCGGGTGCGGCGGTAGCGCCCATGATATGACCGTGCCCATGGTCATCAGGTAGGAACCGCGGTGGTGATAGACGACGCCCTTGGGCAGTCCGGTGGTACCCGAGGTGTAATTCAGCGTCAGCGCCTGCCATTCTTCTTCGGGCGGGCGCCACTGGAAACTGTCGTCGCCGTGCTCGACCAGGTCCTCGTAGTAACTGAACTCGATGTCTGCGGGCAGCTCCGGCTTCTCGGTCGCGTCGGCGTCGTCGATGATGACGATTTCGGGGTGCAGCTTGCAATGCTTCAGCGCTTCCTCTAGTACCGGCCACAGCTGGCGGTCGCAGATGAACAGTTTCGATTCGCCATGATCGATGATATACGCGACCGTGGCCGCGTCGAGCCGGGTATTGATCGTGTTCAGCACCGCGCCCGCCATCGGTATCGAGAAATGGCTCTCGAACATTTCCGGGGTATTGAACGCGAAAAGCGACACGGTATCATTTTTACCGATACCGCGCGCCGCGAGGCTCGATGCGATCCGAACGCAGCGATTACGGGTCTGCGCCCAGCTATAGCGACGCTGGTTGTAGATCAGCGACTCGCGCTGGGGATAAATATCGGCGGTGCGGTGCAGGAAAGAAAGCGGGGTCAGCGCCACGAAATTTGCAGCGTTTGCTTCGAGTTGATCATATTCGATAGTCATGTTGCACCTTGATCTCAGTCTGTCATAGCCTCGGAAGCGGGCTTATTAAAGGGGTTGCACCGCGCTTCACCGGATCCCGGATAGGCGCCGGGCGCTTTCCGGGATGACAGGCACGCGTTTTAAGCGTGTGCTTGTCAATTTCTAACGGGCGCACCCGCGTCCAGCATGCTGTTGATGCGTTCGCGGGTCGCAGCGGTCGCTACCAGGGTCAGGAACGAGCGGCGCTCCGCATCGTAGAAATCCTGTTCCTGCCAGATCGAGCCGGGCTCGATGTCACCGCCGGTCACGATCCTCGCCATTTCGGTGCCGACGATGACGTCATGTGGCATGAAAAGCCCCTGGTCGCGTGATTTTTCCAGCCATTTGACCATTTCCTCGAAAACGGGTCTACCCGGCAGGGTCAGCGGCGGGCGCTCGAAGGCCACCTGGCCCGCGGCATCGTCGATCGCCTGCAGCGCCTCGCCGAGGATACGATCGCGATTGATCAGGTATCGATCGTTGGCGCGTAGCATCGCCTGTTTCAGCGCGATGATCGGCGAGGTTGCGGTCCTGCCGTAGCCGAGATTCATGAAAGCCTTCCAGCAGGCCTCGGTGATATCGTCGCCGCACTGCAGCAGTTCGATCCAGCGGTACAGAGTTTCCTTGCAGCCGCCGCCGCCCGGGACTACGCCGACCAGCGACTCGACCAGCCCGGTTACCGAGTTGGCGTGGCAGATTACCTGCTTGGCGTGCAGCACGACCTCGAAGCCGCCGCCGATCGACATGCCGACCGGGGCCGCGACCACCGGAAATTCCGCGGTCTGCATGCGATGCACGGTTTGCTGAAAATCCTTCAGGAATCCGTCGAGACCGTCCATGTCTTCACGGCGGAAGAAGTCGCGCACCGCCTGCAGATTGACACCACAGGAAAAGTGCTGTGCATCGTTATGCACGACCAGACCACGCATGGACTCTTGCTCGACATGGTCGATGGCGTCCTCGAGCATGCGCATCGAATCCGCATCGAGCGCATTCGCCTTGCTGTGGAATTCGACCAGCGCGATACCGTCGAGATCGTACCAGCTGGCGACGGCGCAGCGATTGCGTGGCTGCAGGGTCTGACGTTTTTCGCTGAAACGGATGACGCCCTCGGGGCGTCGGATCGTCTCCCAGGAGCCGCCGAATCGTCGCGACTGCAACTCGCCCGCATCGACCCGGTAAAAGCTAGAAGCAGCCGCCTCGGCGAGAAACGCCGGTATCGGCATCCCGTCGGCCTCGAGCCCTGCGATGAACCGATCGACGCCGATTTGATCGATCAGCTCGAACGGACCGTCGACCCAGTTGTAACCGAGCTTCATCGCGTCGTCGATGCCGACCGGATCGTCGCCGACCTCTGGAATCAGCGACGCGGCATAGCTCAACGTGCGCGACAGGATACGCCAGGCAAAGCGGCCGTAAGGACCATCGTCGTCCAGCAGCTGGCTGACACCGAGCCGTTCGGCGCGCTCGGCAAGCGGCAGATTCAACCGTGTTGCTGGCTGGTAGCGCCCGGTTTCGAGATTCAGCACCTCGCGCCCTGATTCGGCACCGCGGTAGAAACCGTGACCCTGCTTGTTGCCGGTCTGGCCGTTAGCGATCATCTTGGTCATCAGCGGGATT